>ERZ773276.868-NODE-868-length-28581-cov-24.422667_pt1 | contig 28581 bp, 24 predicted proteins | sample MGYA00511386_ERZ773276 | MGnify/ENA primary metagenome ERZ773276 (study PRJEB29015, sample SAMEA2737778) | human gut metagenome | biome: human gut; feature: human-associated habitat; material: faeces | place: China | collected 2012 ...
ATTTTCCTTAAAATCTTCTCTTCGTGCCTTTCGTGTCCTTCGTGGATAAAAGATACATGGTTCTCTTCGTGCCTTTCGTGTCCTTCGTGGATAAAAGGTCTGTCTAAGAGGTTACTTTGTCTGCAACTAAGTTCATCTGGCACTCGTCGCATCGGAAGTCGAGGCGGAAGGTGTTACCGTCGCCGAGGCGCAGGTGGAGAGGCTCGCGCCATGTCGGCTTCTTCCCACCCCTTCTGACGCAGAAGCCGAGCTCGTAGCGGATGCAGTAGCGGCACTGCATGACGACAGGCGCCTGGGGCTCCCGGACCTCCAAGGCCGACTCCGTGATGTCGAAGCCGAGGGAGTGGTAGAAGTCACGCGCCATGTGGTTGGCGACATTGAAGAGGTAGGGATGCTCACGGTACTCCTTCGACCAGAACAGGTCTGGAGCCACCGTGGCGTCAGCCTCCGCCGTGCCCTCCTCTCCCGCCATAGCGAGATGTTCCCTTTTTGTCGCACTTCCTTGTAACACACTCTCTGTCAACGGCTCCGCATCATGCTGCTGTGCGTCATCGCATACGGCGAGAAGGCTGTCCACGACATCGCGGCGCAGCTGTGCTAAGATACTCGACGGGATGAAGAGGCTGTCGGCGCCGTCGCTGATGGTGATGTCCGCGGCCTCGAAGATGGTGCCGCCGAGCTTGGCGAGCTGCCGCCGGATATTCTCCGTCTGCGCCTTCTGTGCCTTCTCATGGGCGAAGTCCGCTGTCGCTGTGGCGACAAAACCATGGAAAGCTGCCGTCAGGGCGAATCCCGTCGCCGTCGTGGCCAGTGTCAGCGCCAAGGGGATGACACGCCGTGTGGTGTCGGCGGCCAACGTCTTCTCAAAGGCCACATCCTGGTTGCGGTAGAGCGACATCCCGGGGCGCAGACCCTTCGGCGTATGGAAGGGGTAGAGGTGGGTGCCCTCGGCGCGGTTCACACGGAAGCCCTCCAGCTCCCCGGCGTCGTTGAGGAAGCAGAGGCCGTCGCCGTTGGCGAAGAGACCACTGGCATGGCGCACGTCGATGCACGACTTCTGCACCTTATGCACGGTACCCACGAACGGACCCAAGGCCTTCGGCGTGAACATCGTGGCCAGACCGTCGTGGCGCCCTTTGGCAAAGTAGTCGGTATATCCGCGGTTGAAGGTCTTCTCCAAGCTCGGCTGGAAGGCGTAGTCCACACGTCCCCACGACGTGCGGTGGTAGCGGTCGGGATGACGCCGGATGATGGCGTCGAGGCGCTGGCTGTAGGCCGCGACGACATTCTTCACGTAGGTCTCATCCTTCAGACGCCCCTCTATCTTGAACGACGTAGCTCCGGCATCGGCAAGGGCTTCGAGGTTGTCGACCTGGCAGAAGTCCTTCATCGACAGCAGGTAGCGGTCGTGGACGACGGTGTCGCCGTTGGCATCGACGAGGTCGTATTTCATGCGGCAGACCTGTGCGCACTCGCCGCGGTTCGCCGAGCGGTGGAAGAGATGCTGCGAGGCATAGCACTGTCCGGAGTAGCTCACACAGAGGGCACCATGGACGAAGACCTCGAGTTCGATGTCGGGGACAGCGTTGTGGATGGCGCGTATCTCGTCGATGGAGAGCTCACGGGCCAGGACGGCACGAGTGAAGCCGAGGCTGCGGAGCCATGCCACCTTCGCCGCCGTCCGCGTGTCACACTGTGTGGAGGCGTGGAGGACGGGGGCGTGGCCGACGGCGCTGAGAGCCACACGCCGCATGGCCAGCGTCGCCATGTCCTGGACGAGGAGGGCGTCGACGCCGACACGTGCCAGCGACGTGATAAGGTCCTGGGTAGCAGCGAGCTCATCCTCGTAGATGATGGTATTCACGGTGACATAGACCTTGGCACCATAGCGGTGGGCATAGGTACAGAGGGTGGCGATGTCGTCGACACTATTGCCGGCGGCAGCACGCGCCCCGAAATGGTCAGCGCCGATGTATACCGCATCGGCGCCGTGAGAGATAGCGGCAAGGCCGCAGGCCAGGTTCTTGGCCGGAGCTAAGAGCTCAAGGCCTCTGCCCTGTGAGGACAGAGGCCCGTGATTATTTGATGTCATGAATGTTGTAAGGTGTCTCCTGATAAACGTAATAGTCGATCCAGTTGCTGTAGAAGAGGTTAGCCGCCGACCGCCACCGAACTTTGTAGCCCTGTGTGGGGTCGTCGTCGCGGTAGTAGTGCTGTGGCAGTGCCACGTCGTCGCGGGTGCCGAGGTCGCGGCGGTACTCCTTGTCGAGGGTGTCGGGGGCATACTCTAAGTGTCCCAGGATGAAGAAGTCACGACCCTGGCGCGACGTCACGATGCTCACGCCAGCCTCAGGACTGTTCGCGATGATGTGGAGGTCGGCGACCTTGTCGATGTCGGCCTTGCGGACCTCAGCGTGGCGGCTGTGCGGCATATAGAAGATGTCGTCGAAGCCACGGAAGATAGGCAGCCGCTCGTCCAAGGGAGTGGTGCGGAAGACACCGAAGCGCTTCATCGGCAGGTCGTATTTCGGCACACCGTAGAAATGGTAGAGGGCAGCCATGGCACCCCAGCAGAGGTAGAGGGTGGACTGCACGTTGTGGCGCGCCCAGTCGATGATATGGTAGAACTCGTTCCAGTAGTCGACATTCTCATAGGGTATCGTCTCCACGGGGGCACCGGTGACGATCATGCCATCAAACTTCTCCTTCATCAGCTCCTCGGAGTCTTTGTAGAACATCATCATATGCTCCACAGGGGTGTTCTTGGAGGTATGGCTCTTGAGCTTCATGAAGTAGATCTCCATCTGCAAGGGCGTGTTGGAGAGCAGGCGGATGAGGTCTGTCTCCGTCGTCACCTTCATGGGCATGAGGTTCAGGATGACGATGCGCAGGGGGCGTATCTGCTGGGAGTGCGCCCGCGTCTCATCCATGACGAAGATATTCTCCCGCTTGAGGATGTCAATGGCTGGTAGCCGGTCTGGAAGTCGTAATGGCATGGTAATGAGTAATGAGTAATGGGTAATGGATAATGAGTAATGGGCTATAGCGGCTATAGTTTCTATAGCTTCTATAGCTTCTATAGCTTCTATAGCTTCTATAGCTTCTATAGTCTCTATAGCCCCTATAAAACTATTACCACAGCTGGAGGCGCTGGTTCTCGGGGAGGAACATCTTGTCGCCGGGCTTGATGTTGAAAGCCTTGTAGAAGGCGTCGATGTGTGGGAGGGCACCGTTGACACGCCACTCGCCCTGAGCGTGCGGGTCGCGCTTGACGCGGTTGCGAATCTCCTGCTCGGTGATGTTCTGGCCCCAGACACCGGCATAGGCGATGAAGAAACGCTGCTCGGGGGTGAAGCCGTCGATGGTCTTCAGCGGATGGTTCTTTGTGGCGTCCTTGAAGGCATTGAAGGCCACCATGAGGCCTCCGTGGTCGGCGAGGTTCTCACCGAGAGTGAAGCGGCCGTTGCCCTTGAGACCCGGCAGCACCTCGATATTGCTGAAGTAGTCGGCATACATCGTGGCGCGGCTGTCGAAGCCCTTAGCGTCGGAAGCCGTCCACCAGTCGTGGAGGTTGCCGTTGCTGTCATACTGGCGGCCCTGGTCGTCGAAGCCGTGGGTCATCTCATGACCGATGACGACACCGATGGCACCGTAGTTGAAGGCGGCGTCAGCCTTCGGGTCGAAGAACGGGCGCTGGAGGATACCGGCGGGGAAGCAGATCTCGTTCGTCGTGGGGTTGTAGTAGGCGTTGACGGTCTGAGGTGTCATCTGCCACTCGTCCTTGTCGACGGGCTTGCCGGCCTTCTCGGCAATCATCTTGTCAACCTCCCAGACACGCGTGTTCATCACATTCTCAAAGAAGCTCTTCGCAGGGTCGATGGTGAGCTTGCTGTAGTCCGTCCACTTGTTGGGGTATCCCACCTTGACATAGAACTTCGACAACTTGTCGAGGGCGTTGGCCTTTGTGGAGTCGCTCATCCAGGTCTGAGCCTTGATACGCTCGGCGAGGGACGTCTGCAGGTTCTTCACCAGCTGCTCCATCATCTTCTTCGACGACTCGGGGAAGAACTTGGCGCAGTACATCTTACCCAGGGCCTCACCCATGGCCCCGTTGACAGCATTCGTGGCACGGCGCCAGAGAGGATAGTCCTCCTTACGGCCCGACATCGTGCGACCGAAGAAGTCGAAGTTGGCCTCACGGATGTCGTCGCTGAGCATCGTGGCGGAGGCGTTGATGATGTCCCACTCCATGAGGGCCTTCCAGTCGTCGGTGGTGAGGAGGGCGGCGAGCTTGTCGAGGCCTGTGAAGAAGGCGGGCTGGCCGACGATCATCTGCTGGATGTCGTTCTCGCTGACACCCTCAGCCTTGGCGAACTGGCGCAAGGGGATGTTGGGGTAGTTGCTCTCGAAGTCGTGCAGCGACATCTTGTTGTAGTTGGCCTGAGGGTCACGGAGCTCGGTGTTGCTCTTGGAGACGAGGGCGAGCTCCGTCTCGAAGCGGAAGACGGCGGCAGCCTTGGCCTGAGCCTGGGCGTCGGTGAAGCCATAGAGGCGGAACATGCGCACGAGGTGCTTCTTATAAGCCTCGCGGATGTTCTTCGTAGCCTCGTCGGTATTGACATACCAGTCTTTCTGACCGAGGGTCAAGCCGCCCTGGTAGAGCTGGAGGATGTTCATCGTCACGTTCTTGTCGTCGGCGGCGAAATAGGAGCCGAAGGGCTGGCCAAGACCTATCTTGGCATATTTCAGCTGGATGGCGCGGATGTCGTCGTTGTTCTTAGCAGCCTCTATCTCAGCGAGGTAGGGCTTGACGGGAGCCAGCCCCTCGCGGTTGCGGCGCGCGGAATCGAGGGCAAGCTTATAGAAGTCGCTGAGCTTGCGCTCGGTGGTCCCGGCGGCATACTTCTTCTTCGTCAGGTCGGTGAGGATGGAGCTGATCTGCTTGTTGACATTCTCCTGGAGCATGTCGAAGGAGCCGTAGCGGCTGTAGGCAGCGGGCAGCGGGTGGAGCTTCTGCCATCCGCCGGTGGCGAAACGGTAGAAGTCGTCCTGCGGACGGACACTGCGGTCGAGGTTGGACAAGTCGAGGCCCGACTTGCTGATGTTACTGCTGCCCGACTTGGCACCGGCTGTGAGCACCGGCGCTGCGATGAGCAGCAGCGTGGGAAGGAATGATTTTATGGTCATGATAATGGATAATGTGTAATGTGTAATGTGTAATGGATAATGTGTAATGTGTAATGTGTAATGGATAATGGATAATGTGTAATGGATAATGATTAGGCCTATAATGCCTATTATGCCCGCCTCTATTGCCCCATCTCCTCGAGCTTCTCGGAGAGCTCCATCCAGTGGTCGTTCTCCTTGTCGAGGGCAGACTGGGTGGTGGTATACTCGGTGACGAGCTTCATGTCGGAGGCGTTCTTGGGGTCCATGAGCAGGGTGTCGAGTTCCTTGAGGCGGGCCTCCATCTCGGCAATCTTCCGCTCACTCTCGTCGACAGCCTTCTTCACACGGCTGATCTTCTTCTGCTGCTCCTTATGGGCGAGGTAGTCATCCTTAGAAGACTTCGCACCCTGAGCATTCTGGGCACTCTCGCCCGCTTTCGCTCCCTGGGCAGCAGGGGCCGTGGCGGCAGGCGCTGTGACAGGTGCGGCAGCCTTCACGACGGGCTGCGCCTTCATCGTGGGGACGTCGTCACGCTGTTGCAGACTGCGGAGCCATTCGTAGACACCGCCGAGATGCTCGCGGACCTTGCTGCCACCAAACTCATAGACCTTGCTGACAAGGCCGTCGAGGAAGTCACGGTCGTGGCTGACGATGATGGCGGTGCCGTCGAAGGCCTTCACAGCCTCCTTGAGGACATCCTTGGACGGCATGTCGAGGTGGTTGGTGGGCTCGTCGAGGATGAGGAGGTTCACGGGCGAGAGCAACAGACGTATCATCGCCAGGCGCGACCGCTCACCACCGGAGAGGACACCGACCTTCTTCTCGGAGATCTCACCACCGAACATGAAGGCACCCAACAGGTCGTTGATCTTCAACCGCATCTCACCGCGCGCCACCTCGTCGATGGTGTCGTAGATGGTGAGGTTCTCGTCGAGGAGCTGGGCCTGATTCTGGGCGAAATAGCCTATCTGCACGTTATGGCCTATCTTCAGCTTCCCGGAGAAGGGTATCTCGCCCATGATACATTTCACAAGCGTGGACTTACCCTCGCCGTTCTTACCCACGAAGGCGACCTTCTCACCGCGCTTGATGGTCATGTCGACACCGGAGAAGATGACGTGGTCGCCATAGGCCTTCTCCACACCGTCGCAGATGACGGGGTAGTCGCCGGAGCGCAGACACGGCGGGAACTTCAGGTGCATGACCTTGTTGTCGACATCGTCGACCTCCACGGGGACGATCTTCTCCAGCTGTCTGACCTTCTGCTGCACCTGTACGGCTTTTGTCGCCTGGTAGCGGAAGCGCTCGATGAAGGCCTTGGCGTCGGCAATCTCCTTCTGCTGGTTCTGCCAGGCGCGGATCTGCTGCTCGCGGCGCTCCTTGCGGAGCTCCACATATTCGTTGTACTTGACTTTGTAGTCCTCGACATGTCCGCACGTTATCTCCAAGGTGCGGTTGGTGACGTTGTTGATGAAGGCCCTGTCATGGCTGACGAGGACGAGGGCGGCGGAGCTCTGCTGGATGAACTGCTCCAGCCACTGGATGGACTCGATGTCGAGGTGGTTGGTGGGCTCGTCGAGGAGGAGGACGTCGGGCTTGCGGAGCAATATCTTCGCCAGCTCGATGCGCATACGCCAGCCACCGGAGAACTCCCGCGTGGGGCGGTCGAAATCGGTGCGCTCGAAGCCCAGGCCCGTCAGCGTGCGCTCCATCTCGGCCTCATACTGCTCGCCTCCCATCATCTGGAAGCGTTCCTGCTCCTGGGTGAAGCGGGTGACGAGCTGCATATAGCTGTCGCTCTCATAGTCGGTGCGCTCAGCCATCTCCTGCTCCATACGGCGCAGCTCAGCCTGAATCTTCGTCCGACCGGCAAAGGCCTTGCGCGTCTCCTCCAAGACGGTGGTGTCGTCGGAGAGCTTCATGACCTGTGGCAGATAGCCTATCTCGCAGTCGTTGGGGATAGAGATGGTGCCGGAGGTAGGATGAAGAAGTCCGCAGAGCATCTTCAGCATCGTCGACTTCCCGGCGCCGTTCTTGCCCACGAGGGCGATGCGGTCGTGGTCGTTGATAACGAAGCTGACGTCGTGGAAGAGGGGCTGGGTGCCGAACTCTACGGTGAGGTTGTCTATAGAAATCATGTGTTGTTTATTTTAACTTACCGTACCATTCCTTCAGTGCTGCCTTGGGGGTGCCGAGGCTGACGAGGCGGTCGAGGTCGGCGCGGGCAGCATCACGGCGCCCTAAGGCGATGCGGACATCGGCGCGCGCCAGGAGCCAGTCTTTGTTGTCGGGCTCACGCTTCAGGGCCTCGGAGTAGTCGTACTCGGCAAGCTCCTTCATGTCGCGCTCGCGCTCGATGCCGGCACGTGCCGCCCACGCCACAGCGGAGTCGGGGAAGGCGGCGACGAGCTGGTTGATGCCGTCCATAGCCTCGGTATAGTGCTGGTCTTCCTCGTTGAGGAGGGCCAACCCGAGCCGGGCCTCGAAGTTGCCGGGAACGATGGTGAGAAGGTTCTGGTAGTCGAGGCGTGCGAAATGGAAACGGCGCAGCCGGTCGTTGCAGTAGGCACGGTAATAGAGGGCCGCGATATTGCGGGGATCGCGGCCTAAGATATAGTCATATTCTGTCTTGGCATAGGCCCACTCCTCCAGCTCCATGTTCCAGCGTGCCTTGCGCAGGCGCAGGTCGATGGAGTCGGGGTGGTATGCCAAGCGCTCCGTGGCGGCCTTGAGACTGTCACGGAGCACGCTGCCGCCGCTCTGGGCCCACGAGGTCAGGGCAACGGCAAGGAGGATGCTGAGGGTGAGGAAGCGCACGGACTACTGGTTCTTCTGCTGGGTGTAGTCAGCGAAGGCCTTGTCGAAAGCCGTGAGCTGCTCGTTGTTCTTGCCCTGCTTCTTCAGCACGCGGCGCAGACCTTTATAATAGGTGGCCACCTTCTTGCGGATAGTGGCAGCGTCAGCACCGGAGTTATAAATTCTGTCGAGGTCGGCCTGCATCTGCGGCACGAGGTCGTTGAGGTAGGCGTCATCACCCGTGAAGGTCTGACCCGTCGTGGTGCCCTGTGGCTGTGTCTGCGGCTGTGTCTTCTGCGTGCTGTCCATGTCGGGTTGCTCGCTGGCAGTGGACGTGGTGTCGCTGTCTGACGTTTTCGACTCAGCGGGCTGCTCCTGCTGGGCCGGAGCCTGCGCCTGCGTGTCGTCGCTGTTGCTCTGGGCTACGAAGATGGCGATGGCGACACCGACGAGGACGACGATGATGGCGACGATGACGGCCATCTTCTTGTTCGACGAGATGGTGGGGGCGTCATTGGTGAGCTCGTCGTTAGAACGGGTGTAGTGGCGCTTGTCGGAGGCGTCGAGGAACTCGTCGACACTCTCGAAGCGCTCGTTGCGACCGAAACGGCAGCAGTGCTCGACAACGGTGTGGAGCTCGGCACCCAGACCCATGTCCTTGAGCATGACACCCAACGAGTAGATGTCGGCGCGGGCGTCGAGACCCACGGTGCCGTCCTTGGCCTCGGGAGCAACATACTTCAGCGTCTCCAACGGCTGACTCATGCTGTCGGCATAGCGCAGGGCTACGGTGAGGATCTTCACGGCGTCGTCGCGGCGTGTGAGGAAGATGTTACGGCAGTTCAGACATCCGAAGATGAAACCCTGGCTGTGCATGTAGCCCACGGCCTGGGCCACCTCGCGGGCCACGCGCTTCTTCTCGTCGTCGCTATGACCCTCCTGGAGCCACTCGGACAGCGTGCGGCTGTCCTCCCACTCCGTCTTGATGCAGAGGCCATAGTCCTCACTCTCGTCTATGCTGATGTACTTGAAAATGCTGGCATTGTCAAGGTCCTTGCCGCGCTCAAACTCGCGGCGCAGATAACGCTGATACTGCGGTTTGGAGCGATAGGCGTCCTTGAGTCCTACTACTAACACGTCCTTGCCTCCTTCTGTGGCGGTGGCAATGAGGTTGATACTTGTAGTCTTTATCTCCATAATGTATAATGAATAATGTGTAGTGTATAATGGATAGTGTATAATGTGCTGTCTATTTCTTGTTTTCTTCGGCAGGCTTGTTCTTCCCGATGGGGAAGAGGCCGTAGAGGCGTGCGTCGATCATGTCGGTGACCTTACGGAAGTCCTCGGCGCTCTCCTCAAAGTGTATCTTGTCGCCGTCGATGATGATGACCTCACCGTCGTAGCCCGCTATCCACTCCTCGTAGCGCTTCTGCAAGCCCGTGAGGTAGTCGATGCGGATGGACTTCTCGTAGTCGCGGCCCCGCTTCTCGATGTGCTTGACGAGGGTGGGGATGGATGACCGGATATAGATCATCAGCTCCGGCTTGTTGACGAGCGACATCATCAGGTTGAAGAGGTCGGTATAGTTGTCGAAGTCGCGGTCGCTCATATACCCCTGGTCGTGGAGGTTCGGGGCGAAGATGCAGGCATCCTCAAAGATGGTGCGGTCCTGGACGATGGTGTCCTCACTCTTGGATATCTCCACAACCTCCTTGAAACGCTTGTTGAGGAAGTATATCTGCAGGTTGAAGGACCAACGGTTCATGTCTGCGTAGAAATCCTCCAAATAGGGGTTGTTGTCCACGGGCTCAAACTTGGGTTTCCACCCGTATCGCTTGGCAAGCATCTTCGTGAGCGTCGTCTTGCCACTGCCGATGTTACCGGCTATTGCTATGTGCATGTCTTAATTCTTTGAAATCTGTTATACAGCCTATTCCTCCGTTTCGAAGAGTGTCGTGGGGCGGAGGTTGAGTTTCTTGTTGATAGTCTTGGTGATGGCGGCAAAGTCGGCGCGGCGGTGCAGGAAGTCCATGCCCTCGACGTCGATGGTGATGCTCTTGCCCTTATACTGCCGTGCGAAGAACTTGTCGTAGCGGTCGTTGAGGTTCTTGAGGTAGTCGAGGCGCATGTTCTGCTCGTAGCGGCGGCCCCGGAGGTTGATATTATCGACGAGGTGTGGCACCGACGACTTCAGGTAGACCATGAGGTCGGGCTTCTTGATGGCCATCATCATCGACTTGAAGAGGCCCATGAAGGTGTCGAAGTCGCGGTCGCTCATGTTGCCCATGTCGTGGTTGTTGGCGGCGAAGATATACACGCCCTCGAAGATGCTGCGGTCCTGGATGACACCCTGCTCGGAGCGCTGGATGTCCAACAGGTCACGGAATCGTTCCTTGAGGAAGTAGACCTCAAGGTTCAGCGCCCACCGTTTCATGTCTGAGTAGTAGTCGCTGAGGTAGGGGTTGTCGATGACGCTCTCCAAGCGCATCTCAAGGCCGTAGTGGCGGGCGAGCATCTTTGTCAGCGTGGTCTTGCCACTGCCGATATTGCCGGAAATTACTATATGCATGTCTTTCGTGCCTCACGCTGAGCGTTATCTCAGGCTGAGGTTGTAGTTATAAAAGTCTTTGTTGCCTGTTATGTCGCGTACCTCCTGGATGAAGGGCGGGAACTTCACCTCTTCGCCGCCGGTGATACCCTTTGTCTCCAGGATGACGAGGCCTTTGAGGCGTCCGAGGTATTCGTCGAGTTCGAAATACTGTCCCTCCCAGACGAAGCTGTGGCGTATCTTGTGGATGGTGTGGCGGTAGGGGTCGGCCTGGGTCATCAGCGACTCATAGAGGGCGTCGCTGACCTGGCGCTCCGTCTCCACCTCCTCGTCATGGCTGACGCGCTGTTTCGTGGTGTGCACATTGGTCGTCTTGCTGCCACTCCAGATACGGCGGCGCAGGCGCACCTCACAGTCGGGGTCGGCGACGAGGTAGGTCTGGATAATCTCGCTCTCCACGGCGTTGGGGATGTCGTGACTCGTGATGCGCACGATGTACTTCCGCTCCTCGGTGATAGCCTGGGGCAGACCTAACACGCTGTCTATCTCACGGATGACGCGGTTGAGCTTGGTGTCGAAGTTGTCGTGGTTGTTGATGACGCGGTGGTGGGGATGTCCGGCCCACGCCTGGATGACCTTACGGTCCAGCATACGGGCTTTGGCCAGACCCTCGGCGTCGGCAGCCTCCTGGCGCACTTTGTTCGTCGTGGTGTTGTAGTATTTCTCAGCACCGTCGGCGGCGGAGACGAGGTGAAGGACGGCATCGTAGCGGGCGAGGAGCTGCTCACTGGTGACATGGCACAGCGACGTGATCTTCGCCCACATCTCTGGAGGGAGGTAGGTGGAGATGTCGAGGGCACCACGGTCGCAGACGATGAGGACGGGGTCGTCGAGGGTCTCGGCCATAGCCGAGAAAGCGTCCTCAAGGGACAGCTGCGTCGTCAGCGTGGCCTTCTCGCCCTCATAGAACCAACGCTGGTTCTTCGTCAGGTAGTCCATACCGGCCTGAAGGAAGATGGTGGGAACCTCTGGGATGGTGAAGACCTTATAGCCGCGGCTGGAGTAGTGCTCCATAATCCTCACCAGCGCCGTGGTCTTACCAGCGCAGGGACCGCCCGTGAGGACTATCTTCTTTATGTCGTTCATTTGTGCACAATTGGATATTTTACGCAAAGTTAGTCATTTATGCCGTGACAAGGAAGAGAATAAAGAGTTTTTTGAAATATTTTTTAGGTGTTGGGTGTTAGGTGTTAGGTGTTAATGGTTAGTCCGTTGGGGGATGCTGTGCTGCGTTAGGGCGACCACGGGGGCCGCTCCTATGGTTCCCCGCTGTCTGACACTACGTTAACACCCCCTACGTTGTCTTGATGCAAACCATTAACACCTAACACCCAACACCTATCACCAAACCATTAACACCCAACACCTAACACCTAACACCTAAAACACCTAAGAATCCCCCACTGCATTCCCCCTCTCAAGGCTAAGTAGGCGATGAAGGCCAGCCAGAGGAAGTGGTTACTGAAACCTGTGGCCAGGGCTACGGCGATGATGAGGAAGAAGGACAGCGACGCTACAAACGACGACAGGAGCATGCCGCGTGTCGCCGTGATACCGATGAAGATGCCGTCGTAGACGAAGGCCGCGAAGCCCGCTATCGGGATGAGCCATGTCCACGGCGCATAGGTCGCCGCGGCGGCGATGACGGCAGCGTCGTCGGTGAGGACATGGAGGAGCAGACGACCGCCGACGACATACAGCAGCGTGAAGAGCAGGGCCAACGGCAGTCCCCAGTGCACGAGGAGGGCTCTGACGACGGCCTTCAGCCCCACTCTGTCGCCGGCACCATAGCTCTTCCCCGCCAAGGCCTCGCCGGCAAAGGCAAAGCCGTCCATGACATAGCTGAAGAGGGTGTAGAAGGTCATCAGCAGCGTGTTGACAGCCAACAGCAGGTCGCCCTCACGGGCTCCCACCGACGTGAAGGCGAGGTTCACAGCCACCAGGCACAGCGTCCGAAGGAAGATGTCACGGTTCACTGTGAAGAAACGGCCCCAGGAATACAGCGTTTTGTCGCCGTGGGCCCCATAAGACCCATCTCCCCCATAAACCCCATTTCCCCCATAAACCCCATTCCCCCCATCAACCCCATTCCCCCCATCAGATACCTTCCTCCTTGCCAGCCACGCCGCTACGACGACGCCGCTCCACTGTGCCACCAAGGTCCCCAAGGCCACTCCCTCTATCTTCATCCCTAAGCCGAAGACAAAGGTCAGCGACGCCACGATGTTCACGACATTCTGCAGGATGGCCACGACCATCGGCACACGCGTGTCCTGCATGCCGATGAACCAGCCGTTGAGACTGTACAACGTCAGCATGGCGGGAGAACCCCAGATGACGATATTGAAATACGTCGCGGCCAAAGGGCGCACCACCGCCGAGGGGTGGATGATGGCCAGCGCGGCCTCACGCAGCGGCCACTGCAACACAAGGAAGGTCCCGGCGATGACGAGGGCCACGGTGACGGAACGACGCAGCAGCAGGCGCACACCCCCGCCGTCGCGGGCGCCATAGGCCTGACCCGTCATACCACTCGTACCCATCCGCAGAAAGCCCATGAGCCAATAGATGATGTTGAAAATCATCGTACCCACGCTGATGGCGGCGATATACGCCTGACGGCCACCGTCGCCGAGATGGCCCGTGATGGCTAAGTCCACGAGACCCAACAGGGGAACGGTGATATTACTGATGATGGAGGGAATGGCCAACTGGAGGATGGCCTTGTCTGTCGTTGTCATGAGATTATTCTTAAATACCGTGCAAAGGTACGGAAAGAATTTGTAATTTTGCAGTCCGAGAACGCAGAAGGCCCCTCCCCTACCCTATCTGCTAAAAACAAATACTATGCGTCACAGATTTCTACAACATAAACTCATCACCATCCTCATCCTCCTCACCGTCATCGCCGTCGTCTTCCTCGCCGTCCGTGCCACCCCGGCCACGGAGAGCGACATCCGCAGCGCCGCCTGCCTGGTCCGCGGCACCGACTTCCTCTGCCTCGTCAGCGGTAAGGACACCGTGACCCTGCGCGCTGACAGCGTCAACAAGGAGGGTGTGTGGATCAACCGCCACTGGTGGTGGCCGAGCTGCGACGGCCGCGTCCTCACCGTCAACGTCCCCGAGGCCGCCAGTTTCCTGCCCATCGACAACGCCGACAGCCTCCGCCACCTCGTGGCCGTGCGCACCGATTCCCTCGCCGCCCTCCTCCACCGCAAGGACATCGAGCACAAGGAGCTGCAATACTATATGCGGTCGCACGGTGTCATCGATGAGGGCTACACGCAGATTGCCGCCTATGCCGCCGCTCAGGCCCGTGAGACGGCGGAGCTGGCAAAGATACATACACGGTTGCGCGCAATGCTGCAACATGACTCCGTGGCCCACAAGTCCATGCACCTCATCCGCCGGAGCGTCTATACCGTGACCTGGTACGACGGCGACACGGTGAAGTCGGTGGCCTGCAAGCCCCTCATCACCAAGCTCTCACGCCACGGTGCCCCGATGATTGTCCACACCCGCCGCCTTATCAAGCCCTGGGGCGTCTATGCCGTACGCAACGTGCCTTGGGGAGCCACAGAGCACAGAAAGGTCATCGTGGTGAAGGTGGTGGAAGCCCAGAAAGAGGAAATGCTGAAGAAGGAAAAGCAGAAGGAGAAAAAGCAGAAGGAGAAGGAGAAGAAGCAGAAGGCAGAAGGACCGGAGCCTGGAGTCACCATTCTCACGAGGGGCAACTACTGGCAGGGCCACAGCCACGACATCCCGCGTCTCTTCGCCCCCGACGGTGCCCCCGTCTTCACCATCCACGGCCGCTTCCTCGGCGTCGTCTACGGCCGCGCCGTCATCTAAAGGTAGCGCCGTCTAAAGGTAGCGCTCTGCTTCCCCCGCGGGTAACCTGTGGTTACATCAGGCCCCGTGCCCCCCGCTCTGCTTCCCCCGCGGGTAAGGCTCCGTTCTGTGCCGCGGCTTTCCAAGCCGCGTCAATAGCCCCGCGGTGAAAGCCCCCTCACCGTAAAAAAACGCCCGTATCTTTGCCCATGTCATTATTTTGGCGTATTTTTGCACTTCAAAAGACAACAACATCATAAATATACACAATTATGGGATTATTACAAGGTAAGACTGCCCTCATCACAGGTGCAGCACGTGGCATCGGAAAAGCCATCGCTATGAAGTTCGCCGCCGAAGGCGCCAACATCGCATTTACTGACCTCGCCATCGACGAGGAGCACGGCGGACTGGCTACAGAGCGCGAGCTCCAGGCCCTCGGCGTCAAAGCAAAAGGCTATGCCTCTAATGCTGCGGACTTCAACCAGACTGCTGAGGTCGTCGACGCCGTCGTCAAAGAGTTCGGAAGCGTGGACATCCTCGTCAACAACGCGGGTATCACCAAGGACGGACTCATGCTCAAGATGACGGAGCAGCAGTGGGACGCCGTCATCAACGTCAACCTGAAGAGTGCCTTCAACTTCATCCATGCCTGCACACCCGTGATGATGCACCAGAAGGGTGGCTCCATCATCAACATGGCTTCCGTCGTCGGTGTACACGGCAACGCCGGACAGTGCAACTACGCTGCCTCGAAGGCCGGACTCATCGCCCTGGCGAAGAGCATCGGACAGGAGATAGGCCGCCGCGGTGTTCGCGCCAACGCCATCGCTCCGGGATTCATCGACACAGCCATGACACAGGCGCTGCCCGACGACATCCGCAAAGAGTGGATTAAGAACATCCCCCTCCGCCGGGCTGGCTCTGTGGAAGATATCGCCAACGTGGCCCTCTTCCTCGCCTCTGACCTCTCCAGCTATGTCACAGGACAGGTTATCCAGGTCGACGGCGGTATGAACATGTAAGCACGATGAAGGTTCTCTACGAAGACAACCACGTCATCATCGTCTATAAAGAGAGCGGCGAGATCGTACAGGGCGACAAGACCGGCGACCGACCTCTCTCCGAGACGGTGAAAGACTATATCAAAGAGAAGTATAACAAGCCCGGCAACGTCTTTCTCGGCGTGACACATCGTCTCGACCGTCCCGTTGCCGGGATTGTCATCTTTGCACGTACCTCTAAGGCCCTCTCCAGACTCAACGACATGTTCCGCAACGGTGACATACACAAGACCTACTGGGCCATCGTACACGACAAGCCACAACAGCCGGAGGGAACACTCACCAACTGGCTCACACGCAACGAGAAACAGAACAAGAGCTATGCCTACGACCACGAGGTGCCGGGAGCGAAGAAGGCCGTGCTGAAATATAAGCTCCTCGCCAGCTCCATCAACTACCACCTCTTAGAGGTCCACCTCCTCACGGGCCGCCACCACCAGATACGCTGCCAGCTCGCCGCCATGGGCTGCCCCATCAAGGGCGACCTGAAATACGGTGCACGCCGTTCCAACCCCGACGGCAGCATCTCGCTCCTCTCACATGAGGTCTCCTTCATCCACCCCGTCTCCAAACAGCCCATACACATCATCTCTCCCCTCCCCGACGACAAGCTGTGGAAGGAGTTGGGGAATGAAAGGTGTTAAGTGTTAAGTGTTAAGTGTTAAGTGTTAAGTGTTAAGTGTTAAGTGATAGGTGTTTGGTGTTAGGTGATAGGTGGTAGCTGCCGGTATGCTCCGTTCTGTGCCGCGGCTTACAAGCCGCGGTCTCCCCCGCTTTCAGTCCTCCCCCGCTTCAGTCCTCCCCCGCCCTCCTTTCCGTGCCGCGGGTCCTGTTCTGTAGGCCCCTGCTGTGCAGCAGCGCAAAAAAAATGAAAAAACAGCCACTTTCCCTTGGCAGTTAGCCGAAAAAGCTGTAATTTTGCACGCTGTTTGGGGATATTGTACCCCAACGACAAAATTATGAACTTTAAAATAGTTGGATGAAGAAAGACAATTTGAAGAATCAGTACCGTATCAATGGCCAGATCCATGTGCGGGAAGTTCGTGTGGTGACTGATGATGGCTCCGAAGTGATGCCCACCCGTAAAGCCCTGGACCTGGCACGCCAGCAGGAGCTTGACCTCGTGGAGATATCTCCTAACGCTCAGCCACCCGTATGCCGTATCATCGACTATAGCAAGTTCCTCTACCAGCAGAAGAAGCGGCAGAAAGAGATGAAGCAGAAACAGGTCAAGGTGGAAGTCAAGGAGATTCGTTTCGGACCCCAGACCGACGACCACGACTACCAGTTCAAGCTCAAGCACGCCCAGGAGTTCCTCGAAGAGGGTAACAAGGTGCGCGCCTACGTCTTCTTCCGCGGACGCTCCATCCTCTTCAAAGAGCAGGGTGAGGTCCTCCTCCTCCGTTTCGCCAACGACCTCGAGGAGTACGCCAAGGTTGAGCAGATGCCGAAGCTCGAAGGCAAGAAGATGTTCCTCTTCCTCGCCCCGAAGAAAGCCGGCGTCGCCAAGCAGAGCCAGCAGAAACGCGACCGTCTCGCTGCTGAAGCCAAGCAGAAGGAGATGGACAAGATAAAGGCTGAAGAGGAAGCTAAGAAGCGCGGACTCCTCGGCAATGCCAAAGGCGCCGACGCTCTCCTCAGCGCCATCAACGACAAAGCGTAAACCGAAAGACTGTGTGGTACCGCCGGGTATATGCGTTGCCACCTTTTATAATAACAAATTAAATTTCAAAAAAATGCCAAAGCAGAAAACAAACTCCGGTGCTAAGAAGAGATTCACATTCACCGGAACAGGTAAGATCAAGCGTCATCACGCTTATCACAGTCACATTCTGACTAAGAAGACGAAGAAGCAGAAGAGAAATCTGGACCACCAGACACTCGTAGACCGCACCAACCTCAAGCAGGTGCGTGACCTCCTGAATCTCCGCTAACTTAACAGGCGTGTTAAAGAAAACTTAGTCGAACGAAAAAAAGAACAAAATTATGCCAAGATCAGTAAATCATGTAGCTTCCAAAGCTAAGAGAACCCGCATACTGAAGAAGACAAAGGGCTATTTCGGTGCCCGTAAGAATGTCTGGACAGTAGCTAAGAACACCTACGAGAAGGGTCTCACCTATGCCTACCGCGACCGTCGTACCAAGAAGCGCAACTTCCGCGCCCTCTGGATCCAGCGTATCAACGCTGCCGCTCGCCTCTATGACCTGAGCTACAGCTCTCTCATGGGTGCTCTCCACAAGGCTGGCATCGAGATCAACCGCAAGGTCCTCGCTGACCTCGCCCTCAACAACCCCGAGGCTTTCAAGGCCATCGTAGAGAAGGTGAAGTAAATACCCACCCCCTGACATAAAAAAAGCCGGACATGTTTGTCCGGCTTTTTTTATGTCAGGGGGTGGAAAATGTTAAGTGTTAAGTGTTAAATGTTAAGTGTTAAGTGGTAGGTAGTAGGTAGGTGCCGGGTGGTGCAGTTCCATGCCGCGGCTTAAGCCGCAGTCTCTCCGTAAGGGGACACATCATTAACACCTAACACTTAACACCTAACACTTAACACTTAACACCCAACACTTAACACTTAACACTTAACACTCTATATCCTCTCCACGCTCTTCACGCCTTTCACAGCCCTGAGCTTCTTCATCAGCGCCGTGAGGTGGGCAGTGTCGTCAATCTGGATGGTGAGGTTACCGGAGAAGAGGTCGTCATGGGAGTCGATATTGATAGACCGCATGACAATCTTCTCGTCCTTGGAGATGATATTCGTGATATTCGACACGATACCGATGTCGTCATGGCCCACGATACGCAGGGTGATGCCGTATTTCGACGTACCCTTCCCGGACCACCGCGCCCTGACGATACGGTAGCCGAAGCGACGACGCATCTCAGGAGCATTGGGGCAGTCCATACGGTGGATTTTGATACCCCCGCCCGTCGTCACAAAACCGAAGATACGGTCGCCGTAGATAGGATGGCAGCACTGGGCAAGCTGGTAGTCGATGCCCTTGAGGTTCTGGTCGATGGTCAGCACATCGTCGTTGTCCTTCAAGATTTCCTCGTCAGGACCCTCGTAGTTGAAGTTCTCCGCCGACACCGTCTCCTTGTCCTTACCGCTGTTCTCAAGGTGCTCACGGACCTCTAAATAGCGCGTGATGATGTCGTTGGCGTCGAGCTTGCCGTCGGAGATCTGACGGTAGAAGTCGGAGACCTCCTTGAAGCCCATCTTCTTCACCAGATGCCCCATGACGCTCTCCTCCATGTCGATATGGCGGTTCTTAAACCGGCGCTCCAGGAGCTCCTTGGCATAGAGGCCGTCCTTGACCTGCGTCTCCTTCAGCGCTAAGCGTATCTTCGACTTCGCCTTCGGTGTCACGGCGATGTTCAGCCAGTCCTGTTTCGGACGCTGGTTGGCCTGTGTCAGCACCTCCACGGTGTCGCCGGAGTGCAGCTCACAGCGCATCGGCACGGCCTTACCGTTGACACGACCGCCCACGCAGGTGTTGCCTATCTTAGAGTGGATACGGTAGGCAAAATCGAGGACCGTGGCATGGGCCGGGAACTTGAACAGGTCGCCACGAGGCGTGAAGACGTAGATGTCCTCGGGAGCCAGCGACATCTTGAACTGGTCCATGACCTGCATGTTGTCGCCAGCCTCCAAGGCCGCACGGATGTTCGCCAGCCAGTCGTCCATCTGACCTCCGCTCTTGATACCTTTATAGCGCCAGTGGGCAGCGAGACCGTGCTCGGCGATGTCGTCCATGCGCTCGGTGCGGATCTGCACCTCCACCCATTTCTGCTCAGGACCTAACACGGTGATATGCAGCGACTCATAGCCGTTGCTCTTAGGCACCGACAGCCAGTCGCGCAAACGCTTAGGATTGGGCTGGTACATGTCGGTGATGATGGAGTAGACCTGCCAGCACTGCTGCTTCTCCTTGTCCACAGGACTGTCAAGGATGATGCGGATGGCGAAGAGGTCGTAGATACCCTCAAAGCCACATTTCTGCTTCTTCATCTTCTGCCAGATGGAGTGGATGGACTTCGTGCGGCCTTTGATATGGAACTTCAGCCCCGCCTGCTCCAGACGCTCCTTGATAGGTCCGATGAAGCGGTCGATATACGCGTCACGCGTGGCCTTGGTGGCGTTGAGCTTCTCCTTTATCATGTAGTAGGCATCGTGCTCAAGGTATTTCAAGGAGAGGTCCTCAAGCTCCGATTTCAGTGTATACAGGCCGAGCTTATGGGCTAAGGGGGCATAGAGATAGCTGGCCTCCTCAGAGACCTCGTGGCGCGCCGTCTCGTTCCCGGTGTCGCGGATGAGACGCATGAGGTTCACCCTGTCGGCAATCATGATGAGGATGACGCGCATGTCCTCGGCAAAGGACAGCAGGAGGTTGCGGAAGTTGTCGCTCTCGATGACGGGGTTCTTGTCATAGAGGTGCTGGATCTTCTCCAACCCGTGGACGATATGCTCCACGGTGTCACCGTATTTGGCACGAATCTCGTCGTAGTCGGTGAACTGGCAGCCGTAGAGGAGGGTGGCGATGACGCTGTCACGGCGCAGACCAATCTCGTCGACACAGATCTTCGCCGTCTCCAAGGCTGTGACGATGGGGTTCAGACCAAAGACGTCACGGTGCACAGTGCCATTGGCGATGGCCTTATGCAGACTCTGCCGCAGCTTCTCGGCATCGGCGCGGCTGAAGGCGTCGCCAACCTTGTCGATGAGGTAGCGGCGCAGTTCCCAGCTCTCGTGAAGCTCGGCAGGAGTAAAGGTGAAAGGCTCCCCTACCCCACCCTCCTGGTGAGGATCGGCGGGAGCCACAGCTCTCTTGTCTTTGATATTCTCTTTCTCCATATCCAATCGTTTTATTGCCTGTTCTGTGCCGTGCATTACAATGCGCGGTCTGCCTGTTACCCCCTACTCTGCCAGGCAGCTGTCGAGCTCTTTCTCGATGGCCTTCCTGTCGAGGTTCTGACCGATGAAGACGATCTTCTGCATGCGGTCGCCTACCTCAGGATCCCAGTCCTTCTTGACGTCCGGGTTCTTGGCCAGGAAGTCCTTCAGCTCCTCCTCCGGCATCGTGGCATACCACTGACCGGCATTGGTGATGTTAAACTGCTTACCGCTCTGCTCAAAGAGGTAACAAGTCTCTTTTTCGTCGTCGAAATAGCACATACCCTTGGCGCGGACGACGCCCTTCGGCCATTTCGTCGACACAAACTCGTCGAAGTCGCCGAGGATCATCGGCTTGCGACGCTTCCACACAAAGGTCTCGATGCCATACTCCAGGGCCTCGCCGCTCTCCTCGTTCTCCAAGCCCTCGTCCTCATCCTCCATGGCCTCGATCCAGCGCGCCGACGTGGCGACCTTGTCGAAGTTGAAGAGATGAGTGTTCAGGATTTTGTCGAAGCTGACGTCTCCGTAGTCGCACTCGTAGATGGCGGCCTTGGGCTGGATGGCACGGATGACAGCCTTGAGGTGCTTGAGGTCCTCAGGAGAGATCTCCGAGGCTTTGTTCAGCAGGATGATGTTGCAGAACTCTATCTGCTGGATGACGAGGCTGGCGAGGTCGTCCTCACCAAGGTCCTGGCGCTGCAGCTCGTCGCCGAGGCCGAACTCGTCACGCATGCGAAGTGCGTCGACAACGGTGACGATGGCGTCGAGACGCGCCTTGCCGTTCTTCAGCATCTTCTCCGGAATCATCTGGGGATAGGTGGAGATGGTCTGGGCGATAGGAGCGGGCTCGCAGATACCACTGGCCTCGATGACGATATAGTCGAAGCTGCCGGTGTTGATGATGTCGTTGAGCTGCTTGACAAGGTCCATCTTCAGCGTGCAGCAGATACAGCCGTTCTGAAGGGCTACGAGGCTGTCGTCGCCCTGACCCACGACACCGCCCTGCTGGATGAGGGACGCGTCGATATTCACCTCGCCGATGTCGTTGACGATGACGGCGAAGCGGATGCCTTTCTCATTCTTCAATATGCGGTTCAGGAGTGTCGTCTTACCGCTGCCTAAATAGCCGGTAAGTAAAAGTACTGGTGTCTCTTTCATTTTGTTCGTATTTTGTCTGATGCAAAATTACAAATTTAGTGCCAAAAAGGACGTTTTAACCACAAATAATAATATTAATAAAAAAAAATTCAGCCACGCCTTCAAAGAAATAATAGTAACTTTGCAACAAAGAAACATAACTATCCATGAAAAAGAATATCGCTGTAGCCGGTACCGGCTACGTGGGTCTGAGCATCGCCACGCTCCTTGCACAGCACCAGCATGTCACCGCCGTGGATGTCGTCGCCGAGAAGATCGACATGCTGCGGCGACATATCTCTCCTATCCAGGACGACTATATCGAGCGCTACCTCAAGGAGAAGGACCTCGACATCGACTTCACCACCGACGGCGCCGAGGCTTACCGCAACGCCGACTTCGTCGTCATCGCCACACCAACCAACTACGACGCGGTGAAGAACTTCTTCGACACCTCCCATGTCGAGGAGGTCATAGAGCTCGTCATGCAGGTCAACCCTAACGCCATCATGGTCATCAAGTCCACCATCCCCGTGGGATATACCGAGAGCGTCAGAGCACGCTACCACTCCGACAACATCCTCTTCGCGCCGGAGTTCCTGCGCGAGAGCAAAGCCCTCTACGACAACCTCTACCCCTCCCGGATCATCGTGGGACGACCTGAGGGCGATGACCGCCTCGACAAGGCCGCTCACACCTTCGCCGACATGCTCCAGGAGGGTGCCATCAAGCAGGACATCCCTACCCTCATCATGGGTACCACAGAGGCCGAGGCCGTGAAGCTCTTCGCCAACACCTACCTCGCACTGCGTGTGAGCTATTTCAACGAGCTCGACACCTACGCCGAGGTCAAGGGTCTGTCGACAAAGGCCATCATCGACGGCGTTTGCCTCGACCCGCGCATCGGCTCGTTCTATAACAACCCGTCCTTCGGCTACGGTGGCTACTGCCTGCCGAAGGACACCAAACAGCTGCTCGCCAACTACCGCGACGTCCCCGAGAACCTCATCCAGGCTATCGTGGACAGCAACAGGACACGCAAGGACTTCATCGCCGACCAGGTGCTCAGACGGGCCGGCTACTACAGCTACAACGATGACAACGCCTACAACGCTGCCGGCGAGCACCCCTGTGTCATCGGTGTCTACCGCCTGACGATGAAGAGCCATTCCGACAACTTCCGGCAGTCGAGTATCCAGGGCGTGATGAAGCGCATCAAGGCCAAGGGGGCCACCGTCATCATCTACGAGCCTACACTCCAGAACGGCTCCACATTCTTCGGCTCCCGCATCGTCAACGACCTCGACGCCTTCAAGCGCCAGGCTCACGCCATCATCGCCAACCGCTACGACGCCTCCCTCGACGACGTCAAGGACAAGGTCTACACCCGCGACCTCTTCCGCCGCGACTGATGCCCCCCGGCTCATTATCCATTACCCATTACACATTCCCCATTCCCCATTCCCCATTACACATTACACATTACACATTACACATTATTATGCTCTCTGATATAGAAATAGCACAAAGCACAAAGCTCCGTCCCATCTCCGACATCGCCGCCGAGCTCGGCCTCCACGACGACTGCATCCAGCCTTACGGCCGTTACATCGCCAAGATCTCCCTCCGCGCCATCGACGAGGAGCGCATGAAACGCCACCACCTCGTCCTCGTCACTGCCATCTCCCCGACAAAAGCGGGAATTGGTAAGACAACAGTCTCCGTAGGCCTCGCCCTCGGACTGAACAGCATCGGCAAGAAAGCTGTCGTGGCGCTCCGCGAGCCCTCCCTGGGACCCTGCTACGGACAGAAGGGTGGCGCCTGCGGTGGTGGCTACGCTCAGGTCCTGCCCATGGACAAGATCAACCTCCACTTCACCGGCGACTTCCACGCCATCACCTCGGCTAACAACATGATCGCCGCGCTCCTCGACAACTACCTCTACCAGCACGCCAAAGACGGCTTCCGACTGAAGACCATCGTCTGGAAACGTGTCTTGGACATCAACGACCGCTCCCTCCGACAGATCGTCACAGGCCTCGGTCCCCTCACCAACGGCATCCCCACACAGACGGGCTTCGACATCACGCCGGCCTCGGAGATCATGGCCATCATGTGCTTCGCCACGTCCGTCGACGACCTGAAACGCAGGCTCGGCGACATCATCCTCGGCTTCGACTATAACGACAAACCCTTCCGTGTCAAAGACATGGGCGTAGAGGGCTCTATCGCTGTCCTCCTCCTCGACGCTCTGAAGCCAAACCTCGTCCAGACAACGGAGGGTACGCCGGCTATCATCCACTGCGGTCCCTTCGCTAACATCGCACACGGCTGTAACAGCGTCGTGGCCACGAAGATGGCTCTCACCCTCGGCGACTACGCCATCACAGAGGCGGGCTTCGGTGCTGACCTCGGGGCGGAGAAGTTCTACGACATCAAATGCCGGAAGGCAGGGCTACAGCCTGACCTCACCGTCCTCGTCGTCACCCTCCAGGCGCTGAAGATGCACGGGGGCGTGGCCTACGAGAATATCAAGGCCACCGATGTCGAGGGCGCCAAGCGGGGTTTCTGGAACCTCGACAAGCACGTGGAGAACATCCGCCGCTTCGGACAGCATATCGTCGTAGCCTTCAACCGCTACGGGGAGGATACCGAGGAGGAGATAGAGGCTGTCCGCCGCCACTGTATCGACGACCTCCATGTCGGCTTCGCCGTCAACAGCGCCTTCGCCGAGGGTGGCAAGGGGGCCCGCGAGCTCGCCAACGCCGTCGTCGCCGCCATCGACAAAGACCCGTCAGAGCCCCTGAAGCTCCTCTACGACGACGACATGTCCGTAAAAGACAAGATCACCGCCGTGGCTAAGAACATCTACGGTGCGGGCACCATCAGCTTCTCTCGCAAGAGCCAGGCACAGATCAAGCATATCTACGAACTGGGCTTGGAGAAGCTCCCCGTCTGCATCGCCAAGACGCAGTACTCCTTCTCCACCGACGCCCACGCCTATGGTCCCACCGATGGCTTCCACCTCGATGTCGCCGATGTCGTCATCAACGCCGGTGCCGGCATGATCGTCGCCATAGCCGGTAACATCCTCCGCATGCCCGGTCTCCCCGCCTCTCCCCAGGCTAACAACATCGACTACGTCGATGGCGAGATCGTCGGCCTGAGCTAACAGGAGCGCCCCGCGCTCCCCGCCGGTCCCCGTCCCCCGCCGTTCCGTGCGGCGTTCTGTGCGGCGCCCTTTCTAAGGCGCCGTCCCTGCCGTCCCTTTTTCCTTTTTATCATGACTGAATATTTCATCCTTATCGACAACAAGCAGCTCGGTCCTTATACCCTTGATGAGCTGCGCCAGCGTGCCATCTCCTCCTCCACCCTTGTCTGGACCGAGGGCATGGCACAGTGGACACCGGCATGGCAAGTCCCTGCCCTCCGTCCCCTCTTCAACACCGCCCCCGCTTCTGAAAGCCCCGCTCCAGGCACCACCGCCCCCGGCTCTGAGAACAGCAGCGCCCCCGGCTCTGAAAGCCCCGCCGGTGGGCTGGGTTCGGTAGGCCGCTGCTGTGCAGCGGCGCCCGAGAACACCGCCCCCGAGAGCGCGGCCCCCGAGAGCGCGGCGCAAGCCGCGCCCTGCGCGCCCCCTGCCTCCCCAGCCTCCCCTAAGAAGCGCAGGAAGGCGCTCTACATCGTCCTCGCCGTCCTGGCAGCCATGCTCTTCATCCTGGCCCTGACAAATCCCAGCAAGGCTGAGCACAGGCAGGCCATCCTCGACAAGCTCGACGAGGCAAAGGCGCAGATAGACAGCATCCAGGACCCCATGACGCGCACCATCGCACAGGTCATGCTCAACACCGGCGGCGACCTCGCCACAGAGGTCACCAGAGAGCTCATCGACAAAGACCTGGAGTACCATGACTACGTCTTCTTCTCCACGACGACACTCCACACCGACCTCCTCCCCGACGACATCCGCACGTCAAAGGGTATCCTCGGACATGTCAGTGCCGTGAGCTTCAACGACATCATCCCCCAGATCATCATGGGACAGATCCGCGCCAACGGCTTCGGCGACAGCGACAGCACCATCGACAACGCCGTCAACGGTGCACAGCAGGCCTCTGACGCCGCACAGGGCACGTCATCTGATGCCGACCATATCATCTCACAGGTCGTCTCCACCGTCACCCAGACCATCCAAGACGCCAACGGCAACACGACGACGAAGTCCACAAAGACCGTACAGCACAACGGCGTCACCGTCGATAGCCTGACAAAGGTCGTCACCAACCGCCTCGCCGGTGAGATCTCCCGCCACCTCACGAAAGGGAATACCTCCCGCCTGGCTCAGGACGTCGCCGGTCAGGTGAAGCAGGAGATTCGCCAAAATACCGACAGCGCCACAGCTCACGGCCTCAATGCCATCATCAACGACGTCCTGAAGTTCTTAGGGCTGAGATAATAGGGGTGATAGAGGAAGGACAAGGTCCATGGGGTCCATAGGGTTGATGGGGTTCATGGGGGTCATAGGGTAAATAGGGTAGGGGAGCCCCATGACCCCAATAAACCCCATGTCCCCCATCAACCCCATAAACCCCATCACCCCCATCCCCCCATCCTCCCCATCCCAAAAGAAAAAAAATCCTATTTTCTCTTGGTGCTCTGAGAAAATCTCTGTACCTTTGCATGCACATTTAGAGTTAGGGGCATAGCCCAGTTGGTTTAGAGCGCTGCAGTCACATTGCAGAGGTCATCGGTTCGAGCCCGATTGTCCCTACCACATTTACTACAATTTACCAAAAATCCCGGAAGACACCGTCTCCCGGGATTTTTTTGTATTATAGTTCCTATAGCCTCTATAGTTTCTATAGCTTCTATAGCCTCTACAAAAATAAACAAAGGAAGAAATAAATATATATTTATATATTTCCTCGCCCCTTTTCAAAAAAGAGCAGAGCAAACCGAAGACAAACCGGAGACAGACCCGGGTTTCTTGAGACATATCTTCCCCTCCCCTTTAGGGGGAGGGTGTCGCGGCCTCCGGCCGAGACGGGTGGGGCTATATTAGCTCCCCCGAGAACAGTGCCTTTCTGATCTCGTCCTCGTGGTCGTAGATGAACCTGGCGACGATAGACGAGAGCATAGCTGATGTCGGCAACTTCTCCTCGCCGACATACTTCATCCTGTCGAGGACATTCTTCAGCGTACCGTCGATATAGATTGTCGCGAGCTTTCCGCCACCATCCTTATACTGCTTTGCCATATCCAAGAAGAGGTCCCAAGAGTCCTTGGAGTCGTCCTTGACGATATGGTACTCCTTCATGGTGTTCTGCTTCGCCGGGCGACCCGGGGAATAGCTTCTCCCGCTGTTCGCCGCATCGCCGAGCGGACGGTTCGTGTCGCTATGGGCGCCAGCAGCACCGTTCTGTGAGTCAGAAGCAGCATTCTGCGCGTTGTTACCCTTCGTGTGGCTGGCGTATTCCGACCCGTTGGCGGGGTTGTAGGATTGCGCGCGATTCTCAGATGGGGTAGGGGAGGGGCTTACGGCAGCCGACGTCCCACGTCCATTCTGCTCATTATCAGCCTGCTGCGTAGCGACAACGGCTCCGTTGGCGGCAGCGGGAGCCGGAGATGGGGTAGGGGCGTTATCGGGCTGACTGACAACGGGTTGAGAGTTGTCAGCGGGCTGATGTGTAGTGTCAGCGTTCTGTCTGCTTTCTGTATCGTTTTCGTCGTCTTTGAGCACCTTCGGAGCATTCATGTTCCCGCCATTCTGCAGGTCATGGACGAGACCCTGGATACCGCCGGGGAGCAAGACGCGTGTTTTCTTCTTGGCCATGGCAATAAGTAATGTGTAGTGTGTAGTGTATAATGTATAGTGTATATGTAGGCGCCTATCATGCTCCCTGGTTGATTCTCCGGATCATGAAGTCGAAGGCCTGCTTGACGGCATCGCGTTGCGAGGGCGTTATCTCCAAGGTGTTGATACGCTTCAGCGAGGCGCGGGCCGTGATACGCGGGGTGACGGCACCGAGCTGTTTGAAGATGGCGTCCGTCTGCTTCCACATCCGAAGTTCGTCGGCAGTACCGATACGCACGTCGATACGGTTCGGGACAAAGAAGAGTTTTGCCGTCATCTCCGGCGTGGCCTGACGCAGGGCGTGGACGACCTGCACGAAGGTTCCCGTGGAGTCGAGGGTCTTCTCCTCGTACTCGTAAGGACAGATGATATAGTCGGCATTGGTGAAGAGAGGCACGAGACCGTCCTCAGAGACATTACCCGGAGAGTCGAAGAGCACGAAGCCTTCCGTCTGAGAGGCTGAGTCCATGAGCTGCTGCATGAGCTCAGGCTCCTGGACGTCGAAGTCCTGCACCTCGTAAGGTTCCTCGGCGTCGGGGTAGAGCTCGAGGTCTTTCTTGCGCTGCATCTTTATCGTCTTCTGCAGGTCGGTATCGATGACGCACACATCCTGCTTCTTCCACGCCAGGTAGTTGGCAAAGAGGATACACAGTGTAGACTTGCCGACACCACCTTTCTGGTTTGCGAAAACTATCTTTCTGTTCTTCACGTCGATATACATTTATATATTTACGGCTGCAAATATACAGCTTTTTATTTATCGCGGCAAACAAATAGGAAAATATTTAATGAAAGATATGAAAAAATAGACTTATATTAATATATGTGTATCTTTATTTATCTATTTCCACCATTCTTTATATATATCTTTGTTTCAATAAAGCATTATTCCATTGTATCTTTGTTTCTATATTTATATGTAAGCGTTTATCTTTATTTCTTTGTTTATATATAATATTGTATCATTGTTTATCTTTATATACTTAAGTATTATTGTTTCTTTATATATTTATATAAAAATATATCTATATTTCCACATACCATCTTCGGCATATATATATATCCACAAATTTAGTTATGGGATTATTTATATATTTATATATACAAACACAGGTATAAAGGGTAGGATGCCAGTCCATGCCCATTTTCCAATAATCTCTACAGAGGAATGAGAGACAAAAACAGATAAAACCGCTTTGTGTCAGCGCCAAGGGCTTAGGCCCTTTG
>ERZ773276.872-NODE-872-length-28430-cov-14.720705_pt1 | contig 28430 bp, 22 predicted proteins | sample MGYA00511386_ERZ773276 | MGnify/ENA primary metagenome ERZ773276 (study PRJEB29015, sample SAMEA2737778) | human gut metagenome | biome: human gut; feature: human-associated habitat; material: faeces | place: China | collected 2012 ...
TTCTAGGCTCAGATGACTGGATATAGAAATTCTTGAAACGCAAGCCGTCTTCAATGCCGGCATTAAGGACATCAGAATTAGTGTAGCTTTCAACGTTCATCGCATGGGTCACTGCACGAGGATAAAACTTTGTATTGTCGACAGTCGTCAGCTCCAACCATCCGGAACGGATGATGGTCGGGCGCTTCTTGAACGGCACTAGGTTGATAACATCTAACCATACAGGGCGGCTTGTGGTATGTTTTGAAGCCCTCACTATGGCATTTGGATATAGCTTGATTTCTTTGTAAATAGCCGGCACGACTTCTTCTCCGTTTCTGTTCCTGACTCCGTATCTTCCGTCATCTGCTTGGAAGACAGCATAGCCGAACTCGACCTCCAAGTCCGTTATCTGTTCGTGATGGGTTAAGATGCTTACCATCTCGGTACGTTTGCCGTCCGTAGTTTCTTCCCTAAGCTCTATGCTCTTGAACAATGTTTTCTTTATGTCGCCCTTCCCCTTCGTGCTTCCGACAAACATAGCCTCCCAGTCACGGTCATCTGACGGGAGTCCAAAAAGACGGTAGTTGCCCACATTATCCAAAATCAGACAATATCTCTTCCCGTCATAAACCCGAAGTCCCCTGCCTACCATCTGCAGATATTTGGACAGTGACAATGTCGGTCTTGCCATTTGTATGAATTCCACATCCGGGCAGTCCAAACCTTCATCAAAAAGTGAGACGTTGACAATTACTTGTATATCACCTGCTTTTAAAGGCTTGTTGCCGCCTGTCTGCGTGTTTCTGAATCTTTCAAGGATCTCATTCCTGTCTTTGTCAGGCGTCTTGCTGCTGATGGCTATTGCCTTTATTCCGTTCTTCCGGTATAGCTCGGCAATATGCTCGGCATGTTTTATGTCGATGGCATAAACGATTCCTTTCTTTTCTTTGGCATATCTCGTTATGGTGTTGCACAGCCTTTCGAGAGAAGGACGTATATCCAGCTTCTCGCTCATCTCCTTTACCGAGAAGTCACCATCAGCTCCACGCTTACGCAGGCTGTTGATAATTCTCACATCCTCATTGTCAGGTCTCACCGACATATAATCATACAGCGAGAGATACCCTTCGGCTATGAACCAGTTTATAGGATGTGATTGCAGCAATACATCAAACAGGTCTGTGAATTGATGTCCATTCAACCTGCACGGTGTTGCCGTCAGCCCCATAACCTTAGCCTTTGGGAATGATTCAATTATCGACGAATATGTCTTGGCTATAGCATGGTGCGCCTCGTCAATGACGATAAGGGAAGGTACTGTCTTTACATCATGGAGGTGTCTGGTCAGCCATTGAACGGAGTATACATCCACGTTTGTTCTTTCTTTTCCCTCAACAAAGCTGCTGACCGTATCAGTGATCTGCGACACGAGTTCACGCCTATGCGCTATTATCCATACATAGGAGCCTTTATCAATAAAACTCTTTGTGACAGCAGCAATGATATGAGTTTTGCCAGTCCCGGTAGGCATCTGCACCATTACGGAGCGGTAGGTCTCAAGGGATTTGGCAATCCTGCTGACCATCTCGGACTGAAAGGGAAAAAGATGAATATGCTGCTTACTCGTCATGAACTTATGTTATTCTGAAGTCATTAACAAAAACGGCGTCCTTGGATTATTATTGTTTTTCTTCTCTTCTTCCTCTTTCTCCCACTGCATATCGGCAAACATCTGTCGCAACTCTCTTGCTTGTATGTCAAGGGTAGGGGCAGGGCGGAGATGGGCGACCTTCAGCGTAAAGCCATGAAAAAGGCCTTCCATTGTGAAGCCTTCCTTGGTCTTCAACAGTCGCTTCACATAGCTTTGGCGGTCGGCTATCATCTTCTTCCCATCCTCCTCAGTCAGTCCCTTGAGAATATCATATTGCGCATAGAGTTTTGCACGTGGATGCTTTTTCAGCACAGCATTGACAAGCTTCACATATAGGCTCACATCAGCGTCAGATGCCCAGTGCGACAACTCAAATGACAGTGAATGCACGGTCTCATTGTAAGCTAAATATACTCCGGTCGCCGACTTGTTGTATTCATACACCATCATCGCATCCTCACCCTCATCGCATTCTACTGGCCACTCATCATAGATGATGTCATCAGGATTGTCCGGCAGCTGGCCGTCCGGATAGAGATAATCCAATGCATAATACACCTTGAACTTCTTCGGCAGTCCTATTATCGTCAACTTGTCGTACTTCATACATGCCTCATTTTAAAATCACATCCATCGAAACCTTCACATAGCTCTGCCTCTAACAGATTTATTGCATTTCTTCTCTGAGCTTTTTCCACCGCTTGTCAGACCTTTCCCTATCGACATCGGAAGCATCCCTTATCTCGCTGTTTCCGACTATTGGAGGATTATTGCCGTCATAGTATAGTCTGCGGCAATAATAACGCATGCTTGGATAAGCGTAAAACTCCACATCGAAGCGTCTGCCATCAATGTACCGCTGGTAGATATGGAACAATACATGCGGACGGGATTTCGTCACGATATAGTTGTCACCAAGGAAACAAATGTCTTCCCGCATCCTTATCTGCCTTCGTATCAAGTGAGGAACTATGAACTCATCTCTTCTGAAAGATATTTGTGATGTGTCGTAATTGTATTGGTAACCACCTTCCTTTTCTGTAAACTCTAAAAATCCAATTTTCACAGTCTTTCCTCCATTCTTTCGATAGTCACTCGCCCAGTTCCAGTACCATTCTCCACCATCATCCAAGCCAGTGGTACTGAGCTCATCTTTCCTGCTTTGCTTGTCTTCTTTCCATTCCTCCAGAGTAGTCTTCTTCAGAGGCTGCTCGTAATCAGTCCTTACGAAATAGTTTTCGTCCTCGTCAACGTACAGGGTTTTGTTATCAATCCTCTCCACGTACTTGTACAGTTTCCGGGGCTCAGACGGCTGAATATAAAAGTTTCTGAAACGAAGACCGTCATCGATTCCGCAGTCCAGTATTTCCCTCAAGGTATACGCCTCAGAGTTCATCCACTTCGACTTCACCCTCGGGTAGAACTTGAAATTGTCCCTGGTGGTCAGTTCAAGACTGTCCTTTCTTGTGACACTTGGTTCAAACCGGAATCTCACCCCGCTTATAAGGTCTATCCACGAGTCGTCGGTCTCGCTGCCATCCTTGTCAAAAAGTTGGGCTATGGCGTTAGGCCTGAGCGTTATCTTGCCATGCTCACAAGGAATAACTTCATTGCCGTCCTTGTCAACAATGCCATAAAGTCCTTTGCTGCCTTTGACAATCTTATATCCGAAGTTCTCCTTTAAGTCACCACTTAGTCCGCTATGGTCAAGCAGCATCATCATGTCGGTGTCACTGTCGTCGGAGACTTCCTCCACATAATCGGGGTTATCGAATTGGTCAGACAGGCTGTTCTCGTCAACCAGGCCTTTTCCAGCCAACTTCCCTTCAAACATTCTCTCCCAGTCACGTTCGTCAGACGGCAGCCCGAAGAGTCTATAGCTGCCTACGTTGTCTAGGATAATGCAGAACTTCTTTCCACCATATACCCTCAGGCCTCTGCCAACCATTTGCAGGTACTTTGAGAGAGAAAGGGTAGGTCGTGCGAGCTGTATGAATTCCGCGTCAGGTACGTCCCAGCCCTCGTCGAACAGTTGTACATTGACAATGACCTGAATGTCATCATCACGCAATGGTCTAGATCCATCTGTTGGGGTTTCCTTGAACCTTTTAAGGATGTCATTACGCTTCCGGGCTGGAGTTTTGTTGCTTACCGCCTCTGCCTTGATTCCGTTCTCACGGTAGAACTCGGCTATATGCTCGGCATGCTGTATGTTGATAGCATATACGATTCCCTTCTTGTTCTTGGCGTATCTGAGTACAGTGTCGCACAGCCTTTGCAGCGAAGGACGTATGTCAAGCTTCTCGGCCATTTCCCTCACGGAGAAGTCGCCGTCAACACCACGTCTGTTCAATCCGTTGATAATCCTTATATCGGCACTGCTTGGCTTTACTGACATATAGTCATACAGGGAAAGGTATTTCTTGGCAATGAACTCACCTATAGTCCACGACTGAAGCAGCTCCTCGAACAAATCGGTAAACGGCTGGGCATTCAACCTGCATGGTGTGGCAGTCAATCCCAAGATTTTAGACTGCGGAAATGCGTTGATGACTGATGAATATGTTTTTGCTACAGCATGGTGCGCCTCGTCAATTATTATCATGCCAGGCTTTTCCTCCACTTCTCCATAATGCCGTGTCAGCCATTGTATGGAATAGACGGTTGCGTGTTTCTCTATGTCTGTGGCATCATCAACTAAGGCCTTGAACTTTCTGATGGTAGCCTTTACCTGTTGTACAAGCTCTCTTCGATGTGTCACTATCCACACGTGTCCACCGATGTTACGAATGAAGTCAGAAACAACTGCTACCAGAAGATAAGTTTTTCCAGTGCCTGTAGGCATCTGCACCATCAGTGAACGGTGCTGCTGAAACTCTTTTTCTACCCGCGATAGCATTTCTTCCTGATAATCATACAGATGGATTCCACCATTCCGGCTATTCCTTCTTGTGTGAACCTTTGTCGAAGGCTGATCTTCTTCAATGCTTACATTCTTGTTATTGTTGTCAATAGCCTTCATTTCTTCTGTCGCCTTGGCAAACCTTTCTCCGTTGTCGTACTTATTATTGTTTTTGCGTTGCAAGTCTTCTGCCTCGCTAAAGAGTTGCTTGAACTTGGCAATACGGTCTTCACGCATCTTGCCCCGTCTGAGCAGCTTCTTGTTGTGCTTGAACCAATCGAACAACACAATGTCCTCCGCATGATGTTTGGAAGGGCAGCGTTTGCTCTTCTCCATGAAGTCTTTGTATGCCTGCCACTTTTGGTTCCACAAATCGTCCTGCTTGACGGCTTTGCGCTCGTTTTTTTTAGGATTTGTGGTTTTTGTGGCAACGGCATGTTTACCGTCTAAGCTGATTTCTTCTTTTCTGCTTTGCTTCCTTTCTTTCTTTTTATTAGCTTCATCAACTTGATACTTCCTTACGACCTCAATCTTAGCAAGCAGTTTCTCCAGCGCAGTTTTTCTGTCGTCTTCTATGTCTCCTTCTGCCAAGTGCCTTTTCTGCCTGAACATCCAACTGTACAGTTGCCGGTCACCATTTTGCTTAGGAACTTTTTTATTGTCGTCGAGGTACTTTGAATACCTTTCACACATTTCAAACCAGTTCCGTTGTCTGGCTCTTGTATAATACCCTTTCCCTTTATCGGCATTCCTAATATCATTGTTTTGGGGTTGCAACTCTTTAACCTCATCTAAGAGTTGCTTGAACTTGGCAATACGGTATTCACGCATCTTGCCCTTACTAAGCAACATCTTGTTGTGCTTGAACCAGCTGAACAACACCATATCTTCCGTATAATATCTGGAAGGGCAGAATTGGTTCTTCTTCATGTAGCCCATGTATGCCTGCCACCTATGGTTCCACAAATCGTCCTGCTTGACGGCTTTGCGTTTGACTTTTCTAGGCTTGGCGCTTTTTGTGACAATGGTATGTTTACCGTCTAAGATTATTCCTTCCTTTTTGCTTTGTTTCCTTTCTTTCTTTTTATTTGCTTCATCAACTTGATTCTTCCTTACATCCTCAATCTTAGCAAGCAGTTTCTCTAGCGCAGCTTTTCTGTCGTCTTCTATGTCACCTCTCGCCAGGAGTTTTTTCTGTCTGTATATCCAATCGTACAGTTGCCTGTCACCATTTTGCCTAGGAACTTTTTTATTGTCGTCGAGGTATTTCGAATACCTGTCACGCATCTTATACCAGTTTATTTCCCAAGCTCCCATATGAGATTCTGTTCCGTCATTAGCATTCAGAGCCTCATTCTTTCCTTCATCATTAAGATTAATCTCGTGCAATTCAGATACATGATTGGTGACATTATCGTTCTCGTACTGCTTCGTACTCTGCAATAGCTGGTCAAAAGTGTGCATCTCTTGATCCGTGAGTCTGCTGTTGAAAAAGTCATCCTTAGTTTTCTGATACCATTTGGCAATATTCATTTCCTCCTTTATATCCAGCCGTGGATGACGCTCCATACGGTTGCAAAAGTCAACATACATTTTGCATGCCTCTGCAAAGTTTATGCAACCTCCTCCATCGATTTCTTTTCCTATCAGGTTGGTATCTTTACCGAAGAAAGCCAATTTTGATAAGCTCTCCTCCCTGTTTGTGACATAGAACTGATACGTATCACCATTATCGGTGAGCTTTGATAATGATAGTTCCTGGTCTTGGTCCAGCTGTCCATTATCTGATTTCGATAAATTGCTGTTGTACCAAGTATACAGACTTTTATCCTTATAGTGCCCAAGTTCAGGTCTGCGGCCGTTCTCTCTCAAGAACTCTGCATACCTACGCCATGATTTACGCCATCTGGAGCCAGTCGGTTTCTTAAGAGGATCTATCATGAAATGTCTGTTCTAGAAAATGTCAGATACTCGTAACCATTCTTATGGGAGAATTCCGTCATCTTATACACTACCTCACTTCCGTTTGACAGTGTAAGGAATAGCGAACGTGGCCGCTCACCTGCCAAACTCTTACCCGGCAAAATCTTATACCAATCATTCACATACTCATCATGTATTCGTGAGCAGATGTAGTTCTTCACGATTTTGCCTTCACGCCAATCATTGATGAAGCGGGGCAAACAAGAATAGCGTCTGAACTTTATATGTATCTCCGTGTCGTTCTCAATGATATCTTTCAGCGTATTGTAATATGTCCCATCATTATCTTCAACTTCATGCTGACTGTGTGATGGGTAGAACAGTATGTCGTGCACTGCTTTTGCGTCAAAGTAGTAATGGGGATGGATGTAACCAACGTTGAACCCCTTAAGCGTCATCTCATAAGCCAATAGTTTTCTGTCCCGTTGGCTCATGCTCTTTATCTTCTGCCAGATTTCCTCGTGCGTCATAAAACTTTTGCCTCTCAAATTACTTAAAAACGAAAAGATTAGCGTGATGTGTTCTTAATAAGTGATTGTTTCAATAGTTTCGGCAACAACAATAGATTCTCAGCAGGTGATAACCAAAAGAATTGAAATATGTGCCGTAATGAACGCACTCCCGTCTCCAAAGAATGTTTCCATCCGCTTTGTTGCTCTTTACGGCCATACTTGCCAAAGTTGCCATACCGCAAGACGATTGCCATGATTTTGTCAACATACTTTTTATCGGTATCGGCGAGAGTGTAGGGAAAGAACTTTTCGTCCATACCAAGAACTTCTGTCAGCACAGCGCCGAAACCCCTGAAAGCACGGAGCAAAACTAGCCGTTCAAGTTTGTCGGTTAGTTCTGAGACAATTACCTCATCATGCTTAGCTTCAAAGAACATCATCCAGTCGATGAACTGACGCAGTGCAATACCTTCTTTCAGGAAGTGGTGATAGATATGCACGAACAGATAGATGGCATTAAGTGTCGGTGGCAGCGTTGGCACCGACATGCTGTTGATTTCCACATGGTCAAGAATATCATCAAAATAGCTGTCTATCAGTTCATCCCAATACCGTTGTTTGCTACCACTGGCGAATACTGCTGTATGATAGTGCATCTCGAAAGGCACTCCATCTTTCGTAAATTCCAAATGTTGACCAGAATGATCATCTGTTATTGTAACTTCCTTTTCCAATAAAGATTTGGCCCTGACCCAATCTTTCTTGAACACGTAGAAGTCAACATCACCACTTGTCCGCATCTCAGGAGAAGGATAGTACGATGCTACCGTCTGACCTTTGAATACAAAGAACTCTAAACTGTTATCTCGCATAAATTTGGTCAGCCCAATAACAGCATTATCAGTCTGTGCATTCCGACGGGCAATCTTCGTGTACTCACTCATCCATTCCAAAACATCATCCTCGGAAGGCTTATTAGCTATATCACCTAGTTTTGTGATACCCTGCCAATATATCCCAACAATAGTCTGCTTCTTGGCAAAGGCTAATAACTCTTGCCAATTGATATTTGCAATACATGATGGTACTGAATTGGTTGGATGCAAGCACCAGCGTAAGAATTCTATGTATTTATTTTCTGTCATCGACCAAAGATAATATCCCCGAGCCCTAACAACGAGAGCTCGGGGATACCATTACCTATTCTTATACATGTTGTCGTAGTACTTCTGATAGTCGCCAGACGTGACATTATCCATCCACTCCTGGTTATCAAGGTACCAGCGCACAGTCTTCTCAATACCTTCCTCAAATTGCAGGCTCGGCTCCCATCCCAGTTCACGTTGCAGCTTACGGCTATCTATCGCATATCGCATGTCATGCCCCGGACGGTCGGTGACATGGGTGATAAGGTTTTCGTCCTCACCTTCCTTTCGGCCGAGCAGACGGTCAACGGTCTTGATAAGCACATGAATGATGTCGATGTTCTTCCACTCGTTGAATCCGCCGATGTTGTAGGTGTCAGCAATCTTTCCCTTGTGGAAGATAAGATCAATGGCTCTAGCATGGTCCTCAACATATAACCAGTCACGAACGTTCTCACCCTTGCCATAGACAGGCAGAGACTTGCGATGACGAATATTGTTGATGAAGAGCGGAATAAGTTTCTCGGGGAACTGATAAGGTCCATAGTTGTTGGAGCAGTTGGTCACGATGGTCGGCATGCCATAGGTATCGTGGAAGGCACGAACAAAATGGTCACTTGATGCCTTTGACGCAGAGTACGGTGAATGAGGGTTGTACTTTGTATCCTCTGTGAAGAATTTTGTGCCGTAGGCATGATGATGGTCACTTGATGCCTTCGTCGTGAACGGGCTCTCTATTCCTTCTGGATTAGTCAACTCCAATGCACCATACACTTCATCCGTTGAGATATGATAGAATCTGCATTCAACATCCTCACCGTTCTTCTTTATGTGCCAAGGTGTAGGCTGATTACCCCAGTAGTCCTTTGCAGCCTGCAGCAGGCTCAATGTACCAATCACATTTGTATGAGCGAATGTGAAAGGATCCTTGATGCTGCGGTCCACATGGCTCTCGGCAGCAAGGTGGATGATGCCATCAACCTGCTCGTCCTCAATGAGCTTGCGGAAGTCGGCGAAGTTGCAGATGTCCATCTTCACGAACTTATAGTTGGGCTTATCCTCAACATCTTTGAGATTGGCGAGGTTACCGGCATAAGTCAGCTTATCAAGGTTGATAATCTTATACTCAGGATATTTGTTCACGAAAAGTCTTACCACATGGCTGCCGATGAAACCAGCACCGCCAGTGATAACTATAGTTCTTTTATAATTTTCCATACCTTTTATAGATTTGGTTTACCAGTTCTGTGAAGTTCCTCTACAACAGAAACGAGATATTTTCCATACTCGTTCTTCAGCATCGGCTTTGCATCCTCCATCATCTTCTCATCATCAATCCATCCTTGACGATAAGCAATACCTTCAAGGCATGCCACCTTCAGACCCTGACGTTTCTCGATGACCTCGATAAAGGTAGATGCCTCTGCCAAAGAGTCGTGTGTGCCAGTGTCAAGCCAAGCGAAGCCACGACCGAGCGTCTTCACCTTCAGTGCCTTTTCCTCAAGGAAACATTGGTTGACCGAAGTAATCTCCAGTTCACCACGGGCCGACGGCTTAATGTGTGCCGCCACATCCACGACTTTATTCGGGTAGAAATAAAGGCCAACTACGGCATAGTTGCTCTTTGGATGTTCAGGCTTCTCTTCGATGCTAAGACAGTTGCCCTCTTCGTCGAAGTCAGCCACACCATATCGCTCCGGATCGTTGACCCAATAGCCGAACACGGTTGCCTTATGCTCTTTCTCTGCCGTGCGCACGGCGTCGCGCAGCATGCCCGTGAGGCCTGCGCCATGGAAGATGTTGTCGCCAAGAACGAGGCAGACGTCATCGTTGCCAATAAACTCGCTTCCGATAATGAATGCCTGTGCCAGTCCGTCGGGCGATGGCTGCTCAGCGTAAGAAAATTTCACGCCGAGGTTGCTGCCGTCGCCAAGCAGTCTCTTGAAGGCCGGCAGGTCGGTTGGAGTAGAGATGATGAGTATATCACGTATACCGGCAAGCATGAGTACCGAAATAGGGTAATAGATCATGGGCTTGTCGAAGATAGGGATGAGCTGCTTGCTCACTCCTTTGGTGATTGGGTAGAGGCGTGTGCCGCTACCACCGGCTAAAACGATTCCTTTCATATGACACTAGCTTCAGTTATTGTTGTGCTTTCAAGTTGGCCATGCATTTCTTGAGCGAGTCAACCCAATAGGGTATCTTGATGCCGAAGGTCTCTTTGATCTTTGTCTTGTCGAGCACGGAGTAAGCCGGACGTTTTACAGGAGACGGGAACTCGTCACTGTGGCATGGCTCGATATCGCAGTTGTTGTTGCCTGCGAGCTCTGCTATCTTGATGGTGAAGTCGTACCAGCTACACACACCCTCATTGGAGAAATGGTAGATGCCGCTGTGGCCTTCGTATTTGCGGTTGTTGACGATGTCGTAGATGGCATTGGCCAGGTCGCCGGCGTAGGTCGGTGTGCCGCACTGGTCGAATACTACCTTCAGCTGCGGCTTTGTGGCGGTGAGGTTGATCATCGTCTTGACGAAGTTGTGGCCATATTCCGAGTAGAGCCACGCCGTGCGCAGCATGATGTAGTCGCATCCCACGGCCTGTATTTTCTGTTCGCCGTGCAGTTTGGTCAGACCGTAGACGCCCGTCGGGGTGCCTTTCTGATTCTCCTTGCAAGGCGTGTTGTAGGGATCTCCTCCAAACACATAGTCTGTAGAGACATGTACGAGCAGACCGCCTACTTCTTTCATTACTTTGGCCAGGTTCTCCGGAGCCACGGCGTTGAGTGTCTCGACAATGTCGCCTGCTGTCTCAGCTTTGTCTACATTGGTCCATGCGGCACAGTTGATAATGCATTTCACATTGTTGTCGTTTACCATCCGCCTCACGTCATCGATGCTGGTGATGTCGAGGTGGGTGTAGCCCTCGCATACATCGGTGAAGATGTAATGGTCTTGACTATCTTTACTCACGAGCTGCATCTCATTGCCGAGTTGCCCGTTGGCTCCTGTTACAAGTATATTCATAACCTTTTTTAATTAAAACTTTTCACTCTGGTCGGATGCGTACAAGTCAACATTAAAGTCGAAAGGAGTATCAAAGTCCTTCAGCAACTGATGTTTTGTATCCTTCTCAGATAGTATCGCATGCTCTGTAGGAATCTTCCAATCAATGCCAAGACTGTCATCAAGAATGCTTATACCACCATCTGCCTCTGGATGATAGAAGTTATCACACTTATACTGAAAGACTGCTGTCTCAGATAATACTGAAAATCCATGCGCAAATCCGCGTGGAATGAAGAACTGTCTGTGATTGTCCTCTGTAAGTTCTACGGCTACATGTTTGCCATACGTAGGACTGCCTTTGCGGATATCCACAGCTACATCCAATACCGCGCCACGTACACAGCGTACGAGCTTGCTTTGGCTGTAAGGAGGACGTTGGAAATGCAGTCCACGCATTACACCATACGAAGACATAGACTCATTGTCTTGTACAAAATCAATGTGACGCACTTTTGCGTCAAAATCACGCTGTGAGAAACTCTCGAAAAAATAGCCTCTTGCGTCCTTAAAGATGCGCGGTTCTATGATGAACACGCCATCAATCTCTGTCTTTATAACTTCCATTCTTATTTCTTTTAATAATATTTTTCGTTATATTTCTCTGCATAATCTGGAATCTGGAATCCATGTTTCCTGAAGAAAGTCAAGAGGCTCTTGAAATGAATCCAAGCTTTCTTACCAAGGTGTGAACTTGCCCGCAAATGGTTATGGACCATATGCGATGTAGGTACATATATCACAGGATGACCAGATTTCCAAACTCGTAAAGCCAAATCTTCATCTTCCATATATAAGAAGTAGTCTAAATCAAAGCCCCCCAACTCCCGGTAGAGATTACTTGAGATAAACAGCGCAGCGCCAACAGCCCAGTTTACAGGCTGTACCTTGTCTATGTCAATATCCTTACATAGATATTTTCTCATCTTATTGTTATTGGCGCTATCGTTACCACGAGTCAATATACGAGAAATGAAGAGGGATGGTGTGATAAATCCGCGGATAGAGTATTGATGGCTACCATCCACATTGTATAACTTTGGCACCGTCATTCCAACATTAGAATGTGATTCCATAAAATTATACAATTGATCCAACGAACCAGTCTTAATCCTTATGTCTGGATTGATGATAGCGATATATTTCCCCTTGGCTACCCTTACACCGATATTATTGTTCTTGCCAAAACCATAGGGTTCCTTGTTCTTGATTATTTTAACTTGAGGATAGTGAGCATTTAAATACTCAACACTTCCATCTGTTGAACAATTATCAACGTAAATTGCCTCAAAGGAAGTTTGAGGCTTTGTCCTACTATCAAAGAGGGATTGGTACAACTCTTTTATATAATTGAGATGATTCATTCCCACCGTTATGATGGATATTGCTGGATTTTCCATTATTTTATTCAATTAATGATTTAATTCTACGGAAAAGATACATAAACACTATAGGGCTAACTACTCCCCAAAATAGATATATTATCAGAAATAACATATTATCACCGATGACAGGTGTTAAGTTCGATAGGGGGGGGTACGTCCAATCATTACTGATTTAAGCACTATTGTACACACTTTCATTCCTGCCAAATGTAATGCCATTATATAAAATGACTCACGACCTATTTTTCCAAGGCATTTGCCCAATACCGAGTTTTCAATCTTTTTACCTACATACATGATAAAGTATAATATGGCAGGTGACGCTACAATAAGTTGTAAGATGTCTTTGTATGAGTTACTATTTAAATTGACACCTCCTAGCATGCAAGCTACTTCTATTCCTATCATTGCGCACGCAATACAGATTAATCCATTATCATATTTTAGGCAAAATTTACGATTCATCAGCCATCCTATATATATTAGAAACATTGCTGTAAATACATTACTAAATCGCCTTATTGTCAATCCATATTTGTTACTTAAAACACCCGATATAATAGTTAGTCCAAGCATTACAACAAACATTAATTGATTTCTCTTTGTTGAATCATCAACTATCTTGCAGAAAGCCCAAGATAGGATAGATAAACAAATAAGAGCCATAAATAAGACATAAACAAACCACATAGGTCCAACAATAGGCTCTCTTCCTGCCAAGCAAATTGTAAGTATAATATGCTTTATGAAATCCGTAAATGCGTAAACTTTAACAATAGAAGTCGTACTAAGAGTCGAATACCATCCTATTTTGATAAAAAGGTTGTGTAGTAAAACAGCTGGTATGTAGAAATATAATAATTTAAGATAGAGAGATGAAAATTTCTTTTTAAACCAATACTTGGGCTGATTAAGCTCTTCCTCCTTAATAAAGAAACCACCAAGTATAAAGAATATCGGAACATGCCATAATCGGAACAACAAATCCTCAGGACTTACTAAAGAAAAATTTGGGTACGAGAAGCTAATGTGACCTAAAACAATAGCTATTATAGCAATACCTTTCGCAATATCAACTGATAGTGAACGCTGTTTACTCATTTTATCACTTTTAATTTCAAGTATTTGATTTAATATCTAATAAAGGAAGCATTATGCTTAATAGAACGGGCAACACCATAGTATCCAGGATAAATTTTTGCTGATGTGCATTTCTGTACACATAAGAACTTGTACAATTCTTTAGCCCCATCTATAGGCAGCAATATTTTTTTTAAATATGGGCCTATATATTGTTTAGTATTAGTTTCGGCATATTCTTGAAGCAACATGTCCAATGGTTTTCTATTCGTCATTTGTTCTATATTAATAGTAGTACCTCCATTAGGAGTGTGACTTACTCCTTTAGTTGTTTGCCACATCGTAAATAGACCTTGCTGAGCAGAAAGATTCGGATTACCATGATATATTGGCTGAATTATCTTAAATGGAAAGTTGGAATATAAACTATTACTCATAGGAGGAAGACATAATGTCCATAACACAAAATGCTTGGTTCCTTCAGGAAGAGATTTGGACTCTAACTGATCTTCTATAGAAAAGTATAATGCGACTAACAAATCATGTGTCCAATCTAATAATCTTGTTGGTAAGCCGTAATGCTGTGCTAATGCTGCTATCTCCCACAAATCATAAGGCAACCAACTTTCATTGATTGAAGATGTCGTAAAATCCATGACATCATTAAAACTTATCCTAATTCTATCGATGTTTGGGAGAGATAGACCTCGCATATCGCATTTTTTATAGAATTGTCTTAATACACGATATTCATCTTCTATTTGGATATATTCAACATCGAATGGCAATTTTCCCCGCTGAGAAATATTATCAAACATTAATTTCGTTTCAGGCCTTAATGCAGAAGGTATTAATTCATATTTATCTGAAGCCTGTCCCCTAAATATGAATTGTCCTGTATTAAAAATATTATATAACTTACCACCAAAACTAATGTCGCTGATAAAATTCTTAATATCGTCATAAGAAATTACTTCTACAATAGACATACATATTACTTATTATTTTTATTTCTTTTCTAGTTTTCTCCAGGCTTTCATCAACTCCTTATTAACATCATCACTTAATGTTAGATTTTTGACAGTTGACTTCTTATACCCCAATTCTTTTAGCCTTTTAACAGTTCCCCTACACAACTTTTTACAGTTATCCCAACTTTGCCATATTGGAAGTTCTGCCATATAGCTACTTAATTGTTCAATTTGAGGAAGATCTAACTTTGAATGAGCTAATGCGTTATAGACGTTGTAGAAAGATGTTTTTAGCATCTTTAACGATAAATTATCTTTCCAATTTAAGGATAGCAGGAACTCAAATATGTAATAGCTTATTATACAATGGCCATTCTTATCAAAATCATAAAAAGACTGCCAAGCTGTTGACCCATACTTTACAACCTTATCACTCTGAGGATTTAAATTATCTACAATAAAGAAGATAATATTAATACTGATTACTAAAGACTGCTTTAGCCAATCAAGAATCCCATTAATATCTTCCAACAATGAATTTATGAAACCATAATTTAGCTTCTTATAATTAAACTCATTAATATAGTTCAATAATATGGTCGAAGCAGATTTAGAATTTAAATATATTTTCTTTGCCTGCTCATTTTTACAATCAACAGAGCTATGAATACATCTATCAAGTAACTTATCCCATGATGCAAAGCCAATATCAGAATATTCAAATAATAGTGGTATAATTTGGGAGACTTTGTCTCTTTCTAGTTCCGTCCACCAATCATTCCGTAACACAGTATGATTACAGTTAAGTAATACCCCAAAAACATTCCAGTATTTTTGTGCTATCTGCATTAACTCTTCTTCTGAAAACAGGAATGCTTCTCTATAGAGAACTTCCTTTCCTATTTCATTGACATCATCAGAAGTTATAAGAACTTTGATAAAATCAATTTTCTGGTTAAAAGTTTTTAGAGAAGAAACAATATATGTGTCTAGTTCCATTTCTTTCCAATCGATGGTCGAGCTCTCTATGGATGTGCATAACAATTCACAATAGTTTATATTACTAACATATAAATTGGCGACCCTTGTGCTAAGAAACACTTCCTTAGTCAGAGAACCTTGATCCTTTTCTGGGTAAATCTTTGATATATAAGATAATATATTCTTATAATCTACTTTCGCACTATTTAATTTTACTTTATCAAGACTATCCAATAACCAACCCGTTAACCAGTAGCTCTCCGAAGAGTCTTTTATGTCATAGGAGAACAACCTAACCAATTTATCATCTTCATTTTGATTGACAATAGAATTAGACCAGTAATACACGCCATCATCTACTATATCACCATTGTCTCTTGAATAAAATGCTTTTGATAGTAACGCTTTAGAGTTCTTATTAAATGAAAGATTGAACGGCTTGTTGTTAACGTTTCTTTTGTAGTCAGTTCCTGTACAAAAAGACAAGCTCTTTATTATCTCAACAGGCAAATATTGTATAAGCGTCATGCATAGAGATTGATAGAAATTATTTGTGGTCTCTATTCTGTACTGGATTTCCTTTTTGTTGACTATATCATATATTAAAGACTCAATTTGATTAATATCAAAATGGGTCTTTCTCATTTCTTTATTTTTTTCATCTCCGTTACTTTTTATCCTAAAATATGACTGATAGTCACCTTTATGTGGTCTGACAAACAACTGTGGAAGTTCTCTGAAGTCTAACGTATCATCAGTTTTTTCAAGATTAATAATGAGAGAGTGTGTCCATACACATCCAGGTCGCGGCATCTCTTTAGCGTACCATGTCTTTGCAATAACATATAAACCACTGACAGGAAGAGTATAACAGGTAATATACGAATCATCGTTTTCTGTTAAGCCTGTAAAACCTGTCCAATCACTCATAACACGCATCACGTTGTCATCCTCTAAGGATAAGTTTATGGATGATGCTAACTTGTTATGACCGTTATCATAACCGTGTAAAACCTGATTGATAATCATTTTATAAAAGGCTAAGTAGTGGCTGCGTAATATCGTAACTTAATGTGTATTCTTTCTTGACATAAGCCCTTGTGCCATTTTGCGTTTTATCATAAAGGGCTTCTTGTTGCTCTTCGTCACCTGTATATTCAGCACCTTGAGCACTTAACCCATATATAGAACTGTGTGGATAGTGGTACTTAATGAAATTGTACAGGAATGGCGCTTCTCTTCTAAGTACAGCCTCAGGAATCTCTTCCTTGCTCCGTTTGTCCCAACAAGAAAGTATAAAACAAACCCTTTGAAAATTAAACATTTTTTGTAGCTCTTTTAATAATAGCACATTCTTTACATCTGTTGATGTACTGTTTAGTGTAAACTCCAATTGTAAAGGGTCATTATCATTAGAATCATTAGAGTTGACTTCAATATCAGGTAAGTCTTCTATAAGTGCATGATGGGACAAATTCCTGCTATCAATAAAAAACATCATGCAATCTGGTATGTTTTTAAGATTGTCTTTCAAGGAAGAATCCCCATGGAGTAAGGATTCATAATCCTCGCCTGCTATATCTGGCAAATTTAAATTCAAATGTTTGTCAGGATTTTCTGGGTGAATTAAATCAAAGGTAGTGGATGCAATTGTGCCCTGGGTTGTCCTGTCGACTTCTCTATATACAAGCCATGGGTCATAGAGCTTATATAGATAAGATTTGTCTACATTCTTATCACCCAAAATCAGACTCTGACCAGCTTTTGAATTATCCAAAAGATAACTGAGTGCAGCCAAATATGTAGTCTTACCAGAGCCTGTAAGACCAGCTATTAAACATCTACGTGTATTGCTCATAATTTAAAAATATGCTTTATCCAATCGAGGTCAACTTTTTCCATTGTGTCTTTCCTTGCTGATTTAAATGATAAAAGATGACTAAAAACATAATGAAGTCTATAGTCATCCTCTTTATTTGAAATGGCTTCGAATGTATTGTCAAATGTTCTCCCTAATTTAGAAGTTAACATTTCCGTGATATTCGATTTCTCTTCTTCAAATTTATTTTTCTTCTCCTCATTATCAGGAATCAGATCTATTTTATTAAATAAAATGTCTAACTCGGTTTGATCTTTAATCATATTATGAAAGGCAAGATTCTCAGCCAAATCCTTATACCTATTTAGCATTCCAAGTCTTTTAGGACTAATGAGGATACCACTATCAATGAAGAAGATAACCCTGTCTGCATTTTGAAGTGCCAGATCGTTTACCATACTGTCTCTCTGGCTAGCATAGCGAGTATAGTCCTCTCCTGATCTATCTGATATTACGAGAAGTCTGTTACCGTTAGTATCGCTATTCAGTAAAAATGACAGAATATAAGGTTCCCCTCTTAGGGTTCTTTTGGTATAAGGTTGCATTCTGCCATCTCCACTAATACGTCTTAAAAATAGTCTACGCTCCAAACCAACGAGTGTGCTAGAATCTATTAGTCGGTTCCCTTCTATATTGCCGTTTGCCAAAAATTGATGATAGAAGGAAGCTACGAAGGAGGTCTTGCCATAGCCCTCGAAACCTATTAAGACTGTTATCTCAGGCTTAGATTCCGTAGCTAACTCGTTTATTTTTATATCTTGATCCAATGCTTCACAAACTAAGCCACTTGAATTTGCTGTAGCACTATTGTTGTGAACATCTTCTAATGATTTGCCAACTTGATTTTCGGCAACTTCTTTTATAAGTTTGATTTTATCATTCTCCGCCATTTTCCCTTCTCTTTAAATATTCTTCAATGTAAAGCTCATAATATAGCTGCAGTCCAAATCTCATTGGGCTAAAGGGTTTCTTGCCAATGTTATCAAAGCTCTCCTTTGCTATTATTCTTTCTATAAGGCCAATCAGTATTGATGACTTCGATTGCAAAGTCTTTTCAGGAGAATAAGATCTGCCTATTATATCAATAATAGTAGACAATGATTTATGCTGTCTTAATTCATCATCTCTTACGATAGTCTTAATAAACAGAATAGGATTAAAACTATAAGACAGAACTTCCATTTCGTTTATCAATTTACTCAATCCAATATATAAACGTTTATAGACATCCTGGATATCTTTTATTTCTTGAGATTGAATTCTCGAATAGCATCTGTATAGTGAGGATTCTTTGACTATCATATTGAAATCTTCCTTTTTCTCATCGAAATCGGAAAAATCGAAATCCGGACTTACAGACTCTTCTATAAGGTCTGTCTGTTCGCATAATGAGATTTTATCTGTCGCGCATTGATAATTATATATATGGTTGTCAAATAAATCACTCAAAATGTTAGGAAACGGTACTATATCGTTTTTCCCAATAATGACCATTTCATTCATTACAATTGTTGAGAGTATGGCCTTACTTTCTTTATCTTTTTCGCTATCTATTATTAGCCTTAATGTATAGCCAGACAATATAGGCACGATATACCGTGGAAGATGAAAATCTGCATCTTGTGATTCTATGTATTCTTGCACTACGTCATACAGTCCTTGACATTTCTGTTGTCTTATAAAAGACAATGCCAACTCTTGTACATCTACATAGCTATCTTCTATCTCACCAATGTAGCTTTGGCACCCTTTCTCTATGAGTTCTAATAGAGAATCCTCATAGGGGATTGCCACTACAGATGACAACATTTCTTTTAGAGATATGCCCATAGTTACTTATATTCTTGTACCTTCTCCCATAATTCTGCATAACGATTTTCTTTAGAAATCATATTAAGAAAAGGTATTATGTTTTGACTTAATGTTTTATTATCGTCAAAGGATTGGAAATCCTTCATTATTCTTGCTGCTTTCGGACTTTGGATAAATTCATACTGAATTTTCCTTACTGTAATCCCCTCTGGTAGTATTTTATTCTTTTTACTCATCTGTCCATCAGTCCATCGTTTAATTTCTTTTGGAAGTTTTATTTTGTATGTTTCCGATTCTTCACTTTTACTTCTATGTTCGAACACGCCACTATTATATTGTTCTACCCAAACAGTTACTTTCAGATACTTATCATCGGATTCCTTGTCCTTCACGACATCAATTTCTAATATGTGATAAGCAGGTAAATATTCGCTTTTGCCCATAGAATTGTCCTGTGGAGGTTGGAATGCTCCTGACATTATATGTAAAGAAGAGTCATTTTTTATGTCAGCCTTATGGAGATGACCATAAATCTGAATAGGAAATTTCTTATCAAGGTACTGTGCAATTTCATTCCCTCCAACTATTCTGTCCAAAGGATGATGCATCATACAGATGTTAATGCATTCACTATCAACAGGTGCATGGTACGACAATCTCGGTAGAAACAACTTGTGCCCTTTGCTATCGTCATTAATCTCTTTTCCATCAGATATAATAGCTGTATTAAAGCCGTATAAACAAACTTTATAATTAGCAATATCATGAAGGAAAGACTTCATATATAATTTATCCGTTTCACTTTCATATTTTTCATTACCATTATCAACCAAACATTTGTCCATAAAAGGTTCAATGCAATTCATTTCAACAGCGAAGTCATTGTACGCTTTAAAAGGTTTGTATAAGGTTTTAAGAGCATCAAAGTCCTCTCTTAATAGATCATTGAATAGTTCTTGATTATTAGAAGTAGGATTAGATAGCCCCGAATGCATTATATTCGAGTTCTTACTTTCAAGACTCCAATCCTTGTCATGATTACCTGGTACTACATAGAATTCTTCAATAGGACAATTAATGATAGAACTGATTTGATTGAAAAAAGTTAGTGCCTTATCATATTCATCTTTTTTTCCATGCCCCGCAATATCTCCGCAGACAAAGACATGGTCAAAATTTCCTTTGGCTTTATGGCAATCCTTCAGGTCTTGCAAGAACAGAGTTCTTTCATCATAATAATCATCCATTTCATCTGCCATAGCAATGAAATGAATATCGGAAAGTAATAGAATTCTAAGCATAATATGAATGCAAGAGTTAATATTTTATTTAAATACTCATTATCTTTCTGTATTCTTCCTGATACAGCTCAGACATGTGCTTGGCAGTATAGTATTTTTCAAATACTTCATGAATAGTCTTGGCAGTTGATTTAACATCAAGGGAAAGAACACCCATTATTGCTTTCCGCAAAGAGTCCATACTGGAATTATCGAAAGTGAATCCCATTGGCCTGGATGACTTTGACAGCACTTCTTTGTGTGGGTCTATGTCCGACAATACACTTGGCAGACCTACTGTCATGCTTTCAAGCAATGTGTTTGGTAAGCCTTCCACGTCGGATGCAGAGATATAATAGTCGCTCGCAATCAAGTAGTCATAAACATTCGACTTAAATCCCGGAAGAATGATATTTGAAGACTCATGCTTCTTTAACTCGTCATACAAGTCTCCATTGCCCAGAAGGATGACTCCGAGTTTCGAGTCATTCAACTGCTCAAATGCTTTTATTATCATCTCTGGATGTTTCTCATGCGAGAATCTGCCAATAAAGATAAAGTACTTGACATCATCCTTTAATCCAAACCGTTTTCTTAATTCATTTTTTTGAGCAATGTCTTCATTCCATATATGTAAAGAACATCCATTCGGTATTGCCTTCATTTTGAAGTGCTGGTCTTGCCAATAGTATTTTGCCACACTCTCCGAACAAGCTATTGGCTCATCCATCTTCTTAGTAAAGAAATTGCTCAACCAAATAACTATCTGCCCCTTTACTTTGCCATACATAACTCTTTGCTGCTCACCGGGGTAAATGTGTACTGTCTCCATTTTCTTATATTTCTTCGATAAAAATGGCACTAAGAACATAGAGCGAGGACAATGCGTATGCAGTATATCCGGATTGAGCTTCTTGACAGTTCTTCTTAATGTCAAGAACATATTGACAGGATTCTGAATCTTATCAGGTGACATCTGCACTATTGTAATTGGTAGAGCCTTAAAGTCGCCAATTCTAGTTATCTCTTTCTCTGGAACCATAGTTATGACAGAAACATCAAACTTGTTGAAATCCATATACTGGATGATGTTAAAAAGAACGTTGACTGGCCCCTGATTAGCCAATGATGATATTACGAAACAAACTTTTATTTTACTCATATTATTTGATTTCTCCGAGATAATAGCTCCCGTCATTTTGCCTTCCATAATTTGATAAAGTCATAGGATATTCTATGCCATATTTGTCTTTGATAATAAGATAGACCCTGCCTTTTTCTTTAGGCAGCTTAAAAGTAATTAGCTTACCATTATTACTATCGTACTCCAAAGGACTTTTTTTACAATAATCAAGGGTACGTAAGTCAAAATCTGATGGTATATCGCTAACTGTTTTTCCCTTACTGTCTTTAATGATTAAGTGTAGCTGGTAATAATTGTGGAAAATCTTGGATATTCCGATATTTGTCAAAGTAAAGGCTACTTTATCCTCTGATACATAGGTTTTATCTAAAACTATTCTATATCCTGTAAATGCCATTACTTTCTTCGTGTTGTCATATATATATTGAATTCTTTTCACATACTGTCCTGCATTGTGTACATTCATATTAGACAAAGTTATTCCACTTGTATGCCTATTAGTAAATTGTTCTTCAAGCAGTACATAGGGCAAGTTGCCTTGATTACTTTTATTGACAAAATAGTCAAACTCTCCAGTCAAATAGACCTGACCATAAACATGAATTTTAAAATAGTCGTATAAGTGGATTATATGATTTTCATCATCTAATAGAACACGTTTACTGACTGAATCATATTGATTGCTATTTGGGTGCCAACTGTCAATAAAAAGTCCAATTCTACCATACTTATTCTTTAAATTTAGAAGGTGATATACATGACGCATTGCCGCAAGTTGCTTTGCATTATATTTGCTCAAATCATCGCCTGCATAATTAGGAAGATGATTAGTTTCGTGTGCACCACCTATCAACTGTATATCCGGAAAATATTTGATATATAGCTTCATATACCTGTCCAGAACTTTATAATCTATAGGATAAATCTTACCGTTTATTGAACCTTCACCCCAATAGCCTGCATACCTTGTTTCAATACCATATACGGTATATCGGCGTTTTATCGATGTTCCTTCGACATTACCATCAAGCCATTTAGCAAATGCTACTAACAGAGATTTATATCTCTGATAAAGAAACGGAGAATTGTAGTCTGGCGAATAGCCTCCAGCCAAATAGGTTTCATCCTTCAGAAAGGGATATCTACTTTTCTTTAAGGCATCATAGATATATTTAGGTGTGGATATCTGTTTATTGTCATATTCATAATGAGCGCTTGATTTTGCAATCGTCATATTAGCCAACCCTATCAGAATCCTCTGATGGTTAGCTAAAGCCCTCTTCATAAGAGACTCAATCTTCGAGAATTCATACAATCCTTTTTCTGGCTCTAACTGGCACCAATCATATCTGCAATACAGCAAGTTTGAATTATTATTGTATGGTGACTCTTCAAAGACATTAATAATTTTAATATTTTTCAGACTCCCACTCCAAGTCCTGAATATTCCGCCATTAGGAACAGAAATAGTATCATCAAGCATTGGCTTAGTAATCACAGATGTTTGAGCTCTTTGACTTATGCATGATAATAAAGCAAAGATAAGTGTGATTATTCGTATCATTTCAAGCTTCTCTTAATCTGCTCTAGAATACTCTCATTCCTTTCATAGAACTTCTGATTGACAGTTTCTAGTTTATTCTTATCAAAAATATCCATGACGTTTTTTATACAATTTACAACTTTATCAAGTTGAGAATCATTTGCCAAGTTGAAGTGCAGTTGTTCCATACCATAATCCTGTAAAATCCTAAAGGTCTTAGAATCTCCATTTGATGAAAAGCGATTAGGATCCCAGTCTATTGCTACAACAGGTTTACAATTTCGTAATCCAAATACTGAATCATGGAAACGTTCCGTAACAATTACATCCATATACTTCAACAGTCCTGCCCACTCCAAGGCATTAACCTTTGCAAAGCATATATCTGAATATGGATTATATGCTGTTGAAACTACCTTATAACCACATGAACGGATAGCGTCGGCAAGTTCTTTTCGTAAAGGGAAGTCAGAATTAAAGTTATACAATGCATATTTTTCTTTTGATCTCAGACGCTTCCGCATCCCATCTGTTATGTCAAGGGAATCTACATCTAGGAAATATGAAGGGTCAGGCTGTTTTACGATACGAGATAACTCTATGCCCAATTCCTGATTGAAGAAATTTATAGTTAAATCATCTCTTAGGCCTATAAAAGATGCTTTCTCAGCAACATTTTTTAATTCCCTTGTTCCTTTGTAATTAGCAGGCGAGGCACTCGCAGCAAAATAGATCTTTGGAATATCGAGAGGCATCCAATTGAGTCCAATACGACCATCATCGCCAAACGCTTGCTCCAATATAGTATCACTTCCTATAACAACAAGATCATATTTTTTTAATATATCTACGTCTCTTTCACTATATTGAAAAAGATCAATGTTCTGAGTATAATGAAAATTATTACTCCTGAGCTTATTATACCTCAGAAGGCGGTAGGCTGCATACCCCTTTTGTAAGATAGTATTCCATATTGCATCTTTTTTACCACGCGGTCCGAATCCGTTTCCCCTTTTGAAATCAGGAAAATTAAGAAAATCAACATCTGCATGAGGCCAAATCCTAAGCAACGCTGTCTTCACTCCCAAAGCTTGCATATAAGTGCCTGGATTCAGACCTCCCGTAAATGTTATTACTAATATTCTCATCTTTATAAAATTAATTTGGGCAGGTTCTTTCCCAACTGCCAGTGTCACGATTATACTTCTTAATTATTTTTACAGGAGCACCAACTGCAACACAATAATCTGGGATATCTTTTGTTACAACTGAATTTGCTCCAATCACACAATTATATCCAATATGTACATTACCAACGATAACAACATTGGTACCTAACCAAGATCCATGCCATATAATTACCTCGTCACTACTTAATGCCCGGTCACCTTGCCGTCTGATCGGAATACTTGGTTCCTTATACTCATTGTTATAATCTGCTATAAAAACGTAGGGACCTGTAAATACATCATCTTCTATTATAATCTTGTTTATGCACGTTATTGTAAAATTCCGTCCAATTTATACATTATTACCAATGTGTACAACACTGTTCTTTGTATGTGAGCATATTGAAGAGCCACTTAAAAAGGATGTCCGATTCCCTATTATCACCCCCCTATGATAATTCACAATATTTAGGTGTATACTTGGAAGAAAACACGAAAATGATATTTTATGTTTTTTACATAATAACCATTATAGATAAGCCTAAGAAACCGTTTCGTATTATTTATTTATAACAAGCCACAATGGCATCACCAAGTTGCTTAGCAACGTTATCTGATGAGAATAAATCCATTCTTTCCAAAGCTTTAACACGCTGGGAGTCTCGAAACGTAGGGTTATCTCGTAACTCTTTGATTCTATTTACAATCCCATCATAATCATACATAGGAAGCAAAAAGCCATAATCTTCATTTGGTATCAGTGTACGCATACTCGGTGTATCCGTACTAATGACATTCAACCCCATCAGCATAGCCTTCTGTGCTACAGATAGACCGCAAGGTGAAGTTGATTTCAGAGGAAGCAAGCAAACGGATGCTCCAGCCATAATCCGATAAAACTCTTCACGCGTTGTATCATGATAGAGTTCAAGATTCTTTAATGGATGGTAATCGCCAGGCAGGTCATTCTTTCTAAACACAGCTTTGAACTTTACATCAGGCATCATCTCTACTATTTTAAGAAATCCATCAATGTCTCGCTGTTCCTTACCACCACAAAACACGTAGAACTCGTCACGGTTGCCTCTATCCTCAAGCATCTTCCTCTCAGTAGGGTTTAATGTCATAGAATCAAAGACGACAAAGAATCTGTCTTTACTACAACCAAACCATTCCGAATAAAAATCTACTAAAGGTTGCGAGTTCACTGTCATATGGAAGTGCTTGGTATGTAAAGCCCATTTATACACCCAATAACGGATCTTTTGGGTAAACCGCAGCTCTACATTACTCTTGTGAAGTATAAGATTCTGGCCTAAGATATTTCTTCTTTTAAATAACAACTTGCTGAAAAGAAAGGAGAAAACAGGAAGATCACCACCCCAAAGAAAAAGAAGGTCGTCAGGCTTACTTTTCAATACCCCCCCCCACGACTGCCGTATAAATTCTTTAGTTGTCAATGATCTTACCGATTTTCCGTAGAAGCCAATAGGCATCACTTCATCCGGAAATCTATCGCAAACCCGTTTAAATACTCCATTGTCGGCATCCATCGTTTTAGGAGCCGTATAGCTTTGTACAAATACTATCATGATTCTAATTGCTATTATTTTCTGAATCCTTTCAGGAAGTTCTTCACCCCTCTCATGCTATCACTCTGCAAGACTTCTTTCGTCTTGTTCATGAGCTTGCTTTTTGAGGATATCATGGTGATGAGTTTCAATGCCTCATTCTCGTCTTCTGTCTGGGTGAAAGCCTCAAAAAGAATTGGTTTGTCGCCAATCTTTGGATTGAGGAACTCTTTCGATGCAGTCTCGAACTCTTCTTTGTTAGAAGCAGTGAGATATTTGAAGCCGAGAGCTTCTGAGTATGCCTTCACAAGTGCTCTCGACTGTCTGCCGAAATGGCCACGAGCCGCAATGTACAAATCGGTTTCCTCTCCAAAGTTGGAGGCTCCACAAGAGTAGTTCTTGAATTCCTGGCCTAGGCCATTGTTGACTACGAGAATGCGGAGGTTGGGATTGATGTCACGGTTTCCCAATGAGTTCATGTCATAGAAGAAGAGCAGATCACCGAATACACCATAGAACAGCTTGTCCTTGTGCATCATCGATGCTCCTATCAATGACGAAACGCCACCATCGATACCGAAGCCACCGGTGTTGCAGAACACATTCACGTCTGCGGGTACGTGGAAGTAATCATACGAACGCAGGCTGTTGCGAATGCCCAAATGAAGTCTTGAACCAGATGGAAGAGACTTGGTTATCTGCTGCGCCATCCATAGGTTAGAGAACGGCATCTCGGGCACACTCTCTATCAACTGATTGTACTTCAACTGATATTCCTTATAGAGCGACATGTCACTGCTCTTCTGCACAGTGGCATAATGCTTGAAGAAGTTCAGCTCGTCGCTTTTGAACACAGCTCGCAGTGACTTGAATGTATCGCGCATCACACCGTCCTCATTCACACGCCAGATTTTCTTGGCTCTGATACCTGTGACGTGAGAGATGTATCCAATATGGATGACAAGGTCGAGGTCCGGAGCCTTGACATTGAATTCATTCTCTGCTTGGTCAAGGATGAGTGGCACAAGCACGCCGTACTTGCCACGGTAGTTGCTGGTACTGTCCACCATCACGAACGCATTGTGGCTCTCACAGAAAGCATCGACGGCATCCGTAAGTTCCTGGCTCCATACGGCATGCTGACCGACAAACACGGCGGTTTTGCCCTCTGGTAGCCCAGGCCACTCATTGGTAGAATCGTAATAACTTATCTGTCGCGCAGCTTTGATTTCCTTCACGGAATAGTCACCAGCACCAATACCGCCAATCTCAAGGTTGATATGGCAAGGGCCACCGCCGTCACGTTTCAGTCCAATCATAGCCTTGTTGACTTTATCTGTCACTTCCCATTCGTCCTCAGCCGAGTTGATGAGTTTGGCTGTTACGCTTACATTAGCTACATCCCTTGGTAGGAGAGTGCGGTCCGTCACCTGGTTGACATAGTGCCCGATTCTCCCACTTGGTTGGCTGCATGTGATAGCAAGGATTGGCAGATGACGGTAATAGGCCTCAGTAAGACCCGGCATATAGTTACGCGACGCCGTCGCGCCGGTGCATGTCAGAGCTACAGGCTCTCCTGTCTCGCCAGCCATACCACATGCCATATAAGCAGCGGATCGCTCGTCCACACATGAGTAGAGTTCGAAGTATGGGTCATGTTGCAGACTGAGATTGATTGGCACATCAGTCATGCCTGGTGATGTCACCACTCGCTTGATACCGTTCTGCTTCAGTAATGATATGACAATCTGAATATTTCTCTGTGCTGTAAAATATGTCTTCATAATTGGATTTACACTTGATAAGTTAATAATTGAATGTTCCTGCTTGTACAAAATTCTTCAAGTTCTCTGTTATTCTCACCTTTCACTACACCTTGTGTAATGACACCAAAAGCCACTTTCAATGACATGAGGGGATTGAACACAAGAGGGAGATACTGCTTCCGTCTGTCAATACCCATTTCCAACAATGTTACTTCATGGATATATGGAATATCTAAAGAAGAGATACTCTTTCCTTCGTTATGACTCGCGATGATGAGGGCTCCTCCTGGTCGGAGCAGGGAAAACAGGCGATAGGCCAAAACGATGCTTGCACCAAGGCTCCTGCCTGGACATACTATTGAGATAGTCTTATTTTCATCAGGCAACCCTAAAGTTGCTTTGTCTATTGGCTCGCCTATTATTAATGTATCATAGTTTCTTCCAATGACATTAAGGTTGTTGATATTCTTTGCCCAGAATCTGTTTTTGTTGAAAACATAGAGATTGATAGAAGCCAAGACAACGGCAAAAGCAAAAAGGATATAGACTACTGGATGGTTGATGAGCACGCATGCCACTAAGCAGCAGACTCCAAAAAGAATAACTAATTTCTTCTTCATTGTATCTTCCTTTTTTTTAGTATATTTGCATAAAGTTTCAACATCAAGTGT
>ERZ773276.879-NODE-879-length-28319-cov-4.741084_pt1 | contig 28319 bp, 35 predicted proteins | sample MGYA00511386_ERZ773276 | MGnify/ENA primary metagenome ERZ773276 (study PRJEB29015, sample SAMEA2737778) | human gut metagenome | biome: human gut; feature: human-associated habitat; material: faeces | place: China | collected 2012 ...
TCTTGTACCGTCTGGGAATTTTAATTTCATTTTTCCTGTATAAGTATAAGTAGTAGATGGAGAATCACCTATATGTACTTTACCTTCTGTATCTTTTGTAGCTCCTAAAGTAACTAAAAACATATCAAAATTCATAACTTCCATTTCTGCTGTAAAAGTCATGGCTTTATTTGCTTTTAATGTTATTTTATTTTTACCATCAGCTCTAGCATTTAAAGTATCTTCTGATTGACCTAAATTAAATGCATTTACATAATCTAATGCTACGTCTTTATCTGTTCCAGTTTCACCATTTGGATGAAGTTTCCCTTGCATAGCACCTTCTATTACGAATAAAGTTTCTTGTGCCATTTCACATTACCTCCGTTTTATTAATTATTTATTCATCCCTCATTAGTCTTGTACCCATATACCAAGGAGGAATTTCTTTACCTTTATATGCTCCTGCAATAGCAAGTTTCCAAGCTAATTCGCAATCTTCCATTGCTTTCATTGATTTATAAGTGTCTTGTAATTGCCAAGCAGTCCAATTTTTTATTTCTTCATACGTAGTTTTTCTTGTATGTATCACTTGTCTTACTATTTCTTCAAAATATATAGCATTTTTTTTCATTTGTTTTTCTTTGTATTCTTTTTCATACTTTTCAAACAATGCTATATCTTCAGCTGAACCTTCAATCTTTTGCTTGATTTCTTTTTTAGGTTCATCATAATACATTATTTCTAAAACAATTTTAGACAATATATTAAAATTACTATCGTCTATAAAAGATTCAATATTATCTTGAGATTTAATAAATATACTATATCCTTTATCTCCACAATTTTTTAATTTTATATCTTTCGTATCATATAAAATCATAAGATATAATATTAAATCTACTAATAAAGATTTATTCTTTTGAGATAAAGTATAATATATATTAAAAGGCATTTCCACTTCTTCAAAAGCACCATTATTGTTCCAATATCGAACCATATAAAAAGGTTTTATAAATTCTATACTATCTACCACCTCTATAAAGGTTTGAACCTTGGGTTGTTTAATAATGCCCAAATTAAATTCTTTTAAATCAATATCTTTACCAGATAATAATTCTTTAGTGAATTTACATTTCATTGAAATATCTCACTGTAACACTTGTTATATAAGTGTTGTAATCAATTGGTATTGAATAATTTTGTGATGTAGTTCCTATAATTGGTTTTCCAATAGCCTCTAATCTTTCATCTTCTCTAAGGATTTCATTTATTCTTTTGTAAATGATAACATCTCTTGAACCATTTAATGTATTGGAACAACTATTGTGACAAACTACACCTATATCTAATCTAAAAGAACTTATAAATGAAGAAGTTTTACCATTATTTAAAGAAGCTGGTTCATCTTTATACATATTTAAAAATATATAACAATCAGATTCAAATATAGCGTCAAAGAGTTTATTAACTCTACGGTCTATAAATATTTTTTTATCATTAAGGTTCTTTATAGGCTCTTTTACTTTAGGTAGAGATAAAATATCATCTTCAGTGGTGTTTGTATAATACAACATTTTATTAATTGTATCATCAAGCATTAAAAGAGTTCCCACTTTATTTATATATCTATCTGGAAATGTTATTAACTTGCCCATTTTAAGATGCCCCCAATCCTCTTATTGTTATATTTTTAATATCTATAGTTTCACCATTCTTATTTTTTGCTATTAAAGTAATAACTTCTCCAATAATATCAAAATCTAAATCTACAGATATAGTACATTCTTTATTATTTGCATTAGTAATTTTACAAAAACCATAATCAAAATCTAATTCAAAATTTACTTCGTCATATTGAATTTTATAAATTAAATCTTCACCTATATGTATTTTATCATTTCCTTCTATTTCTCCAGATTTAACAGACGAGTCATAAAAAGGATTATAAGCAACTAAATTATCATCATCGTCTTCAACTAATTGAGTAGTTTCAAGTAATAACCATTTAATTAACCCATCGCCAGGAGTTTCTCTTCTAGTATACTCAAAATCATTTTTATGAGTTATTTTATAGGCTTGTTTATCTTTACCCATAAGTCTTGCACCGACGTTCAAACTAGAAGTTATCGGATTAGAACCTACTAAAACAGTTCTTTTTGCATCTAGGTTAGAAATATATTTATAATCGTGAATACCTTTAGAATACATTGTTAAGTTTGTAATATTAACTGGTGTTCTATAAATCTCACCTTTATATCCAATATTAAACCATTCATTACATCTTCTTAATGTGTATTTTTTATGTGTCATTGTAGTGATTACTTCTTCAAATTCTAATATATAATATGATTTATTCCAATATATATAACTACCAACATCTACTGGGCAACCTAATCTACAAACTAAATATTTTTCATCAAATGCTGATTTATCATTATCAGCAATATCTTTTATAATCATTCTTTCATGAAGATTAGTTTCTTTATTTATTAATTCATCTGGTCTCGTATATTGGATTTCATAAGCACTTCGAGCCTCTTTAGTTAAGTAAAACTCAAAGTCGTTAATCATATCATTTCTTTCTTTTTCCTCTATTGTATTAAAATCTTTTAGATTTCTTTTTCTATATTTTTCAAAGTAATTACTCATTTATGTCAACTCCTCTTGTGGCATAACCTATTCTTAACTTTCTTAATTCTTTAACATACATTTCTCTAGTTTTCAAAAGGTTATTTAATAAGGTTGCAGGTGACTTAATAGAATATTCACTATCTGTTATATGAATAGTTAACGCATCTCTATTAAGTATTTTTGTATCCACAAAAGGAATTAACATACCTTTAGCTAATATTTGCTTTTCTTTCCAAGTTAATTCTGATTTAAAATAGCCGTCCTCTATAGTTAAATCTTGTTTGCATTGTTCAAAATTAGATATTGAAACATATAAGTAGGATTCTAACAAATCTTCAAGGACGGATTCATCTATTTCTAATAAATCATCTTTACCTAAATGTTTTAAAAATAAATCATAAATTTCTGTGACAGGTGTCATTTAATCACCTCTATTCATCAATATCTATTAATTGTTCTCTTCCTAATTTTCTGCATAAAACACGTTCTTTTTTTCTTGATAACTCATAGTCAGATTCTTCAGATTTAGTTAATAATATAGCTTTACAAGCTAAAGTTCTTATAAATTTATTACTTCTTCCTTCAATTTCTCTTTCAAAAACATCATCTGAAAGATTTAATATTGAATCTATTTGCATAGCAAATTGATTTTCTTCACTATTATATATACTTGTTATACCTAAATAATCAATTATATTATCTATTGTATATTCATCAGATAAAACATCTGTTATTGCCAACATATAATCTTTAAAATATGATTTATTTTTAGTTGCAACTTCATATAATTCCGATAGTGGTAATTCAGCATATTCATTTGGATATAAATCAAAATAAGTTTCTTCATTTTTATTCATGTATATTACACTCATAAAAGACATATTGCAAATTTCAATATATATTTCATCTTGTTTTTTTCTTAATTCCATATTTATCTGTCTTTTAGTTTTTTTTGTTTCTACTTTTTTTTTGATTTCTTCCGTTTTATCTACAGTCTTCGTTTTAGTAGTTTTCTTTATTTTTTCCATTTTATTCTCCCTTCTTGTAGAATTAAGCACTACTAATTAAAGTAGTGCTATATTATTTAAATATTAATTATTATGCAGTTATTTTTATCATTGCGTATGTAGAAGCTATAGCAACTCCTAAGTGTAACATACGATTCATTTCCATTTCTATTTGATAGTCTTGTCTATCTCCTTCTGTATCTTCGTACAATTCAACATCACCTTCATATCCAAGTTTTACAAGTGATTCTCCAACTGGAACTATTAATAACATATCGTCATCAACTTCAAAAGCACCAGTAGTTTTATCATAATAATTTGGTAATGGAACTAAAGGAGTACCTTCAAATACTTGAGTATATCCATAATTTCTTCTATCGTCTTTTTCAGCATCTGATACAAAAGTAGCATCTGATTTTATATGAGCTAATGCAGTTTTAGTTCCTAGTATTTGAACTTCTTGACCTGTAGAATCTGCAACTTTAGCTATCATTTCTTTTAAAGTAGTTGATAAAGCATTGTCATTAGATGCTTTACATAAATTTGGATTTCCAGAAGCATCATAAGCTCCAAATATAGTTTTTGTAACTAAAGTACATACTTTTTTATCAAAAGATTTAGATACTCTATCTACAAATAAAGTCCAGTCTATATTTCCCTTTAAGAAGTCAAACATTTCAGCATAGATTTTAACGCCTAATCTGAAAGCTTTAGTATCTACCTTTTTATCATAGATTCTTTGTCTATGAACTTTTTTGACACCAGTAGCCATTACAGCAACTTTGAACAATTCGTCATTTTGAATTAAGAATTCTTTTTTATCTCCTATATCAAAAGTGCTAACATCTACTAAATCCCCAAAAGATTCAACAGTTATTTCGTTATGAGTTACAGTTATTAATTCTTCTAATAATTCAAATACTGTATTACCATTTCTTTTTAACCATCTTCTATAATTAGAATTTTTTTCTGGAAGTGGTTCTACTTTTTCAAATATCATATTTCTTATAACATCTGAAGCTTCTTTTCTTGAATAAGAACACACACCATTATGTAAGTCTATTACCATTTGTCTAACATCGTTATCTATCATTCTTTTAACCTCCATTTTATTAATTATTTTATTCTTAATAGAATAATATTTGCACCATATCTTTACCCATTAATTGTGAAGTGCCTATAACTTCCCCTACTATTCTTTTAGCACCTGCTTCACCAGTATCTGCTTCACCAGCACCTGGAGCAGTGTATTTTTTAAGATTATGTGAACCAGCTTTAACAGTTAATTGGTCTCCTTTAGCAACAGTTCCATCTATAAGTGTTTTTTCTATATCAACAACCATACCTTTGTGTAAGAAATAAATTCTCACTGCTTCTCCAGCTGGTGTGTTTGCATAATCACCAAAATTATAAGATGTTTCTTTTTCATATCTATGACCGTCAGATGCTACCATAGCTAATATTTTATTAGCGTCATCTTCTAGGTCACCTACTTCATAACATTCACCTTCAACTCCTATATTATCTATTTTAGCTAGAGCTGAATCAGCTAGTCCTTTTACTAATACTACTTCACCATTTTTTAATTCAGTAGAGCATATTGCTGATTTAGCAAAATTATCTTCTACATAAGTTAATATTTGATACATAAATTTTACCTCCTGTTTTATTATTTTTTAGTTCTCCATTTTTCTAATCTACCACCGTAAGGTGCATTAGAATCTATAAATTCTTCATTTGGATTTATTATACCTATTGAATTAGCCTTTCCAGTTTTAGTTTTACTAAATGATTGAGCTTCTTTAACTTGTTTAGCCCACATTATAGCTAATTTCCCTTCATATTCTTCTTTAGATATTTCATGTTTTAATACTGTGTCTTGAAGTGCTTTAGCATCTTCTGTATCTAAAGAATATTTTTCAGTTATAGAATCAATTTCTAATTTAAATTGTTTAGCATCGCTATCAGCTTTAAATTGTTTTAATTCTTCATAATCACTCATGTTTTCTAATTGAGTTTTTAATTCTTCATATTCAACTTTTAATTGGTCAAAAGCAGTTTTTAATTGTGTATATTTTTCATCTTCTGTGTTATCTTCAACAGAATGATTTTCCTTATCTTTATCTTCTTCCTCTTCTGAACAATCTTCTTTCTTTTCTTCAGAATTATCTTGAGAACATTCTTCTTTTTGTTCTTCTTCATCTGGAGTGAAATCTTCTTGTTGAGTTTCCTCTTGATTTTCAAATTCTTCAGTTTCTTGAACTTCTTGATTTTCAAACTCTTTGTCCATTGTTTCACCTCCCTTTTCTAAAGAATAAATTTTCTTCATTTCTTCTAATTCAGTTTTAACATCTCCACAAGTGAACAGAGATAAGTTAGCTCCTGCCATAGCAGGTTTAACACCTACACCAAGCATTGTTATACCTAAAAAAGTAAAATCAGTTATTTCAAAGAATCCATCTTCTCTAAAGCTGAAATCGTCAACATTTATTTCCATAGATACTTCTAATGCACCATCGTTAGAATCTAATATATCAAGTAATTGTTGGGAATACTCCCTCCATATTAATGCTGTGCAAGATAAATATTTCTTACCGTCTTTTTCTACTTGTGTAATTATAGTATCTTCTGGAACGAATCCATAAGCTTTTTCAAGATATATTAACTGATAATCGTAACCATCTGGAGTATCAGTAGCCTCCACTTTAGTATCATGTCCACCTAAAACCCATTTGTCATCTTCATTTTTATAAACATGAGCTAATAAGGGTATGCCTCTAATACTTTTTTCAGCACATTTCATTTGTGTTTCTGAATCAAACCAAGAACCATTTAAATTATCTTGGTCGTGACATACAAGTATTCTACAAGGAACGAATCTACTATCACTTGAAGATTTAAAAACTTCCATTTCACTATATAATTTTAAATGTTTATTTCCCAATTCTAATTCACACCCCCTTTCTTCTTAGAAAAATAATTTATTAGAAAACATGAATTTTCTTTTATCTTCATTACTGAATTTAACTTTAGTACTATTAAGAAAAATATAAACAGTTTTATTATCTATAATACCTTCAGATAAAAACACTAATCCTCGATTTAAAAGTTCATGTTTATCTTCTTCGTTAAATGCATATATGAATTTATTCATAATATATCACTCCATTACCTTGGAATCTAAAATCTAAATTTAAATCCCTACAATGTTTTATTAATTCAGCATATAATTCCATCTCGCTAGGATTTCTACCTCTTTTAAACTTAAATCTTTGTTTTAATAAAGCTAAAAACCCACTCACATGAGGACATGCTTGACTTGTGCCACTAGCAGTGGCAAATTTATTATTTAAATAACAACCTCTTATACCATAGCCTGGTGAAACGCAATCTATTTCATCATTTGAATTTGAAAATTTTGTTATTTTATCATCTATACTTATTGCGCCTACAGATATTACATTATTAAAATATGCTGGATACGATATTTCATTAGTATTAAACCTACCATCTCCTTCATTACCACTACTAACACAACATAAGATATCATTATCTATTGCTAATTCTATTAACTCATCTAATTCTTTATCATAAACATTTGTGCCTAAACTCATATTTATTATATCTACTTTTTCTTCTATCATATATTTAAGACCATTAATTATCCATTCCATATTACCATTACCATTTTTTGTTAAGCACTTTCCAACTACTAATTTAGCATTAGGTGCTACACCATAAATGCCTAAATGTTCGCCGTCAGGTTTTGCACATATTATAGAAGAAACATGAGTTCCATGCCCATTTAAATCCTCAAAATTATCAGAATTACCTTCGGAAGTGAAATTTTTCCCTTTTAAAATATTATCTTTTAAACAATAATGAGAAGTACTTATTCCTGTGTCTAATACACCTATCACTATATCTTCTCCTTTATATCCTTCATTCCATAAATTTTCAGTTCCAATATGTTTAATATTATCGGGAATTAAATCTGGAAGATTGTCGCTTATAGATTCTATTTTATAGTCTGCAATTTTAAACATCACGTCACCACCTTATTTTAATTCTTTTATTAATATTTCTTCTATATTATCTATATCGTAATACCAAATTTCTAATAAACCGATATTATTTTCTTTAGCATAATTTCTTTTTCTTTTATCGTGTTCAAGTTGTCTTTCAAAATCTTCTTTAGTTATCCAACCTTTAATCCATGATTCATGCTGTACTCCTTGACATTCTATCAACAAATTGTAATCTGGTAAATAAAAATCGTAAGATAAATTTCTACCACCAAGACCAATTAAACCATTATATTCTACTTGAGAATTATATTTTATATTGTACTTTTCTAATATATTCTTAGTTTTTGTTTCTAATTGTGAAGAATTGCAATCTCTACAAAATACACCTGTATCGGCTCGATTTAAATTCTCCAAACTTCTTTCAAATTCTTTACCACAATTTTCGCATATAAATTTATATCTTTTATGACTTTTAGGAGTGACTTCGTATGGTGATTTATCATTATTAGGAGACCAATACTTCGCTTTCTCTGGATATAAGTTCCCAAATGAATCTTTTGGATGTACTTTATGGCTAGCGAATGGATTACAGTAAGAGCATCTACGTCCTAAATAAAAATTACCACAAATAGTTTTATAACTCCCATGTTGATTATTTTCGATACACTTTATATAAACTATTTTCACAGATTGTTTATAAATCAGATAAGGATTAAGTGTATTTTTCTCCCAATCCCAATATTTGTTTAAAGGTTCTTTTAATTCTTGTTGAATATAATATGCAAATGAATTTTCATAATTATTACAACAATTGATACATTTATTACCTTTATCGAATCCGTCTGAACGTACGTCGTATTCTTTTCCACAATAAGGACATTTAACTCTTATGTGTGACTTTGATTTTTTACCATCTAAAGTCATTTCACCACAATGATAACTTCCAATATAGATATAACCATCGCCACGATTTTCAACTCTTTCTTTATGTTTTTCATTAAAATACATATATATTCCTCCTAATATTTTATTAATTATTTTTTATTCCACTTATTTAATGCTGAATCTAAATCTTTATCTCTCATAAATACCCAAAATGTTTTATGATTATTAGGATTTAAACCACAAACATAATATTTAAGCCCTTCATTTATTAAAAATTTCTTTTGTTTACCATCATAACATATATATAATGGATTTTTATAATTCATATTTCTTCCTCCTTATTTTTTTAATAATCACCTGCGTTATCTGCCTCTGGTGCTTTATTTGGATTTCCAGACTCTTCCCCAGCTGTAGGTCTACCACCCACATCTCCAATATCAGTTCCACTCATCGTATGTGCATTTAATAATGGAGACATTAAGTTACCAAAGTCTAATATACTTTCTATTTGAAGTATATTTAATGCTTCTAATGGAGAATATCCACATATTGCTAAATACTCAAATTTAGAAGTCCAAGTAGCCAATCTATTACAACTAGATTGTATTTTTTCCTCTTTATTATATTTAGTGGTATCACAAAAACATAATTTGAAATTCTTTAATGCTGAATTTTTACTAAAAGCATAATTCAACCATATTTTAATTCTATCTAATAGATTTAATGGCATTAAACTATCAACGATACCACTATAAATTGTCATTTGTGTACCAGACTTGTTATCTCCATTAAATAAATTGCTATCTATACCAGCTGTATCATATACATTATTAGTTAAATTATTTATTTCTCCATAATCAGAAACTTTATTAGTTTGTAATGAAACAGAATCTATTGGGTAAGGTGAACTTACAACTCCTATACCATCTCTAACATTCTTGACTAATGATTTATGATAAAATATTGCTGTTTCTGGTTCTATACTTAATTCTCCATCTTCATCTGAAGGTAATAATTGGTGAATTAATTTGAAGTTATTAGCTTCAATATTTTCCATACTAGCATCTGATAAATCTTTTATTCTACTTAAATCTAAAAGTAGTCCAGAATAATATGGAATACCTTTACTATCTATTACTTCTGGAAGAAAAGCTATTGCATTTTCAAGTGGTAACATATAATAGTTGTCTATGAAATTTTCATCATTTTTCAATTTACCTGCTTTATAATCAGCGTATAAATTTTGAATATCTATTGGGTAATATCCTAATTGTTTAGTATTAATACCACTAAGTTTTATACTATAACCTAACATAAAAGATTCGGTATAAGTAACTTTGCATAAATCTTCTGGTAAAGAAACAAATGTAATATTATCACTTGTTTCTTGTTTATATAAATATATTTCTCCTTTTCTAAATTCGCTTTCTAAAATCCAGGGACAAAGAGTTTTTAAATTATATTTTTCTAACTCTAAACAGGCTTTTCTGTAAGATTTAAAAAAGTTATCTTGTCCTTTAGTTATAAATTTACTCGCATCTAATGGGACTAAATAATGGTCGTAAGTTAATAAATTCGATTTATAATTTATTATTTCTTTTAAATTACCATTAATAACCCTCATTAATTCAGATTGTTGTTGTAGTGTAGTAACATTAGAATAAGGATTTTCTAAGGCACTAGCTATTGTATCCGTATCAACTTTACTTCTCTTTCTACTACTAGCTACCTTATCTATACTATTTATATCAATCATAGAAGATTTCTGTGCAAATTCTAAATTATTCTTTCTATTATCTTTCCCTTCGTTCAAACATTTTCACCACCTTTTTAATTAGCCAAGAAAATATGTCTCTTTTTCTTATTCCTATTTTTCTTTCTTATATCTCTTTCTATCAATTCTGCTAAATAATTACCATAAGTAATAGAAGAATATCTATCCTTACGATTTCTTCCTTTTTCTTTAAGAACTATATCACCATTCCCCATAGTTTCATAATCTAAGTTTATTGATTCAAATATAAAATTAGATGTTTGAATAAATGGTGCTATTTTATTAGCATGATATTCTGCGTCTTGATGATATTTTAAATCTTTACTAAAATCTCCTCTTTTTTCATTTTCTTCTATTAATAATCTTATTTTTTTACTACTAAAAGCATTTTTAAGATATACTGCACAATCATTATTTATTTTTTGATTCCCTTTAATTACATATATACAATTTATACCATTTTTTAAAGGTTGAAAATCTTTTGATTGCGTACTCATATCATAAATGCCAAAAGGTTCGTAATGTTCATCAATATTTTCGTCATAAGATGATTTTTCCATCTCTTGTATTACTGCTATACCTAATCCACCACCATCTATAATGATTTTATCAGCTTTAAATTCTGTATATAATCTCTTAATTCTAGTGGCTTGTTTTTCAAACTTCATACCATTATGTGATTCCATATAAACAACTTCTCTAATAATATTATTTCCACTAGGCAGTAATCTCCATAAAGTAAAAATAGAGTTATCATTTTTATTTGATTTGTTAGCTTTTGCTGTAGCTACGTCGACTGAAATTATTCTTATTTCATCTTTCTTTTTAGGCATTTGTTTTAATTCCTTTTTCTTTTTATCTGGATTTCTATAATCGTCATCCGTTAACGGATAATAACAATTCTTTAAAACTCTAGCATTTAACATATCAGATGTATTAAAGAAGCAATCTCCACTTTGTCCATGCCATATACAACCATATTCCATATTAAATACGAATTCACCCATATCCTCTTTGTCTTCTTCAATTTTATCTTTTAACACAAGTTTATGGTCTAAAGAAGCTAAATAAGGAATAGCACAAGCAAATGCCTTTCCACCTTCAAGCATTCTATTAAGTATTCCAGTAAATTTTTCATAACTCCAATGTGATTTAAGCCAACTAGAACTTAAATATAGCTCCATGTTGCTTTCAAGAGGATAGTCTTTATATTCTTCTTTTTCTAAGAAAGGTGGTTTTCTTGGATTAGTTAAGAATTGTTTTAAAACCGAATTGATTACATCTAATTTTATAAGACGATACTCATCTGCAACTAATATATTACATCTCTGCAGTTTTGTTATCCTATAAGCTTTTTATCTTATAGTTCTTACAGTTTCCTGCAAGCTCAGAATAAATTTCTACTCTCATAATCAAAGTTCTCAATGAGTAACGGAAGCTCGTGGGAGAATTATTGCTTTCATATTAACGCTCATCTCCTATTCGTTACAGACAATATTAGATATTATTGCCCTCGGTATCAGCACTATCCTTTAGGACTTAGCCTTTCTTATCAGCTTATTCCTCCTTAAATTAATAAGGTTATAATTTTTATGTACTTTCAGCTAGACCGATACATCCCGTTTACGGTATTATGCACTTGAGAATTTACATAATACTAGGCTATACTTTTTATTTCATTAATTTTGTCAAATTTTCTATCTAAATATACAGTAGCATTATCATACATTAAATCTATCAATTTTAAACAATCATGTTTTCTACTTATTTCAAGTTTAAAACATTCTCTATCTTTGTGTATGTAAGCTTTTATACCAAAATCTTCATTTAATTTATCAACTATATATTGAAGTGCTAATTTATTCTTTGCTTGTATTGATATTCTAGGATATTTATGTCCTTTAATTTTTTTAATATAATAAGAACCGTCACCATCAATATACCCTCTCAAAAAATGAAGAAATAAAATTTTATTTTTTATTTTAGGGAAAACAGTTGAATATGTTTTATTTTGAACTATGTCATTTTTGACTAACCCTTCATAAATGGTTTTACTATATATTCTTATTAAACAAGCTTCAGATTTTCTGTTTGTCTCTTCTTTTCCATTAAATCTTTCTATTGAGTTATAAGTTCCTATTTTCTTAGATATTTTATAATAGTTGTTAAATATTTTATTAAACTTTTTCAAATGTTCTATATCTTTATAATTTAATTCGATACCTAACTCATAATTTCTATCAGAAGAGATTATATAACCATCAGCATATATAAATCCTAACCAATATGCTTTTTCTTCATTATCTATATTGTCAAAAAAGTGTTGATTTCCCCTATCTTTAGAATTTATATTTTCAGTTAATCCCATTCTTCTTTTCTTACAATCAATAGATGCTTCAGTTTTATTTAAAATCTTAGCAACTTCTTTAACTGTATATCTATTATATATCTCTTTTAATTTTTCTTCTTCCTTATCAGTCCATCTTGACATTATAAACACCCTCTCTTTATTTGTTAAAGAGAAGGAATAAAGGCTTACACTCCTTTAAATTCCTTGTAAAAATTTGACATTTTAAAATAAATTTTTAACCTCTTGCCCCATCATTAGAAGCTATTGCTGTAATTACTGACCCATTTTTAAAAATACATTTAACATTATCTTTATTGTTTTGAATTTTTTTAATCTCTTTTGCCAATGCGGGATAATTCCTTTGTAAATCTTCAATTTTCTCGGTTATAATTAATCCTGCTTGGTCTTTATTACCAGATGCAACTATTATTTTAGAACCTGGATATAATATTGCTCTACAACATACAAATATAGCCGTTAAGAATGTCTTTCCAAGACCCCTCGATGCAGTGAAACAAAATCCTGTGCATATATTCATCATATAAAGCAAGACTTGTTGAAACCAATATAGATTAATTCCTAAAAAATCCATACAAAATCTATGTGGATTTTTTCTAAAATATTCTGTCCATATTTTTACACCATCTAATAAGTTTTCATATGAATCTTTTTTTAATTTTTTTCTTTGTTTACATTTTAATTTATTCTCCATATCCCTTTTCGTCCTCCTCTGTATAAGGAGTTGAATCATTATTCATTAATTTCTTGATAGGGTTTAAGAAATAACGATTTAACCACCATTTAATTCTATCAACATCATCATATTCTGGATGAACATCTGGGATAGGTTCATTTTTTTCTATTTTAGCAATTAATGTCCCATAACTTAGATTGTCATCTTCACCATATTTACTCATTTTAGATGGTAAAACATTTAGTTCTTCCATACGTTTAGAAATTTGATTAGTTAAGTTTTCAAATGCTTTTTGGTCATTCTTAACTATGGCTCTTTCTCTTAAAACTTCTAACATACATATTGTTTTAATTAAATTCACTTCTTGAATGGCTTTAGACGGATAATTGTCTGTATATTGTTCATATTTTCTTTGAAGTAATTCATATTCGTCATCTTGGAATCCCTTACCCCAAAAGTCAACAATCTCACTTGAAGTAACTGTCTCTCCAGTAATAATATTAGTTACACCATCATAAGTAAGCATATTGTCTAATGATGTCAATCCTTTAAATGCTTTATCCCTATTAATTATTCTAATATAATTACCCAAAAAATTATTGCCATATTTCTCAACACACTTTAAATATGTTCCTTCGTCATAATACATATCTAAAACCATACATAAATGTATGAAAGCCAACCTATGGTCGTTATTATAATTCTTTAATAACTTTTTAAAATACTTGTCAACTATTTCTTTACTCATAGGCAATTTCTTATCATGTTCATAAAGCATTGATTGTGTAGAGTAGAAATCTCTAACGGTAGGTTTAAATTTACCTGTAGCTGAACATTGCTTTGTGTCTGCCATTTTATCACTCTCCTTTAAAAAAAAGAAAAAATGGTTACGACTAATGGAAGGAGTTTTTAGCCGTAACCCAAGGGGAGAATTATATTATGAATTTTGAGCCTTATTTTAAAGACTCAAAAAATACTGATATAATTATCAATATCATTTCAATCCTTAAAATAAAAATACCACTCTTATTCGAGTGGTTTAATTAATTATTCAACTTTCATTACATAACTTGCAACTACTCCATCTTCATCAAGTATTAATAATGTTTGAGAAGGTTTGTTATATAATTTTTTCTTCATAGCATAATCATCTGTTGAAATCAAACTTCCGTTCACATATATATCTGTATTGTATTGTGAAAACATTTTAGGTTGATGATAATGTCCTAATAAAATTAAATCTATGTTTTCACCGCCTATAACCATAGATAATTGTTCACTTACTTTATTTAAATTAACTTGGTCACCATGACATGAAACAACTGTATTTCCTTTTACATTCATTATAGATAATTCACCATTATTTATTGAATCTAAAAATATAACATTTGATAAATTTGATACTCTTATTTTAATCATTTCATTTAATAACATGGAATAATTATTACTATTAGTTCTATCATCTTTTATCATTTCTACTGCTTCATGGTTACCATTGTTTTGAGTTACAGTTAAATAAAAATAATTTGATAATTTTTCTATTACCTGTGATATTATTTCACTAACACTTACTATTTGTTTTACCAAAGATTCTTGATTGGATAATTTAATACTATTATGTAATTCACCAGATATTAAATCTCCATTCAATACTAAATGTAATTTATCTATATTATTATCAATGCAATGTTCTATTGTTTTATTAATTATTTTATCTAACCTTTTTATGGCTATATCTTTATTATACTTATTTATTGAATTTTCTACAGTCATAGAAATATGCAAATCACTTAATATCAAAATTCCGTCTTTTCCACTGGAATCTTTTTTTGGAACATAGCGATTCAACAATGGATTTCTTGAATTTAAATTATCAATTTCTTCACTTATTAAATCCATTATATTTTCCATCCTAGACAGTCCTCTTAATTGTCTGTTCACTTCTGTCCTTAAATCAGTTAACTTTATTTTTTCCTTTTTTATTTCAGCTAATGTTTTGCTATCTACATCATTTTCATTTATAGTTTCAGAATATAATTTAAATCCATATGCTAATTTCCTTAAATGGTCATCTGAATAATCTGTTTCATATTTTCTATTTATATCTTCCCATGACATATCGTTTAATTTATTAAGTTTATTTAAACAATCCTGTATTAATCCTTTTTTATTCATAATTCCCTCCAAATAAACAAAAAAATAATTGGGAGGTTTTGTACCTCCCTTATTTAATTATCTTTCAATTACATTTTCTATCTTAATTTTAACTTTATCCTCTCCAATAAAATTACTAAATAAATCTTCCAAAGAAAAAGTTTCTAAACCATAACCATCTTTATCTAGTTCTTCAATAATAATACCATTATCAGTTTCTTTAACTCTTGATACTTTTATTTCTAATGTTTTTCCTTCTTTAAATATCATCAAACCACTCCCCATTTATTAATTGTTACAAACCAATTGTTCAAGCATATATTTTAACGACGATTTTATCTCTTCAAAATTATAAAAACGATATATATCTGTTTTAAATATTTTACTACGTACACCTGTAGGGTATATTCTTTGAACCCCTGCACTCTTATCATTTACCGTATATGCTATTATTCTATTACAATTATAACATACCATTTCATACGTTAATGTATCCTTATTTAATTCAAATCCCAACTCTTTTAATTTATTGTCTGTATCTTCATTGAAAATATAATATTTATTAAACATTACTCTTTTCCTCCCGTTTAAAATTCTAAAACAGATTCACTTGTTGTTGCAACAACCACATCGCTTCCAAACAAACCTTTCAATACTAATTCTAAATCATCTATTAATAAATCTGTGTTTCTTCCTTTCATAACTATTTCAAAATTATTTCTATTCACCACTATCGGTTCTGGTATTTCTAATGCCATTTCTTTTGCTTTATCTAATATGTATTTTTTACTTTGTTCTGTAGCACATATTATGGGAGAATCAAGGATAGCAGATAATTTTATCAAGTGGAAAGTTTTGCCATTTCCTCTATCCATTCTTAAAATTTTCATATTTATCCTCCCTTTATTAATTATTCTTCTATTCTTTCTTTTACAGATTTTTTAAGTCTAACTTTTACAGTAACTTTATCATCTGTTTTATAAGGTGTAGCTTGTCCTTCTTTAGTTTTTAATACACCTTCTCTACCTTTTTGTATCTTCTTATCAACTAGAAACATTCCCATACTAACTGTGTCTCCTACTTCCATTTGTTGATATATTGAAGAAACAGTATCTTCTAATCCTTTTAATATTTCTCTAGCCTCTGCTTGAGATACTTTTAAGCCTCTTTCTTCTAAAGCTCCTTGTAATTCTTTTACTACGTTTATTTCCATAAAACATACCCCCTTAATAAATTATAAAATATTAATAAAAATAACAAATATTGTAGGCTTTTTTAGCCTTACACAAAATACGCTATTTATACTAGGAAAAAAGTAGCATATTTTGCACACTTTTAAAATATATTATTTTTATCGGCATTTTTTACATATAGATAATACTCCTTTACTTCCATTTTTATTAAATTTATTAACTAATTTAACTTCACCACATTTATTACAACGTTTATATTCTCCTTTTCTTATATTTAAATAATACCAATCTTCTAATTTTTCTTCATATACCTCAACTATTTTATTAACTATTCTATCTAAATATTTACTTACTGTACCTACGCTTTTATTTAACTCTTTAGCTATTTTACTAACCGTCATACCTTTCATCCATAAATTCAATAATTCTTCTTGTTTTTCAGTTAATTTAACCTCATTGAGTACATCTTCTAAATCCTTAAATATACATCCTAAATCGCTTTGAAAATCATACACCTCTAATTCTCTGTATAATTGTAATAAAGCTTTCATATGAGTAGAATCCAATTCATCAAGTTCGTCCCAATCGGGCTCCCCTGCATCTTTTAATGGAGCTTTCCAAACAATAGGTCTTGCTAATTCTATTTTTGCTTGCAACATGTCTTTTTTAAGTTCTCCTATGTGGTTTACTAAAAATGATTTAGCTTGTCTTTCCGTTTTAATCTTAGTGTGTCCTTTGTTTTGCATGTACTCCATAAACTCATCCAATCTATCTTCTCTTATGTAGGAACTCAATCTATCTATTTCTTTTTTATATTCTCTTAACTCTGGATAATTTTTTAAATCTTCAGCTGTAACTTTTTCATCTTTAGCTTTCTTGTAATTTTCTTTTCTCCTTAATATAATAACACCGTCATCTACCGATTCTCCATATGTATCAAAATATTTTCTATCTTTAGATATAGCATCTTGAAATTTCTTTTCATTGTCATATATTTTAATATGTTCTTTCTTTTTTTTATTAGGGTCACACCACATTATATAATTTGCTATAGCCTCTAAAGTCTTTGCTATATTTGATTCAGAATATAACTCTGTTTCTGAATTAGGCATTAAATCAATATAACTTGTTTTATTAATACGTTGAACAAATACTTCATTCCAAAATTCATCATTACTAAATTCTATTCCATTCTTATCTTTTATCACATTTAACAAATCGTATATGTATTGTATTCTACCTTCTAAATCATTTATATTTGTATCTAATTTTGTATAATCATAAATACCTTTTCCATCTATCTTGCTAAAAAATCTATTGAAATATACTCTTCCCATTTTATCCACCCCTATTTTATTAATTATTTTTATCTAATTCTTCTATTCTATTTTTAGCTATATTGAAATAATTTTCATCTAATTCTATTCCTACAAATCTTCTATTAGTATTTAAACAAGCAACACCTGTACTACCACTACCCATTGTAAAATCTAATACCAAATCGTTTTCATTTGTGTATGTTTTAATTAAATATTCAAGTAATGCCACTGGTTTTTGAGTAGGATGCAATCCTCTATCTGCGTTAAATTTTAATACGTTTGATGGATAATTGGTATACCATTGTTCATAAGTATTTCTTTTTTTCTCACTTGCCAAATGACCTAGATTACCACCTTTACCTTTATTTGATTTTATTATTGGCTGTTTCAATTTTACCAATCCTTGAGGATTATATGTCGGCTGTTTCTTGTAAAAAATATTTATATATTCAGTTTTCTTTAGTGGCATTCTCTTGCAATGTTGAAAATTCTTGCCCTGTTCCTTTTCCCATATCCAATCATATTTATAATTTTTAATATTACTATTTATTAATTTTGATGTAAATGGATTATCTGAAAACAATACTGTTGCACCATTATCTTTTATTAATTTATTTATTTTCTCCCACATTTTATCAAGAGGTATGACAGAATCCCATTTGCAAGCAGTTTTTCCATAAGGTGGGTCAGTAATTATAGCATCAAACTTTACACCTAAACTAATTAATCCATCCATAACCTCCAAACAATCCCCTTGATATAATTTATATCTTACATTCATAACATTTCCTCCTTTATTAATTATTTTCTACTTTGAATAATCATCTATTCTATCTATTTTATACTCAATACGCTCCAAGCTCCAGAATAATCTTTCTATATGTTCCTTATTTCTCCCTTCTTCAATTGCTTGTTTAATTTTTTCTTCTATTTTTATAACCCTATCCGTATTAGCTACTCTACTCATTCTATATCACCTCGTTTGAAATTATATTTTTTTATTTTAAAATCATTAGGATTTATCACAATAATTCTTTTATTATTTTTTATAGCATATTTTATACAATTATAAGTTCCACCCTTTTTTGTTCCAGACCAACAAGCTATTAATAAATCACAATTATCTACCATATATTCATTTCTTTTTTGCATTTTAGAAACATGATAAATATCTTCCTGCACACCTTTAATTTTATATTTCTCTTCTTTATCAACATAAGTTATTTTATCAGAGTGTTCTAAACAAAATGAATATTTAACTTTATCAATATAATTCCATTTTATATTTTGATTTCTAAAAGGTATAGCCATTTCTATTTTTAATAAATTATACTCTGGAAATTCACCGCTCATTTTTTTATTATACAATGTATTATATGCTAGAGTATCAAATCCTAAAGCTCCACCAACTATACCTTTAAGTCCTTTTCCTGGATTATTATAATCTATTTTATCTAATAACTTTTTTAATATTTTAGATAATTGTTTATATCTAGGATTATTTAAATCATAACCATACAACCTATTTGGTCTATGACCAGTAAAAGCTATATTAATATATTCCATTTATATTACCTCCCATTCATTTATTTTAAATACAAGTGATTCATATATACTGTCTAAAATACATTCATCGTCTTCTATCGTTGTTATTGCCCAATCTTCATATTCAAATTGTTCCTCTAGTTGTTTCTTTGCATATTCTTTCATTTTATCTCTAGCTGTATTCTTATCTTTACAAATACATTTAACTTCCCTATGAACTCCTTCTTCACTAAAATATATTTCTCTGACAATATACACTTTCATGTCTATACCTCCTAAATTCAATTTTAAGCAATTCTATCCTTTTCTTGAATAACTAATCCTATTTTCAATTAAAAACTCTTAGAAAAGCTCTCATTAGATATTTTCACCACCTCCTTATATTAGTATATTAACATTCGTGTGCAATAAATTACCTATGAGTTAAAATTATTTTTATTATCACTTTGAATAAATATAATTCTTCATCCCCTAGTCGTCATAATAATTAAAAACCAAATTATTATTCCTCCTTCCCCTTATCTCAATAAGGGGAATTATCTCTTTATTAATTATTTTTACTCTTCTTTTATTCTTCTAACCATTTTAAGAATAAATTTCTTACTCTTTCAGATGGCACATATAAATTTAATTCATGATTTAAATCAATGGCAATGTATTTTACAATTCTAATTAAATCATATATTGTTAGAAGATTTGCATATTCTTCATTCTCTTTTTCTAAATCAGTAGGATATTTATTCATTAAATAAGCGAAGTTTTTACAATTATCAAATTTACTTAATTCACAATTTGGATTTACAAATCTATTTGTATAACCTTTGCCTTTACATTGTTGTTTATAATCCTCAAAACAAGTCCACATATTAAATTTACCCTTTCCTTTAACTATATGTGTGAAATAGTTTGCTGTATTATTCTTTAATTTTCTTATCGATTCTTTATCACGATTCATAAACCACATTCTACTTAAAGGTTGATTTGAATCTGAATTTTCTTTTGCACCTATATTATTCAATTTACCTTCATAAACATTTAAATTATTAATTATTTTCTTTTTAGTGTTTTTATCAATGTTAATTTCCAATATCTTTTTATTTAAAGGTTTTCTAATTATTCTTTTTGGTTCATTACATTTATATATGATTTCTATTTGTGGTTTTTCTGTATCGGTAGATAATTTATTATACTTAGGTCTTTCTAGTGCTATATAATATAATTCCATAATATCCATATCAACTTTAGTTTTAAATTCATAATAATCTATATAAGAAACATTCTTTTTCCATTGTTGATTTTTAATTGTATCCTTTGAAAAATGTTTATTAATTCTAGCTTCTATATTAGTTGTTTTTCCTATATACAATAATTCGTTATCTTGACTATACATTTTATAAATATAAAAATTTCTATCATCACTTTCTAAATAATTACTCAATCTTATCACTCCTATATCTTAGTTTCTAGTGTAATATTAATATATAACTAACTTAGGTTTAATATAGTTTTTTTATATTATTTCTCATTTTAGTACTGCAATCTAGGTTGACCTTTTGTCTATTTTACTGCAATCTAAGTTGACCTCACCCTTCAATCCTTAGTTGATTATATACATCTTTAAAACATTCCATATTATTTCCTGCAAATAGCACTAATGGATTAATTACAAAATAAGTTCTAAACTCTTTACCATATTCAAAGGTATGTGCACCAAACAAATAATAATCATCACCTTGATAATTTATAGTAAAATTTAACAGTGCTTTTTTAAATTTATTTATTGATTGTTTGTTGTTTGCTGATAAACCTAGTAATTTCATAATATCTCTAATTTCAGCTTTTTCATCGTCGATTAAGATATGATTTGTCTCGAAATCAACATATGGTAATAATTGTAAAACATAACCTAATTGTCTGTGTTTTGTGGTTGTGCAATGTTCATATAAATATCTAGTTGTATCTATGTAAAGTCTTATATAACTATTTTTATTATCCTTTATCTTACCTTTTGAAATATATTTTTCATTCACATAAAATTTATTATTTTTCTCGATTATTAATTCTTTAGACTTCATTTCTTTTATAAAACTATAAAATGTTCTTTCGCTTAAATTCATAATCTTTATAATATCTTTTTGTATCATAGGTTTTAATTGTCCTTTTTCTTTTTTAACCAACAAATTCTTATCTTTATAATTATAACTTATATATGTAGCCAAATAAAGGAATCTACTTACATCTGCTGGATTCAGATTTAATTTATTATATAACAACTCATCTTTAACATAGAACACATGTATATATCCTCCTAGAGTTTCAGCCATCTCACCCATAACGTCCTTCTTTTGTAAATAATCTTTTTGTCCATCAGATAAGTCTTTTCTAGTTTGCATTTCGATACTTTCGCCTTTTTTAATAAAGACATTAGCTAATTCTTCACCTGTATCAACATTAATTGCTACGACTCTTTCGTATTTATTTTCCATATTATTCATCCCTCCTTTTTATTAATTATTTTCTACGTTGATAATACTTACATCTTTTAGCATGTATATTTGTAAAGAAAACAATCACCTTTTCTTTTATAGGACAATATACGTCACAATCATAAGTCCATTCAGCAAATTCACAATACATACAATCTATTTTTTCTTTTTTATATTTTTTATGATGTATTTTACAATAATCTTTTTTGGCACTTTCTAAGTTCCATTTTTCCATATTATCACCTCCTTTCTTATATTATTGCATTAACATTAGTTATTAAAAAATTACTTATGGTTTTTATTTTTTTTCTTTTTAATTATAGCGTCGTGAATTACTACCATCATTATCAGTGTAATCATAGGAAGAAACATAATTCCTGTTAATGTTATTATGAAAGCCACCTCTCCAAATGCTTCACCAACTATAACTGAATATTTTAAAGCTTTAAATAATATAAATGCAGTTATCACAGCTCCTGATAATGTTGCACTATTTTTACCAGCATATCTCCACATAATATCAACTCCTTTTTTATTTATTTCTTATTTATGTATTAACATAACTGTATCAAAAATTACCTATGAATTACAAAAATATGTTTGTCCTTCAAGATTTTTATTAAGCTTCTTTAATACCATTACAAAAACACTCCGAATATATGTATTATATTTATATAATTAACAGCTAATGATGAAAAATTACCTATGATTATATTATTTAATATATATAGTATTTAATTTAGTATTTAATAGTATTTAAGAAAGCTACTTCTATTGATATTCCTTGTATTTATCATATTATATATGAGTTTTGAAGGTTTTAATATGTGCTTTTAAGGGATATATATGTTAAATTAAGTATCATTTCGTTTATAAATATGTGTTTTTAAGGGCATTTTATCTCCTTAATTACTCATAATAATTTAAAATATGTTAAAATAAGGGACTATTAATATGAGATATTAAGGGTTATAATATAACTATGAGAAATTAAGGAGGTTTTAATATGAGTAAAAATCAAATACTTATGAAGAATAACACAATAGTTAGTGCTAGATATAACATATCTCTCATGCATAATAATATATTTATTTTCATATTGTATAAACTTCAGAAGGCTAAGTCTGGTAATGCATATTGTTATATAAGTAAACAAGAATTTCAAAATCTTATTTCAAATAAAACACAGAAAACAGTTCCAGGTATTAAAAAAGTATTAGATAATATGCTAGATGAAAAAATATACTTTAGAGAAGATGGTGAATGGAGCTGTAAATATAGTATTATAGCTGGGTATGAATATAATAAAAAAGAAGATTTATTTAAAATAGTTGTCATTGATAAAGTTTATCATCTTCTTATGAATTATAAAGCTTATACACCTATTAATATGAAAATATTTTTAACTTTAAAATCAATATATAGCCAAAGATTATATGACCTTCTTAGATTATGGAGTAATACAAAAGAAAATATAACATATGAACTAGATGAATTAAAAGATTTATTAATGTTAAACGACAAATATAATTTGTATGCTGATTTTAAAAGAAATGTTCTTCAACGAGCTAAAAAAGAATTAAATAATACTGGAATGTTTGAATTATCATATACTGAAAATAAAAAAGGACGAAGTGTAAAATCTATAACATTTCATGTAAAAGATTTAGATAAAAGAGTATATTTTAAAAAGAAACAAACTGAACAAATTTCACCATTGTCATACATTCCTAATAAGAGTTTAATATCAAATAATTGTATGTCGTCTCTTCAAAAAGATTTTGAGTTAATAGATTTCACGTATGAAGATATGAAACAGTCTTTTATTGAATCAGTCAATATAACATTATCTAAATTTAATGTAGATAAAATAGATTATAATGTATATCCTTACTTTAAAGCTGTGTTAAATAATAAAATTAAGTATTATACTGACTTATTTATAAAGACAAGTATTTTTTAATTAATCTATTGACAAAATATATTTTCCATGTTATCATGATATAGTACATTCTCATAAGAATTGCAAATATCGCATATAACTTTAATTAAATTATTATATTTTATTTCCAAAATGTAATAATCAGCCCTTTTTAGGGCTTTTTCTTTTGTTTTTTATAAAAATAAGCAATTTTTCTTAATTTTTTAATGTTTTTTATGCATTTTTACTCATTTTTTTGCTAAAAATTTAGCATTTTATTCGTATTTTTTCTTAATAATTTCACCAAATTTAGGAGGTTTTATTAAAATTTTCTCAAGTATTGACCTATCTTTATAAATTTCCATTGATGTTTCTAACTCCTCTAACGTATCTTCTTTAATTAATCCACCAATTATTTCCATTCTATCTCTTGATTCCATCTTCCATTCTACTTCCCAAAGCTCTCTCATACCATTAACCTCCTAAAATAATTTTTTAATTATTCTATATCCATATTCATATGAAGGATTTTTACTACATTTTTCTTTTAATTTATTTATTTCTTCTTCTATTTCTTTTTTATTTTTTGTTTCAATTTTATTCACATAAATATTTTCATATAAATCATCTCTATCTTCTATAGATTCATATAATGTATACTTCATTATTTTACCTCCTCTTTCTTTTTACTATATTTTTCACTTATTTTTAATACAGTTTCTCTATCAATATAAAATGTCTGTATTTCTGTCCCATATTCTTCACAATCAAACACTCTCATATTTCCAGCTCCTCTTAATAAATGTAAATATCCATAGTTAATTATCATATTAGACCTAATTTCATCTTTACATTTACCACCTATAACAATATTTATATTCTGTTTAGTTATATTAGGTAATATATCTTTAGAAGGTAATTGGGTAGTTAGTATTAGAAACACCCCTGCTCCTGCACCTCTACTAGCTATTAAAGCTAACATATTATGAAAATCCTTATTCTTCATATAAGAAGATAACTCTTCTATCACTATAAATCTAATAGGCATTTTTTTAAACTTCCTATATTGCCATATATCAGTGCAATTTCTATAAGTAAACAGTTCATATCTTTTATCTATATCTTGTATAGCATCAAATAATATATCTTCAGCTTCATCTCTATTTTCCGTATAATGAATTACATTTTTACAGTTTCTAAATTCAAATAAATCTACTCTCTTTTCATTGATTAAATCTAACACAACATCACATTTTCTTTTCATTACTAATTGAGATATAATAACTCTCAAACAATTAGATTTCCCACATCTAGTAGCTCCTGCTAAATACATATGTGCATTAGAAGGTTCGCTAAAGTCAATATATCTAATGCTACAATCTTCTAAATTGATTCCTATAGGGATTTTGTATCCTTTAGCTTTATGTTTTTCTAAATCAAAGTCAGCACATACTATCTCTTCTTTTTTAATTCTTAATTGAATATAATATCCATTCTTTTTAAAACTAACATCTTCTTTTTCTTTATTTAATAAATGACAAAACTTATTCTTATTATTACTAAAATCATCTATAGTCATTCCTACAGGTATTATAAATTCATATATCTTATAATTTTCATCTTCCCATTTCTTTCTTAACTTGGGTATCTCTCCAGAAACATTCTTCATATTGATATTATTAAAGAAATCAGTAAAATCAATATGTTTAATATTAAATACATCTAAAACTGATTTACATAATAATGTTATTGTATCCCAAATAGTATTTGTTAAAGGTTCTATTACATTACTCATATTATCATCTCCTTTTACTTAACTATATGCAAGTGTGTAGTAAATGTTTCCTAAATATTAAAAAAATATTTTAGTAACATTATTTAAATATATACATATATTATATTGAGGTGATAATATGACTGAAAGAGATATCCAAGTATTAAACTTTATTAATCTAGTTACTATGTGTAGAACAGAACATATAAGAAATTTATTCTTTGCAGGATTAACTAATACCACTTGGGATAGAAGAGCTAATAAATTAGTAGAATATAAGCAATTAAAACGCTTTAGAAGTGGAATATATAATAGAGAATATATTTATTATATTGAAAATAAACCTAATGAAAGATTACTTAGGCATGATATGTATATAACTGAATTAGTATATAATTTATTATTACTAGGCGTGGAAATAATATACGTAGATAGAAATGTTCAATTAGGTAATGTTATAGCAGATGGTTATATTATAATTAGATATAAAAAAGACAATACTATAATAAGGAAAGGTTTATTAATAGAAGTTCAATTGCATGGTAGATTATCAGATTGTATAGATAAATATACAGATATTAATCCCATTAAAGAATATGTGATTGAACAAGGTATGCAAACTATTCCCTCTCTACTTATTATAAGTGACTTACAGGGCAAGATTAGAAATAAAATTCTTAAAACTATGTGTGTGAATTGTAACTTAGAGTGTTTAGACAAGTGTATATTATAATGTAAAATTGAGTGTGTGATACAACTATTGCTTGTACTACACACTCTTTTATTTGGTATTTCAATGGTTTGACAAGGTAAAACTAATGGGTTTATATAGATGAATTAACATGAAATGGCGGTATATTATATCTGATTAAACCCGTATTTTCCCATTTATTTCCAATATATTAAATATACTATTAAATTCCCATTAAATCAAGTATTAATTTATAAACGTAAAATAACATATTTATAATATCATTTCCCGAGAGTAAGTACAATACGGTAATATCTAATTTTAATACTTTAAATTAGATAAAAATAAAGTATAATAAAAACTCATTTATTTCCTAGTATTCTTAATTTGTAAACATGTTGATGTTATAAAGATAGGAGTTTATAGAAATGGTTAAAAATGTAATTCGGTATTTTTTATGGCATGTAGTTGGTAAACTACTACACAGAATAAAATTTTTGTCAAGCCCCTCCGAATATGATACCACCCCCTAGATGTTGATATTTCAACATTTCTTTGCCCTCAAAAAAAATTCCTTCGCCAAAAAGTGCGATTAAGTATTAATTAATCGTACATTCTTAATTTTTTAAAATGGTTGACTTGTCCAGTTGACGTGGTTATCAACACTATATCACCTAGTTATCAACAAGTATTTTGCTAGTTATCCACAAGCTGTTAATATGTATAAATATATATACGAAAGCAAGTATTACCCAATACTTCCAACTACATTTCCGACTACATCTCAAGCTAACAGCCTATAAATTTATATAATCTAGTAATATCAACACTTTCATACACTTATGCACGTTTTTTCTTAATCTAAGTTATCCACAAGTAAAATTTTTCTAATTTTTCCATTTTACATTTTTTACCATTTATTCAATTTCTCCTAATAATCTAAAGTGATTTGTTGATTTTCCTTTATTTTCATAAAGTGTTCACACTAAAGTGTTTCACGGTTTACCTTTATTACCTAATACTATACAACCGTTGCAATAACTGCATCCTATACCTATAGCGGGTATATTGTAAAGCGTGAAACTGTTGGAACTGCTACATTCTTCTATTTTCTTCTATTTGTGTATACCTAAGTAGGGTATTCAATCCTTGTTGTATCAACACTTCTACCGTTTTCCCGTATGTTTTCCTAAGTCCCGTAATGCTTGATAATACTAGATAATTGATAAATATACCTATGATAATAAAGATAATAAAGCATAATGTTAATTTACATTAATTAATTAAATCGCTCTCTTCTATTCTCTTTACTATATAAACTATGTATATATTTTGTCGAACTACTCTAAATCTAGTAATACCAACAACTATAGTATCTTATAGTAACTTTAAAATATAAAACTACTTCTATATTATTCCTAATTAAATAAAGTTAATACTTGATTTACTTTGCTATTTGAAAGGTGACTCTATCATTTTACTTTAATTTATTAAGTTAGATATGCTAACTTAATACCAACTTTATTTATTAAACTTTAAAATCAATTTTAAAATGGAGTATTCCATAAAAATAAATTTATACGATAAAATACTTTTTTGTGACTTTACTAAAATAAATAAATTATATCATTCACTTTAAAATAATTTGTGACCCTTTTATTCACTATCAATAAATAAAGTATTCGACACTATAGACTTTATTTATGTAAAGTATTCGACATTAATTTATTCCATATAAATTATTTTTTATGTATTTAAAATTGTACTGCATTTTTCAGAAAATATCAACTATATTTTTTTCTTTTCGTTGCACATTTTTTGCAGATTCGTTATAATCTACCGTAAACGCTGTAAAATCATTTTTAACAGAAAGGGAAATCCGTTA
>ERZ773276.894-NODE-894-length-27943-cov-47.781483_pt1 | contig 27943 bp, 18 predicted proteins | sample MGYA00511386_ERZ773276 | MGnify/ENA primary metagenome ERZ773276 (study PRJEB29015, sample SAMEA2737778) | human gut metagenome | biome: human gut; feature: human-associated habitat; material: faeces | place: China | collected 2012 ...
CTAAGAGCGCTGTCTGCAAGATCAACATCGACTCTGACTCTCGTCTGGCTTACACTGCTGGTGTCCGTGAGACCCTCGCTCTGCATCCTGAGTACTTCGATCCTCGTCAGTATGGCAAGGTTGCTCGTGCTTACATGACAGACATGTACAAGGAGAAGATCACCGACGTGCTCGGCTCTGATCACAAGCTCGCTAACTGCGACTAATCCATTCCGACATTTTCTTCCTCCATGCTCCCTCTGTGAGCATGGAAGATTAAAGCATAAAAAAAGGACTGCCATCTCTGGCAGTCCTTTTTTTATGCTATTTGGAAGTTCTGATGAAGTTCATCGGTGTCCACGACTCTCGCTCTGGATATTGTGGATCGCCGCCCTGGTGGATGCGCTTCAGCAGCCACGCCATGTTGTTGGCCATCGTGCGCATCGTCTGCATTCCTTCCTCGTCGAGCTCCGCCTCACCGGGCTTTTGCCCGTAGACCATGTTCCAATACTGCGACGTGACGATCGGCATGTTCATCATCTCAAACGCCATGTTCATCGTCTGGTAGACGGCAGACGCACCACCGCGACGGCACACCGCAACGTTAGCCACCGGCTTGTTCTTCATCAGTGCACCACCAGCATAGAGCATACGCTGTACCACGGCGAGCAGTGCACCATTGGGCTGACCGTAGTATGTCGGTGAGCCGAAGATAAAGCCGTCGGCACCCTCTGCTTTCTCCAAGAGGCTGTTGCAGACGTCGTCGTTGAACGTACAGCGGTTGTTGCCCTTTTGTTTACAGACACCACAGGCGATGCAGCCACGCACTGGCTTGTTGCCCAACTGCATGATTTCCGCCTCTATGCCTTGTGCTTCCAGCGTCTTTGCGGCCATGCTCAGTGCGTGGAAGGTATTGCCCTCCTTATGAGAGCTACCATTGATCAATAATACTTTCATCTTGTGCTATATATATAATAATGTGTATGTTCTGAAATTTGTTTCACAAACACCGTGCCATGACGGTGACGTGATGCCGCTATTGAAACCTCAGCCGGAACGTCGTCTGTCCGTCGTGGCGGTCGGGTAGGAGGGCGATGGAGCCATTGCTTACCCGCATGATCTGTCGTGAGATGGAAAGTCCTATGCCGCTGCCTTCGTCCTTAGTGGTGAAGAAAGGGATGAAGATATGCGTGGCGATGTCCGGTGGTATCGGCTCACCGTCGTCACTGATGTCGATGACGACCGACTCATCGATGTCGGAGAAGGCGTGGAGGCTGATGTGCTGTCCCTCTCGGGTGGCCTCGGCTGCGTTTTTCAGTAAGTTGCTCACTACACGGACGATGAGTCCCTCGTCGGCGTAGACCATGAGATAGTCGGGCTCTACGCTGAGCGTAATCGTCACATCATGATGAAGAAGCGGCCTGACTTGCGTGACCATTCGTAGCAGGAAGGGCTTCACGTCAAAGGGCGACGGCTGTGGCGTGGGCACATGGGTGAACTGCCGGTAGTTCTCGACGAAACGAATCAAGTCCTTGCTGGTCTGGTGGATCACCTCCAGTCCCTCGTGCTGTTCGCCTTCAGCCCGTGGCAGCAGGGCTTCGCTGAGCGAGATGACGGGCGTGAGCGTGTTCATGATCTCATGGGTGAGCACACGGATGAGGCGTACCCACGAGTCGATCTCCTGGTTGGCCAACTCACCGTCAATATCGCTGAAGGCGATGATGCGCACGCGACGCTGTTGCAGGATGGTATGCGTCTCGCGCACGGAGAACTTCTTCAAGGCGTCACTCACTTGACTGATGTGTGTGATGGCTTCGCGGTCCAACAATTTGCGTGCGGCATTGTTGCTTCTCAGCACCAGTCCCCTCTCCTCGTCGACAACCAGCACGCCCGTGTCCACCGAGTCGAGGATGAGCTCAAAGTACTTTTCCTTTTCTATCTGTTCATTGCGTGCGTGTTGCAGGATCTCCTTGATGCGATTGAGCGACCTGTTGACCATCGCGTCGCCTTTCCTGTCTTCGGAGTAGCGGAAGGCATAGTCCCCGTTGTCGATGGCGTTGAACAGGAAGGCCACCTTACCCACTGTGCGGCGGTTGCGCCGCCACAGCACGATGATCATTGCCAACAACACCACGATGATAACGGCGGCAATGGCAAGCAGAATATAATATTCAGGCTGTATCATATATATATAAGGTGTGTCATATATAACCGATGTTTTGTCTCCCTCTATACTCGGTGGCTTGTTCAACCCTAATAGGTTTCTTGTTTCCCTCCCTTTTAGGGAGGGCTAGGGAGGGTCTTTTAGGGAGGACTGGGGAGGGGGCTATATCCCGTACTTCTTCATCTTGTTGTAAAGCGTCTGCCTAGAGATGCCTAACTGTGAGGCGACATGTGAGAGGTTTCCCTCGCATTCCGTAATGGCTTTGGCAATCATCTCGCGTTCCATGTCGTCGAGTCGTTGGATGTCGTTGGTCGGTTGAGGGCGTGTCGTAGCCGAACCTTCAATGTCGTCGGGACGTATCGTCGTGCCGTCAGAGAGAATGACGGCCTTCTCCACTGCATGTTGCAGCTCACGGATGTTGCCGTACCATGGCAAGTGCTCTATCTTCTCTTGGGTATCAGGCGCAAATGTCATTCCCTCCTTATTATATAGGTGGGCATAGCGGTGAAGGAAAGAACCGGCATAGGTCATGATGTCGCCCGTGCGCTCACGTAGAGGTGGCAAGTGGAGTTGGATGGTGTTGATGCGGTAGAGCAGGTCTTCGCGGAAAGCTCCTTGTCGCACCATCTCCTCCAAGTTGCGGTTCGTGGCACAGACGACACGCACGTCAATGGGTATTGGCTTGCTGCCGCCTACTCTGACGATAGTGCGCCGTTGCAGGGCGGTGAGTAGTTTGGCTTGTAGCGCATAGCTGAGGTTGCCGATCTCGTCGAGAAAGAGCGTGCCGCCCTCAGCGAGCTCAAACTTACCGGGCTTGTCGGTCTTGGCGTCGGTAAAGGCCCCTTTGACATAACCAAAGAGCTCACTCTCGAAGAGCGTCTCTGTGACGGCTCCCAGGTCGATGGGCATCAGTGCTTTGCCAGCGCGTTTCGAGAGTTGGTGTATCTCTTTGGCAAGAACCTCTTTACCCGTACCGTTCTCGCCGGTGATGAGAATGTTGGCGTCAGTGCCCGCCACCTTCTCCACCATGTCGCGTAAGTGTCTCATGGCGGGCGAGGTGCCCCATATCATCTCCGACACTGCCGTAATGGTTGGTTTCTTCTTCCTCGTCTTTTGGTAAGCGTCGGTGAGTTTCTCTATGAGTTGGTGGTTGTCGAAGGGCTTGACGATGAAGTCGGCGGCCCCATCCTTCAAGCCTGTCACGGCCAACTCTATATCGGCGTAGGCGGTGAAGAGCACGACGGCGGTCTGTGGTCGTGCTTTCTTGATCTCCCTGAGCCAATAGAGTCCCTCGTTGCCGTTGTTGATACCGCTGTGGAAATTCATGTCGAGCAGCACCACGTCGGGCTGGTCCTCACGCAGTCGGGTGAGGAGGCTTGAGGGACTGGCCAGGCAGATGATGCGCTCAAAGGTCTGCTCGGTCACCATCTTCACCGTGGTGAGGATGTTACGGTTGTCGTCGACGACAAGTAGTGTGCCGTGTTTCATGGTGCTTCTTGCTTATAGCTTTTATGCTATTGCAGCCTTTTACAAGGTTATTCCTACAGCTTTCGCCAGTGTTTGACGAATATAATTATTTATCGTGGTACCGGTCTGTTGCGCAATGGTGGCTATTCTACTATGGATTTCTGGTGTTAGCCGTACATTCAAATTGCCGCTATAGGGCTTGCGAGGTGCCCTGCCTTGTGCCTTACAACTTTCGATATAGTCATCCACGGCACCTTCAAAGTCCTTGCGAAGTTCGTCTACATCTTTTCCCTCGTAGGTGATTGCGTCGTGGCTCATGCCTAATACAGCTCCATAGAGGCAATTGTCTTCTTCACTATAGTCTACACTTCCGGTGTAGCCTTTGTATTTCATAGTTCCCATAATGCTTTCCTCCTATTTGCTTTTAATATATCCCTTTGCTGTTAGATAATTATATACTTGATGCATGACATAGCCCTTGATGATGTTTGATGGATGAGGCCTGTGCATAATGTAGCTGTCTCCATTATTGTCATTAACAAAGATAATTCTGGAACCAGATGTTGTACCTTTGTTTTGCACATGGAAGTCAAATTGCCTAAATAAACTTACCATTTCATCAAAGGTAAAGTCTCTCGGCAAATTATAGAAACGTTTCAAGAGTTTATCTTGCTTGTTCATGGTGTATCTATTTTCTGCTACAAAAGTAACTAATATTAGTTGCACTAACAAATTCTTTCAAGACTTTTTCTTCATTATTGCTCGCGTGAAGGCGAGGTAAGCGATTGACGGTGTCTAATTCTTGTACAGCGAGTGTCCAATAATTGTACACTGGTATTTGAGGCAATATCTTTCAGAAGTCTAATAAACAGCGACTTACGTTTTTGGCACGCCATTGGCATTGTCTACGGTGTATGAAAACAAAGCATTATATCCTCATCATGGGCTTCTTTGTGAGCCTGAGCGTCCAAGGACAGGAGTCGTGGCCCCTCGCCCGCTGCATTGCCTACGCCCAAGAGCACGCCTCCGAGGTGAGACGGCAGACGCTGGAACAGGAGCAGAAACGCGCCGACTACCGTACGTCGCTGCTCAATTTTCTGCCCAGTGTGTCGGCAGAAGTCAGCGGACAGTACAGCTGGGGACGCAACATCGACCCGGAGACCAATACCTATAATAATGTCACCACGTTCAACAACTACTATCAGCTCGGCGCGTCGGTGACGCTTTTCGACGGCGGTGCCATCTGGAACGCTTTCTGTCAGGCCCGTCTCGACAGAGCATCGGCACAGTCGGCCGTGCAGCAGGCACGCGACGACAAGGCCATCACGGTTATGGAGAAATACGTCGACGCTGTGTACACCCGTCGCTCCATAGCTCTGGCCGAAGAGAAATGGCGCGACTCCAAGGCGCTGTTGGTGAAGACGCAGCGACTCTTTGAGTTGGGAGAGAAGAGCCGTCCCGATGTGGTGCAGGTAGAGAGCCAAGTTGCTGAGGACGAGTATAACCTGCTCCACCAGCGTCATCTTGCAGACAAAGCTCTGAACGATTTGAAGACTGCGATGAACTTCCCGGCCGGCGATAGCCTTGCTGTAAGCGCTCTGCCCGTGGATGTCCAAGCGGCTGCCACTCTTCCTGCCAGCCGAACAGCTTGTGATAGTCTCATGCGCCACGGCTTCTTCCTCGCTGAGCGTCCCGCCGTGACGGTAGCAGCGGCGAAGGCGGAGCACGCACGCATGGAGTGGAAGATACAACGGGCCGCCTTGCTTCCTAAACTATCTTTGGGAGGTGGCGTGGCTACCAACTATTACAAGAACCTCACTGCAGGCTACAAAGCAGAGGGCTTCGGTTCACAGTTCCGCAACAACATGGGTGAGTATGTCTACATGACGCTCTCCATTCCTATCTTCAACGCTTCGTCGTGGAACAGAGCCCGGCGGGCCAAGACCGACTGGCAGGAAGCACAACTCGACCTTGCCGACGCGCGTCGCAAGCAGCACGACGATGCGTTGCAGGCTGTACTCGACTACCGTGGCTACGCCCGTGAGGTGGAGCAGTTGCAGCGCAAGGTGGCCTCCGACTCGTTGGCGCATCATCTCTCCAGTCGCAAATACGAGGAAGGCATGCTCAGCGTCTATGACCTGCACACCACGGCGCAGACGCTCTTGCAAAGTCGCCTGCTGCTGTTGCAAAGCGAGATGATGCTGGCACTGAAGGCACGACTCGTCAACTATTATGTCACAGGAGAGTTAGGAGTTAGGAATTAGGAGTTATTACTTAAGAGTTAGACACATATATATTATGGATATAGAAATCAAGAAGAAGAAATACCGCGTGCCGCGCAAGTACTGGCCGTGGATAGGTGGAGGCGTAATCGTCATTGCGCTGTTGGTCTGGCTGGCTCAGAGCAACTTCACCTCATCGTTGCAGGTCGACGAACGTGGCTTGAGCATTGCCACCGTCGAGGACGCACAGTTCAACGACTATGTCAGTGTGGACGGCAATGTGGTGCCAATCCAAGTGGTACAGATCTCTCCTGAAGAAGGTGGCACCGTGGTAGAGAAGGTCGTTGACGAAGGTTCGAAGGTGCACAAGGGCGACGTTATCGTAAGGCTGAGCAACTCCAACCTCGACCTTGAGATACTCAACGCCGAGAGCGAACTGGCTGAGAAGCAGGACATGCTGCGCAATACACAGCTCTCCATGGAACAGGAACAGCTCAACAACCGCACGGAAGCCGCCCAGCTTGCTATGGATGTGCAGACCAAGAAACGGGCATTGAGCCATCAGACCGCCTTGCAGAAAGAACAGCTCAACTCGCGTGAGGACTATCTCAAGGCCAAGGAAGGCTATCGGCTCGCCGTGGAGAAGAACAGCCTCATCCGTCAGCGACTCAGCAAGAGCGCACAGATGCGGCGGGCACAGATGAACCAGATGAGCGACAACCTGGCTTCGATGCAGCGCAACGTGGAACTTGTCAGGCAGCGTAAGGCCAAGCTCGACGTACGTTCCTCCATCGACGGTGAGGTGGGACTGCTCGACGTGGAGTTGGGACAGAGCATTACGCCGGGACAAAAGATTGGCGTCATCAACGACCTTAGCGACTACAAGGTGGAGGCACAAGTGGATGAGCACTACATCGACCGCGTGCACAGCGGACTTGCTGCCACGTTCACACAGAACGGCAGAACCTACCGCTTAGAGGTGCGCAAGGTTTATCCCGAGGTGCACGACGGTCGCTTCAAGATTGACTTCGTCTTCCGTGGCGACCGTCCACAGAACATTCGCACGGGACAGACCTACTACATCGACTTGCAGCTCGGCGAGTCGAAGAAGGCCATCATCATCCCCAAGGGTACGTTCTACAGCACCACCGGCGGCTCGTGGATCTTCGTGCTCGATGCTTCCGGCCATAAAGCCTATCGCCGCAACATACGCATCGGACGACAGAACCCGCAGTACTATGAGGTGTTGGAAGGGCTGGAGCCCGGCGAGCGCGTCATCGTGAGTGGATATGAGAGTTACAAGGATTACAAAGAACTGAAGATAAAATGATGAAGAGCTATTTCGTTTTCCTTTCCCGTAACAAGGGCTACACCCTTATCAACTTCTTTGGCCTCAGCGTGTCGCTGATGTTCGTGATGCTCATCGGCCTCTACACCTGGCAGGAGAAGAGCATCGACAAGCAGGTGGCCAATGCCGACCGGATAGAAGCGCTGGGCATGTCGTTTGATGGCACTGATGCTTGTGAGGGTATCCACCACTATGTGGAAACGCAGTTGCGCAAGCACTATCCAGAGATAGAGAGTGCTTGTGGCGTATGTCATAACGGTACTTGGGTCAGTTGTGGCGGTGATTACTTGTCAGCATCCTTACTGAGTGCTGACACCACTTTCTTTCATGTCTTTGACTACAAGTTGCTCAAGGGCGACCGCAATAGTTGTCTGACCGCCGACAACAGTGCCGTGCTCACCGAGAGCTTCGCCCGCAAGTTGTTTGGCTCGGCCGATCCCATGGGGCAGACCGTGACAATCGACGACACCATACGTTTCCGTGTGACCGGCATCATGCAGGACTTGGACAATACCGTGTTCTGTCATACCGATATGCTGACGAACTTCTCTCAGGCCAAGTTGTACAATATGGCCAACTCCGACGAGTTCTTCGTCAAAGGCAGCATCAATTACACGGGGAGCAGTGTCTTCCTGCTCATGCGTCCCGGTCATTCCTTCATAGGCAGGTCGCATGAACTGACTAAGTTCATCAGCACTTTCTGGCCACACTTCCAAGAGAGTTGGAAATGCGAAGTCTTTACCACTCCTTTCTCTCATCTCTACCTCTCCAAGTTAGACACTAACAACGACGTTACGCGTCGTGGCAATCCCACGCTCATTAACATCCTGATGGTGGCCACGCTCCTCATCCTGCTCTTTGCCGTGACCAACTACATCAACCTCACCGTTGCCATCTCCGGACGTCGTGCCCGCGAGATGGCTACCCGCCAGCTCTTTGGGGCCACACGGCGCCGTGTCTTTGCCAAGCTCGTGGCCGAGAGCACGCTGCTCTGCCTTGTGGCTTGGATGGTGGCTTTGTTGTTGGCCGTGGCTTTCGCACCGGTCATGGGCCATCAGCTTGACACCACGCTGCAGGTCTCCCGGTTGTTTAGTCTGGCTTGTATTGGTCTTTCGCTGTTGCTTATCGTCGTCATCGGTACGTTGTCGGGCATCATCCCCGGCCTCATCACCTCGCGCGTGAAACCCATTGAGATTATCAAAGGTACCTTTGTACATCAGACCAAGATGGTGCTCAGCCGTGTGTTCATCGTCTTTCAGAACATCATCACCATCACGATGTTAGGCTGCGCCCTCATTATGCTGGCACAGTTGCGACATCTCGTCAACGCACCGTTGGGCTTCAACAAGGACAATATCCTTGTGATATCGACTTTCAATAGCGGTCATCCCGACGCCATTCACACGTTCATGGATCTGCTCCGGCGGGAGTCGTGCGTAGCTGCCGCGTCGGCCTCGATGGGCACGCCCTTGGACGGCGGCAACAACAACACATTTGCTTTTAATGGCAAGGCCGTCTCGATGCAATTTTTCATTACAGACCCCTACTTTATGAATGTCTATGGTCTGACACTGAAAGGCGGCTGTAAACCACAGGCGCACCACTTCTACATCAACCACGAAGCTGAGGCAGAGATAAAAAATATTATGGGTATACGGCCCCAAGAACTGTTGCGTAAGAATCCATTCTATTACGCGGACAGCCTTGATGTTTACGGCGGACGCATGAACGAGTTTCTTATCGACAACATCCAGCGCGAGCAGCATCCGATGTTTATTGATATCCAGCCGCATGTGGATTATCCCTGGGCCATCTCCATCAAGGTGAAGGGAGACCCACAGACGGCCTTCAATACAGTGGCCGACGTCTACCATACAGCTTTCCATAAGGTGATGACCGACGACGACGCTAAGTTTGCTGACCGCATCATCCAGGACAAGTTCCACCAGGAGCAACAAACCTCACACCTCGTCACTCTCTTCGCTTTCATGGCCATCCTCATCTCTTTGCTCGGCCTCGTGGCCATGGCCACCTACTACATCGGACAGCGAGCCAAGGAGATAGCCATCCGCAAGGTGTTCGGCTCCACAGGAGCTCAGGTCCGCCGACGTCTCATCCGCACGTTCATGCAGTATGTCGCCATCGCTTTCGTCATCGGCAGCCTGCTGACGGTGTGGCTCATGCAGCATTGGATGTCACAGTTCAGCTACCGTGTCGTCTGGTGGCCGTGGATTCTCGTGGCTGGTGCCGTGGTGTTCGCCGTCAGTCTTCTCGCCGTGTTCGTGCAGAGTTGGAAGGCCGGCAACGAGAACCCGGTGAACAATATCAAACAGGAATAATACAAAACATAGCAATATGAATCATATCTTAAGCGCCATCAAAAATCTACCACGACGCGGTCAGCACAATCTGGCAAAGATTGTTTGCTTGGGCTTTGGTCTTGCCGTGTCGGCGGTGCTGATCGGCGAAGTCTATTTCGAGCAGACCTTCGACACCTGGTTTCCCGGGCACGAGCGCACCTACGCCATCAACGAGGATGTCGTGCAGAACGGGCAGTACAACGAGTGGTCGTCCACCTCGGGAGCCGTTGCGCCGGGCATCAAGGCCATATCCCCGCAGGTGGAGGCAGCCACACGCTATTCGTTCATGCTCAGCGATGTGAAGACGACCGTCGACGGACGGCCGTTCACGATCGACGAGGTAGACGCTGCTGACAGCTGTCTCTTCGACGTTTTTCCACGGGCAACCATGCAGGGCAACCTCAAGGAGAGCCTCAGTCGCCCTTATAACTGTGTGATAAGCCGATCCATGGCTGATCGCATCGGTGGCAATGTAGTGGGCAAAGCGTTCGAGCTGCGCGACTACGATTTTAAGCTCATCATTGGCGGTGTCTATGAGGACTTCCCGTACAACTCTAAACTGCACGGCATCGATGTCATTACATCACTGCCTACTATCAACAAGTATTTAGATTTCGAAATCACAGACCGTTGGGTGGGTGGCGACCGCTTCTCTTCTTATATTAGACTGAAGAAGGGTGCTACGATAGACTACCTGAAACCTAACGTCAGTAAGATGATGGCACAGCACAGCGACTATGCCGAAGCTAAGAAAGCTGGCGTGAAGTTCAACTATTCTTTCACCCAGGTCACCGAAGACTACACCTCCAATCCACAAATCAAGACGATGTGCTGGATCATGTCGCTGCTTGCCATCATCCTCCTGGTCTCCACGGTGGTCAACTATTTGCTCATCGTCATGGGCAACGTGGTCAGCCGCTTCCGTGAGATGGCTGTCCGCAAGTGCTTCGGCGGCGGACAGCGCACCATCTATGGCATCATGGTCAGCGAGTCGCTGGTGCATGTGCTCATCGGCATCCTCTTGGCCGCAGTCCTTATCTTTGCCTGCAAGGGAACGATAGAGGGCTATATCTCCGCACCCGTCAGCACGATGCTGCTCAGCCGCGGCTTATGGATACTCGTCCTCATCTGCCTGCTCATCATCTTTGTGGGTGGCTTTGTGCCGGGCTATATATATAATAAGGTGCCGGTGACAGCAGCTTTCCGTGGTGTGCATGAGGCACGCCGCCGCTGGAAACTCATCATGTTGTCGGTGGAGTTTCTCGTCGTCACCGTCATGCTCAGCCTGCTTGCCGTCGTCCAGCAGCAGTACCACGAGGTGACGCACGAGGATATGGGCTACGACTACAGCCGTCTTGCCGTCGTCACCTTGGACAAAGCACCTGTCAACCAGATGCAGCAGGCCGTGACGTCGCTGCGCTCGCTGCCCTTCATCGAGCAGGTGACAACAGCCTACACGTTGCCGATTGGGTGGCATAGTGGAAACAATATCTATCTGCCGGGCGACGACACGGAATACTTCAACATTGCCGACCAGTACAGTGTGGGTGACGGCTACCTGAAGCTCATGGGCATCAAAGTCGTAGAGGGCCGCAACTTCACCGAGCCTGCCGACAGCGACCTGAGCGAGGTGATGGTCAGCGAGTCGTTTGTGAAGCGCTTCCATACGACCACGCACAAGCAGGGCAGCGTCGTCGGACAGCATATCTGCGTCTCGGAACATACCGACAGCCTGCATCCTTTCTCTACCATCTGCGGGGTGTATAAGGACATCAGCCTCGGCTCATCGCTTGAGCGTGAGCTCCGTCCGAGCGTACTCTTCCACGACAACAACGACGCTCAATACATCCTTGCGAAGTTCACCGACCTCACGCCCGACAACCTCGACCGCGCACGCCAGCAGTTGAAACGACTGCTACCCGACCGCGACGTGAAGGTAATGCCTTACTCTGACCTTGTCGTCAATCAGTATCAGAGCACCGACGGCTTCCGCATGGGAACGCTCGTTACGGGTAGCACTGCGCTGGTCATCGCCCTGATGGGACTTATCGGCTACACCACCGACGAGGTGAACCGCCGCCGCAAGGAGATTGCTATCCGTAAGGTCAACGGTGCCACGGCCCGCGACATCTTCCACATGCTCGTGACCGACGTGCTGAAACTTTCGGTTCCTGCCGTCCTCATAGGCCTCATCCTCTCTTGGGTCATCGCCGGGAAATGGCTGCAACTCTTTGCCGACCGCATTGCGCTCTCGCCTCTGCTCTTCGTGGCTGTCGGCTTAGTGGTACTCGCCATCGTGGTCACCATCATGCTGCTCTCCGCCCGCAAGGTAGTCAACAGCAACCCAGTGCTATTCCTTAAAGACGAATAATAAAAAGACAGAAGTTATGATAAAAGTACAAGATTTAAGCAAGACCTTCCGTACGGAAGAAGTAGAGACGATAGCCCTTGACAAGGTATCGTTTGAAGTGAAAGACGGCGAGTTTGTCGCCATCATGGGTCCTTCAGGCTGTGGCAAGTCCACACTGCTCAACATCCTCGGACTCCTCGACAACCCCACGTCGGGACAGTACTGGCTCGACGGCAAGGAAGTGTCGGGGCTCCACGAGAACGAGCGCACGGCCATCCGCAAAGGACAGATCGGTTTCGTGTTCCAGAGTTTCAACCTCATTGACGAGCTCAACGTGGAGGAGAACATAGAACTGCCGCTCACCTATCTTGGCATCTCCAAGGCCGAGCGCAAGCAGAAGGTGCAGGAGGTGATGAAGCGCATGAACATCAGCCACCGCGCCAAGCACTTCCCTCACCAGCTCTCAGGCGGTCAGCAGCAGCGCGTGGCCATCGCCCGTGCTGTGGTCTTCGGTCCTAAGCTCATCCTCGCCGATGAGCCTACCGGTAACCTCGACTCGAAGAACGGTGCCGAGGTGATGCAGTTGCTCACGGAACTCAACCAGGACGGTGCCACCATCGTCATGGTCACCCACAATGCCCACGATGCCGAGCTGGCCCATCGCATCATACATCTCTTTGACGGACAAATCGTCGCAAATCCATAATCTCTCTCTCTTGGAGGCCGTCCCCCATCAACTGCGGGGACGGCCTCCGCTTTTTTGCCATGGGCAGAAGTGCATGTGCTATATATATAATAAGGTGTATATAATAATGAGTCGATGATTTGCACGAACGGAATATTTGACGTAACTTTGCACTAAGAGAGATTTTTATACTAAGAAAGTATTCGTCAAGTGAAAGCATTAAAGAATATCGGTTTGTTGCCGAGAGTGATCATCGCCATCGTCTTGGGCGTGGTCTTCGGCCTGTTCCTTCCGTCATCGGTCGTGAGAGTCTTTGTCACGTTCAACAGTCTGTTCAGCCAGTTTCTTGGTTTTATGATACCCCTGATCATCATCGGTCTGGTCACTCCTGCCATTGCTGATATCGGGCGAGGGGCGGGTAAGCTGTTGGTTGTCACCGTCGTCATTGCCTATGCCGACACTGTCTTGGCTGCCCTGCTGGCTTATGGCACCGGTTCGTGGCTCTTCCCCTCGATGATTGCTACCACGGGCGGACTGCCGCATATCGCCAAGAGCATGGAGCTGACGCCTTACTTCACGATCACCATTCCACCGATGGTCGACGTGATGAGCGGCCTCGTCTTCTCGTTTCTCTTCGGTCTTGGTATTGCCTATGGCGACTTGAAAACCTCTAAGCGGCTCTTCGACGATCTCCGCTATGTCGTTGACAAGGCCATCGCAAAGGGCATCATTCCTTTCCTGCCGCTGTATATCTTTGGTGTGTTTCTCAATATGACGTATAATGGACAGGCTGGTAAGATCATGCTTGTCTTTGCCCAGATCATCCTGATCATCCTCGTGCTTCATGTCTTCATCCTCGTCTATCAGTACTGTATTGCCGGTGCCATCGTTCGCCGCAATCCTTTCCGTCTGTTGCTCACCATGCTGCCAGCCTATCTCACGGCTTTAGGCACGAGTTCGTCGGCAGCCACCATTCCCGTGACGCTGGCGCGTACGCTGAAGAACGGAGTGAGCAATGCCATTGCCGGTTTTGTCGTTCCGCTTTGTGCCACCATCCATCTCAGTGGCAGTGCGATGAAGATCACGGCCTGTGCCCTGACCATCTGCCTGCTCACAGGGCGCGCCCATGACTTCGGTCTTTTCCTCTATTTCATCCTTATGCTTTCCATCGTCATGGTGGCAGCCCCCGGTGTGCCCGGTGGTGCCATCATGGCTGCGTTAGCTCCTTTAGCGAGCATTCTTGGTTTCAACGCCAATGCTCAGGCGCTGATGATTGCACTCTACATCGCCATGGACAGTTTCGGCACAGCCTGCAACGTCACGGGCGACGGTGCTATCGCCCTTGCTGTGGACAAGATATTCCCACGGAAATAAAGCTGCCAGTTCCTTGCTTGTTTAAAGGGAAATGCGTATATTTGCAGCACATAACATAAGAAAGGACAATAACTATGATTAAGATTTATGGTATGCCTACCTGCCCCTACTGCGCTTATGTAGACGAGCAAGTCAAGGGCGACAAGCGTTTCAAAGTGATAGACATTGGTGAGAACGTCAGATACATGAGTGCATTTATGCACCTGCGCGATAAGAGTGCGGCTTTTGACCATTCCAAGGAGATTGGTGACATCGGCATTCCGGCCTTCGTCTTGGAGGACGGCACCGTAACACTCAAGCCCGAGGATGTAGGACTCAAGGAGTATGACCCCAATGTGGGCGGCCCTGCTTGCAGTCTTGACGGTAAAGGGTGCTAAGCTTTCATTAGGATAAGCAAGATCGAATGCTGCAAGATAGATAAATGCCACAGACCGACTACCATCAACCGATGATCTACGTTGCCGTTGCCCTCATGGTGGGTATCATGGTGGGCAATGGCGTCGGGGCATCTGTGGGCTTGATACCGTGGGCGGTCATTTTCTGTGTGCTGTTTGTTCTTGCCTGTGTGGGCTTTCGTTGGAACAAATGGCTGTGTGACATTTGTTTGATTCTGTCGACAATGGCGTTTGGTGCATTTCTTGAATGCCGTCAAGCTCACGAGCAGGCGAGTCCTTTGCCTGAGGGCAGAGGCTCGTGTGAGGCAATTGTCGTCGGAATGCCACAGCAGCATGGCAAGGTGATCCAAGCCGACGCGCAGATTGTAACTGTGGGTGGACAGCGATTGCGTCATCCTATGAAGGCGCGCCTCTCTTTTCTTCGTGATACATTGTCCGGTGAGGCGGTCTCTGTCCCGGCTCTTGGTGACGGCATTACATTCTTCTCGCGTTTGCAACGCCCCGGAGAGGGTTATCGCACGAATGCTAACACACATTTCGATTCCCGCCGATGGTTGCTTTCCCAAGGTTACCGTGCTCAGACGCTGATCAGTCCTTATGACTGGCATCGTGTGGCATTGTCACTCCATAGTTTGGGAAGAGCAGACCGTGTGAGGCTAAGAGTAGGGAAGTGGCGTGAGCAGATGTTGGGCCAATACCGCCGTATGGGTATTCAGGGAGAAGAGTATGCGGTGTTGGCCGCTATGACCTTGGGCGACAAGAGTTGTCTGACCAAGAGCTTACGTAAAGTCTATTCCCAAACCGGCACCAGCCATGTCTTGGCGTTGTCCGGACTTCATCTGTCCATTGTCTTCAGCATCTTGCTGCTCACGTTTGGCTTGTTTCGCGTCAACCGCTGGGTCAGCTATTGGCTGACGCTGTTGGTGCTGTGGTGCTTTGTCGTGCTCGTAGGCATGCCGGTGAGTGTCGTTCGTGCAGCCATCATGCTGTCGGTGGGCAGCATTGCCTTGTTGTTGCATCGCCGGTCAGCCTCGCTGAGTGCACTGTCCTTGGCGGCAGTCGTCGTGCTGGTGATGAATCCGGAGAGCCTGTGGGACGTCTCTTTTCAGTTGTCTTTTATGGCCGTACTGTCCTTAGTCGTCATGGAACCAATGGTAGAGGGACTTTGGTATCCCCGTTTCCGCATTGTCGCCTGGTTATGGTCCACGACGCGCACGTCGGTGATCGCCCAGTTGGGCACAGCACCTTTAGTGGTTTATTACTTCGGTAATCTGTCGGTCTACTTTCTTCCTGCCAACTTGCTCGTGTCGCTGTTGTCGATACCTCTGTTGCTTCTGTCGTTTTTCTTCTTTCTGTCCTTACCTTTGCAGTGGGCTCATCTTGCCTGCATCTCCCAACTGCTTTCCTGGCTGTTGTCGTCGGCTACGCTTTTGCTCAATCATGGTTTGCGCTGGATGTCTGCGCTTCCTGGTGCGGCTGTCAATGACATCGCATTCAGTCAGACGCAGGTATGGCTCTATTATTTCGTGCTTGTCTGTCTTCTCGCTGCCGTTCTGTATGAAAAGCGTATAAAGAGTAGTAAAAGCAGTTAAAATCTCTCTTTTTATGTTGCAAATGTCGGAAATGAGAAGTAAACTGAGCGTTATTGTTGCTGTTTTTATTAATTCTTTGTATATTTGCAACATTCGACTCTCGTCTTGACCTTGTTCAATTGCAGCGCCTTGGTCAAAGAAGGGATACGGATACAGGTTCACCATTTGCTTGTGGCCTGCTATTGAAATGTTGAAACAATCCGCTGCAAAGCTAATAACCTTTTTAAGAAAGAAATGGAAAAGGAAATCGTGAAGCCTGCTGAGGGCAAATTGGGTATTCTTGTTGTCGGCTGCGGTGCCGTAGCCACTACGTTCATGACTGGCGTGCTGATGACGCGCAAAGGATTGGCTAAGCCGATCGGCTCTATGACACAATACGACAAGATTCGTGTGGGTCGTGGCAAGGATAAGAAATATCTTCATTATGGCGACATCGTCTCTTTGGCCAAACTCGATGACATCGTCTTTGGCTGTTGGGATGTCTATCCTCAGAATGCCTATCAGGCTGCCGTCTACGCTGAGGTGCTCAAGCAGAAGGACATCGACCCGGTGCGTGATGAGCTGGAGCAGATCAAGCCGATGAAGGCTGCTTTTGACAAGAACTACGCCAAGCGTCTCGACGGCGACAATGTCAAGGACTGCGCTACCCGTTGGGATATGGTGGAGCAGATCCGTCAGGACATCCGCGATTTCAAAGCCAAGAACGACTGCGCCCGCATTGTGGTGATCTGGGCCGCTTCCACAGAGATTTATGTTCCTTATTACGAGCCGATCCACGGCAAGCTCGATACCTTGGTGGCTGCCATGAAGGCCGACGACCGTGAGCATATCGCTCCTTCGATGTGCTATGCCTATGCTGCCTTGCAGGAGGATGCGCCGTTTATCATGGGTGCTCCTAACACCACCGTCGACATTCCGGCGATGTGGCAGTTGGCCGAGGAAAAGAAGTTGCCGATCGCCGGTAAGGACTTCAAGACGGGACAGACGCTCGTCAAGAGTGGTTTCGCTCCGATACTGAAGGTGCGCAACCTTGGACTGAGCGGATGGTTCTCGACCAACATCCTTGGCAACCGCGACGGACTCGTGCTCGATGAGCCCGCTAACTTCCATACCAAGGAGGTCAGCAAACTCTCTACCCTTGAGACCATCCTGCGCAAAGACGATCAGCCCGATCTCTACGGCAATATCTATCATAAGGTGCGCATCAACTATTATCCTCCTCGCAACGACAACAAGGAAGGCTGGGACAACCTTGACATCTTCGGCTGGATGGGCTATCCCATGCAGATCAAGATCAACTTCCTCTGCCGCGACTCTATCCTTGCTGCTCCGTTGTTGCTCGACCTGACGCTGCTCTCCGACCTGGCTCACCGTGCCGGTCGCTACGGCATCCAGCGTTTCCTGAGTTTCTTCCTCAAGAGTCCTATGCACGACTACACCAAGGGCGAGGAAGCTGTCAACAATCTCTTTGAGCAGTACACGATGCTCAAGAACGCAATCCGCTCCATGGGCGGATACGAGGCTGACGAGGAAGTGGACTAAAAAGACTCTCCCTGGCCCTCCCTAAAAGGGAGGGAACTGCGTAACCAAAGACTCCGAAAGTAAATAAGGAGAGGGTTATCAGCATAGAGAGGATATCATCATAACAAAGGCGTTGTCTCAAATAATGGGACAACGCCTTTTTTAGTTTTATCGTTGTTAAATTCAATTTTGGTATTAACTGAGACGAGGTGTAGAATAAAGCGATCTATTTTCCTCCCTCGATCCTACATTCACTTTGTTACTTGTTCTAACTAATTAATATGTTGAAAAAGATAAAATAATGGTCTGTTTGCTCTTAAAAATGAGAATTTTAAGCTCTAAATGGTATAATATTTAAGTAAATATCGAAAATTAAGAAAATAATGCTTATCTTTGCAATTATAAATCTCACTTATATTAATCTTAAAGAAAGCAGCTTATGAAAGAGAGAATCTTGCTGATATTGGTCAGCCTTCTTTGTCTCCTTGGGGGGGGGTAGTGCATATGCGCAAACCACGGCCTCAGGTGTTGTTGTCTCCAGTGAGAGCAACGAGCCTCTTGTGGGTGCTACCGTCCGTGTAGTCGGCACGAAGACCGGAGCCATCACAGATACGGATGGTAAATACTCAGTGACTTTACCCGCTGGTGCCACAAGACTTGAAATTTCTTATATCAGTATGGTGTCAAAGACCATTAAGGCAGGGCGCAACGTCAGAACCGCCCTTGATCCGGACGAGTCCGGCCTTCAAGATGTCGTAGTGGTCGCTTATGGTACTCAGAAGAAGACCTCACTGACGGGCGCCATCGAATCTGTCAAGAGTGAAGATATAGATCTTCGGCCAACCTCCAGTGTGGCAAGTGCTCTTGAAGGTAAGGTGTCTGGTGTGCAGGTCAATTCCACATACGGCGCTCCAGGTTCCGACCCCAGCATACGCATTCGTGGTATTGGTACGGTCAATGGCAGTACTGCACCATTGTATATCCTTGATGGTGTGCCTTACGGAGGAAACGTATCTGACCTTAACCCGGCAGATATCGAGTCTATTTCTGTGCTGAAGGATGCTGCTTCCGCTGCTTTGTATGGTAACCGTGCTTCCAATGGCGTGATAATGATCACCACCAAGAAAGGCAAGTCAGGCAAGCTCAATGTTAACCTTGACATCAAACAGGGTACTTACACTCGTGGTATTCCCGAATACGACCGTGTGAATGCCAAACAATGGATGGAGGTGGAGTATCAGAACTTGATGAACCACCGCATGTATACGAATAAGGAGGATGCTGCTACAGCAGCCGCATATGCCGGTGCTCATGTGATCAGCGATATTGCTCTTTTGAATATCTTTAATAAGGCTGATGACGCTCTCTTCGACGCCAATGGCAAGATGGTCAGCGATGCATCGATCCTTTCGGGCTATTCCGATGATATCGATTGGTACGACCAGGCTGTCCGCAACGGCTATCGCCAGGAGTACAACCTTTCAGCAAATGGCTCTAATGAAAAGTCGGACTATCGCTTCTCTGTGGGCTACCTTGATGAGAACGGCTATTTGAAGAATTCTGGATTTGAGCGCTTGACGGGTGCGCTGGCCGTGAACGTTAAGCCGACGAAATGGTTCAAGACCGGCCTCTCCGTCAACGCCTCTCATCAGAAGTTCAACAATACAAACGGCGCCTCTGATGCTTCCTATACCAATGTGTTTATGTATTGCCGCAACATAGCGCCGATCTATCCTGTTCACCTTCATGACGTGACTACCGGCGACTATATTCTCGACAATAATGGCAATAAACAATATGACCCGGGATACTACACCAATGCCGACGGCGTGCAGGTGGATACAAGAAACCAGTATGTCGACCGTCATGTGATGTGGGAGAATGAACTCAACTCCGACAAGACCACTCGCAATACTGTCAACAGTACTGCCTACCTCGATATTTATTTGCCTTATGGCTTTACGTTCACGGTCAAAGGCAACCTCAATGTACGCAACAGCCGCAACGAAACCTATAACAGTGCCATCATCGGTGACGGTAAAGGTTCTGACGGTCGTGCCAAGCGTGTGGAGTATAATTACAAGAACTATACCTTCCAGCAGCAACTCGCCTGGAGACATGAATATGGATTGCACTCCATCGATGCCTTGGTAGGCCACGAAAACTATGCTTATACGTACAACTACCTCTATGGCTACAAGACCAATGAGATCGTAGCTGGTTGGGGAAACTTCTCCAACTTCACCTCTATCACCAGCTTAGACAGTTATGATAATACCTATCGCACAGAATCCTATTTGGGTCGCGTGCGCTATGGCTATGATGATCGCTACAATGTAGAGGCCAGCTTCCGCCGCGATGGTTCTTCCCGCTTCTCCAAAGAATCCCGTTGGGGTAACTTCTGGTCTATCGGTGCCAACTGGAATATCTTTAACGAGAAGTTTATGAAGGATGTGAAGTGGGTCAACTACCTCAAGCTTCGTGCCGACTATGGCGAGGTGGGTAATGATGCCGGTGCTGGCTTCTATGCTTCTCAGGCTCTCTACACGCTGAAACAAAACCAAAACAAGGGTGCTATCTATCTCACTCAGTTCCCCAATGCCAATCTGAAGTGGGAAACCGGACAGTCATGGGGCGTAGGCATTGAGAGCCGCCTCTTCAATCGGCTGAACTTCAATATCGAGTATTTTGATAAGCGCAACAAGGACCTTCTCTTTGATGTCTATCTTCCTTTGTCCTCAGGTGCTACGACTTCAGATAATCCGGAGTCAGTGGTGACACAAAACATCGGAACGATTTCCAACCGAGGCTTTGAGGCCTCCTTTGATGTGGATGTCTTCAGAAATAAAGACTGGAAGATCAATGTCGGCGCCAATATCACTCATGTAAAGAACAAGGTGACGAAGTTGCCGGAGCAAAACAAGGATGGTATCATCGACGGCTCTAAGTATATCGTTGAGGGTAAGTCACGTTATGAATTCTACACCTACACTTGGGAAGGTGTTGATTCCAAGAACGGATACTCTCTCTATAAGTTCAATGATGGCGACGCACAGGGCAATAGCTATCGTTTCGAAAAGGATGGCGTACAATATGGTGATTGGTCGCAGGATGCCAGCGGCAAGTACAAGGCAACACTCCTGAACGACGCGCAGGTCAAAGAGTTCGTTACCATCATTGATGGCAAGCCTTATTCTTATTCGACCAACTATGCCAAGCGAGAGTTCCATGGCTCTGCCCTTCCTAAGTTCTACGGCAGCTTCAACTTCAATGTGTCGTGGAAGGATCTCACACTAAGCACTCTCTTTACTTATCAGCTTGGTGGCAAGATGCTGGATTACAACTATTCGTCCCTGATGTCGGCAGGGTCCTCACCCAGCAACTTCCATAAGGACATCCTTGGTGCCTGGACGGTTAAAGACGCGACAGAGCAAAGTGCTTTCTGGAGTGGCAACGTGCCATTGGTCAACTACGATGTCAACACCTATTATAATGCAACTTCTTCCCGTTATCTTGTTTCTGCAAGATATCTCTGCTTGAAGAACATCAATCTGTCCTACAGACTGCCGAAATATTTGGTGAAGAAGTTAGATCTTGAGGATGTAGGCCTTTCGCTGACCTGCGAGAACCTCTTCACGGCGACGGCACGCAAAGGTATGAACCCTCAGCAGTCCTATAATGGCACACAGTACAACTATCTTGTGACACCGCGTGTGTTCTCTGTTGGTCTCAATGTTAAGTTCTAATTTAATTGAATAGCGATATGAAGAAATATATTATGATTTTGGCTGCTGCCACTGCTCTTGGCTTTACCTCTTGTGGCAGCGACTATCTCGATACAACGCCTAACAGTGACGTCTCGCGGTCAACGGCATTCTCCACAACGGAAAAATGCGCCTTGGCTGTGAATGGTCTTTCCAAGCAGATGACCAATCAGTATCTGGGTTCCCAAGGTCTTAACGGTGAGGGCACCATCCTCAACTGGTACAACAACTTCAACGGCAACGACTGTCAGAAGTGTGCGCAGACAGGATGGTCGAGTCTTTGGAACAATCTCGCTTCCTTCAAGACGAGCAAGACCTCAATGTATGGCTATTATCCATGGTATTACTACTATAAACTCATCGGCAACGCCAATTCTATTATCGATGCTGTGGATGCGGCAGAGGGTACAGAGTCGGCGAAAGCCTTTGTCAAGGCGCAGGCTTTGGTCTTCCGTGCCTATAGCTTCTATCGTCTGACGACCCTCTATTGCAAGCGTTGGAGCGACAGTAACAACGGAGCTACAAGTGGTATTGTACTGCGTCTGAAGGCTACGGATCCTGCTGCAGACCAAAGTCAGGCGCAAGCTACTTTGGCAGAGACTTATCAACAGATCTATGCCGATCTCGACCAAGCCATCTCCCTGTTCTCTTCAAGTTCTGAGAAGCGCACGTCAAAGGAGTTCTATTTGCCCGACCTTAGCGTGGCTTATGCGGTCAAAGCGCGTGCTGCGCTGTATCGCGAAGACTGGCAGACGGCCGCAGACTGTGCTGCCAAAGCCCGCGTCGGACACACCCTTATGGGTCAGTCGGCTTACAAGAATGGATTCAACAGCCCGAACGACGAGTGGATATGGGGCGTCTATGAGGCTGAGGATCAGACGCTCTACTATTACAGCTACTATGCTTACATCGGTTCTAACGCCTCAAGTGGTGCTGCCCGCACCTATCCTGTAGCCATCAGCAAGGAGCTGATCGATCAGATCCCGGCTACTGACGTGCGTCGCGACCTCTATCTCGTGCCTCAATCCGATGCTGAATTCAAGACCATGGCTGCTTCGGGAGGTACTGCCGGACGTATTACCAAAGGCAACTTGTACAATCGTGCTGTCAATAGTGGCTATCTCTATTCTACCAGCCGTGTCTATGGCTATATGCAGTTTAAGTTGCGTGCTTCTTTCATGCCGGGCGGTGGTTCCTTTAATCTGTTCCGTGCAGCAGAGATGTACTATACCGAGGCTGAGGCTGACTGCCACTTGGGCAAGGAGACCGAGGCCCGCCAGCTGCTCTACGATGTCGTGCATCCTTATGATGCTGCTTATACACTGAGCAGCAAAACGGGCAACGACCTGCTCGAAGAGGTAAAGCTCTATCGTCGTTTCGATCTTTTTGGCGAAGGCTTCGACTGGACCGACTGCAAACGCTGGAAGAAGGATATCGTGCGTAAACCATTGAAGGTAAGTGCAGGCTTGGCTTCTCCGGGCAGTTTTAGTAGCACTTTTGCTATCACCATACCTGCCGACGATGATACACGATGGATATGGGCTATTCCCAACCGTGAGGTGGATTACAACTCAGCAATAACGGAGGAATAGAAGAACCCTTTTTAAAGAGTAAAGAATAAAGTGTAATGTTTGGTGGCAGGCCTTTGGCAGGCCACCAAACTATTTTTTTTAATACTAAAGAACCGATTATGCGAATTTATCTTTCCCTTATCCTGCTTTTTGTCTCATCGTCGATGATGGGGCAGAAACGTCCGCTTGACCATTCGGTCTATGACGGCTGGAGAAGCGTGTCGTCCCCTCAGTTGACTCCCGATGGAAAGTTCTCTGTTTTCGAAGTCAATCCACAGGAAGGGGATGGTAAACTTGTGATCCATCGCAATGCCGACGGAAGCGAGTTGACCATACCGCGTGGCTATAAAGCGTCCATTGCTGCCGACGGGTTGTCGGTGACGGCACTCATTAAGTCTCCCTTCAGTAAGATCCTTGCAGCCAGAAAGAAGAATGTCAAAAAAGACAAGATGCCGCAAGACTCCGTGGCATTCATCCGCCTTCCTGATATGAAACTTTCCAAATGGGGAACTGTCAAGGGTTATAAGACCGGACTGACATCCCAACCATTTCTGGCTTATGTCATGGGTGATGCAACTAAGAAAGATTACGTCACGACGGCAAAGAAAGCATCCAAGGATAAAAGTACTTCTAAGAAATCCGGTAAGCCCGATGATGATGGCAAGTTGCTGATCGTGGTCAACACAGCCACGGGGCAGTGCGACACACTCAAGCATGTTGCTGAATACGCTTTTTCTCCCGATGCCAGTCGTTTGGCAGTGCTGGTCAATCCGGAAAAGAAGAAACCGGCGGAGATGGCTAAAAGCAAGAGAGACACTACAGCTACGAAGCAACCTGTGGAAGGAAGCGCCACTCTCTACGACCTCAAGCATGGCTTCAAGGCGACAGTCCTTTCACAGAAGAAAGCATGGTACGGGAGTCCTAAGTTCAGCGTAGACGGCAACCAACTCGTCTTTCTCGCGTCCACCGACACGGCGTCGACGGGCGATAAGCATTGCTCCCTGTTTTGGGATAACGGGCATGGGGCTAAAGAGATCATTCCACAAGGATATCACCATCATCTGCCTGAGGGATGGACACTCAACCAAAACAGTGCACCGGAGTTCTCTCGTTCCGGACGGCGTATCCTTGTTGGTGTGGCTCCGCTCCTCCCTCCACGTGACACCACAATCTTTGCTTCCGAGACCGCACAAGTGGACATTTGGAACTGGCGTGATGAGCAGATACAGCCGCAGCAAAAGGTGGAGCTGGAGCGCAACCGGAAATACACCTATCCGGCTATTATCAGCCTCGACCGCCCGCACGACCTTGTTCCTTTGACCACCCAACGATGGGATGACATCACGCTGATGAACGAGGGCGACGGCGAATGGGCCTTGTCGCAGGACCGTACACCTTATTATATACACTCGCAATGGGAAGACAATGACAACACCGATGTCTATCTTGTCAACACCAAGGACGGCAGTCGACGCACTGTGGCCAAGAAACTCAATGCCCGGGTGATGGCCTCGCCCGATGGCAACTATCTCTTGTGGTATCAGATGAACGACTCTGCCTGGTATGTCTATGACATCAAGTCTGCTGCGACACGGTGCCTCACGCGCAAGGTGGCAACGGCCTTCTATGACGAGGAGGACGATCACCCCAACTTCCCGCCTCCTTATGACCTGCGGCCGCAATGGCTGGCAAAGGATCGGGCCGTGATCATCGCTGACCGCTACGATTTGTGGCAGTTCAATCCCATAGACGGCCGTGCACTCAATCTCACGGCAGGTCAAGGACGGTCACGTCGTTGGCAGTTACGCCATCTGTCTTTGGACTACCGGCCCTTGTATGACACCAAGTACTGGCGCGAAAAAAATGTCATCGGCCAGGGCAGCCGTGTCTATATGACGGTCTTTGATGAGGTCAGCAAGAAGAATGGTCTCGCCTCCGTCATTCCTTCCCGTCCCACTTCCCTCGCGTTTGTCACTCCCGACACGGTGAGCTATCAGAGCATCCGCAAGAGTCGGCATGCTTCTGTCTTTGCTTTTTGCAAGGGCAACTTCCGCAATGCCTATGATCTCTATCTTGCCGATGGCAGTTTCACGCACCAACAGTCTTTGACACGTCTCAGCAGTCAGCTTGCTCCCTACTCATGGGGTACTGCGCATCTCGTACATTGGAAGGCTTTTGACGGCACGCCTTTAGACGGCATCCTGTATATCCCTGATGGTGTGGATCTGTCGAAGAAATATCCGATGATCAGCTATTTCTATGAGCGCAGGTCAGAGTCACTCTATGATTTCATTGAACCACGTCCCAGCCGCAGCACCGTCAACCTGGCTTTCTACTGCTCTCGTGGCTATGTGGTCTTTGTGCCGGACATCCGCTATCAGGTGGGTCATCCCGGCGAGAGCGCCTATAACTGCATTGTGTCGGGCGTGAAGGCCATGTGTGCCCAGTACCCGTTTATCGACTCCACACGTCTGGCTATCCAGGGACAGAGCTGGGGCGGATACCAGACCGCCTATCTTGTGACCCGCACGCCTATCTTTGCCGCGGCAGGAGCCGGTGCTCCCGTGAGCAACATGACCTCGGCTTATGATGGCATCCGCTGGGCTTCAGGCGTCTGCCGTCAGATGCAGTATGAGCATGGACAGAGCCGTATCGGCAAATCGTTATGGGACAAAGGCGGTCTCGACCTGTATCTTGAAAACTCACCTTTGTTTAAAGCTGACAAGGTGAAGACGCCACTGTTGATCATGCACAACGACAACGACGGAGCGGTGCCATGGTATCAGGGCATTGAGTACTTCATGGCGCTTTGCCGGCTCGGTAAGCCAGTGTGGATGCTGGAGTATAACAAGGAAGCCCACAACTTAGTGGAACGTCGCAACTGCAAGGATTTGTCCGTGCGTCTCCAGCAGTTCTTCGACCATTATCTTCTTGGAGCTCCTGAGCCGGCATGGATGCGCCTCGGTGTCCCCGCCGTCAGAAAAGGTCAGTACTTCGGAACAGAACTCACACGATGACACGTGTGAGCATCTTATAAAAAATCGTGCCTGTATGCTTTCATTGCATACAGGCACGATTGCGTTATGGACAGGCGGTTGCTCTCTTATTTTTGTCTGATGACAATACCGCCCATGGGCTGGAACGACACTTTGAGCTTGCCGTCCTTGCCGACTTTCATGGTCTTCTCCACGGCTTCGCGGTTCTTGCCATCGGTGAGCAGCGTCACCTGCTGGCCGGCGAGCATGGACAGGGAGAGGGTGAGCTGAAGCGGCTTGCTCAGGCCGTTGAGGCCACCGACAAACCATTTGCCGCTGACAGCATCCTGACGGGCGATGACAGCATAGCGGGTTGGATAACCGTCGATGAACTTTGTGTCGCGCCAAGTCGTCGGGATGTCCTTGAGAAAAGCACGCTCCACAGCGTTGACGGTGGAGTCGGACTGCGGGGTGACCTCCACGCAGTTGACACTTGTCTGGTTAGTGATGGCAGTGGCAAGCTCAAACGTGTTGCTCGTGTAGCGCGGGTGGCGGCTGCGGTTGTCGCGGCTGAGATAGCGGTTCATGATCACGCCTCCCCAGTCAAAGCTGCCCATGGCGTTGCGGCTGAAAGGATGCATGGTCATCTCGAAGCCCTCTTTCTTGGCGTGATATTCCGTGAAGAAGATGTTCTCACTGGCCAGCGCAGCCTCAGAGGCGATGTAGTTGGGATACATCCGTTCCCAACCTCGTGGGATGGTGCAACCGTGGAAGATGACGGCGAGGTGGTGGTCTTTGGCGTCGCTGAGGATGTCCTCGTAGAGTTGCATCGTCTGTTGTTTGTCACCGCCGAAGAAGTCGACCTTGATGCCGGCGATGCCGGTGCGCTCCATCCAAGCCATCTCACGTTTGCGGGCGATGGCGTCGTTCATGATGCCGCGCGGAGTCTGTGGCGCGTCGCTCCAGTAGCCGTTGCTGTTGTACCACAGCATGAGGCGGACGCCTTTCGCTTTGGCGTAGGCGGCAAGCTTCTTGATGCCCTTGCGCCCGATGTTCTTGTCCCACCAGTTGTCCACCAATACATACTCATAACCATATTTTGCGGCAAGGTCGATGAACTGCACTTGGTCGGCATAGTTGATCGAGTTGTCCTGCCATACGAGCCAGCTCCAGGTATAGCGTCCCGGCTTGTAGTCGTATTTCGTCTTGTATTTCGGTTCTACCACATCGAAGGGAATCGTTGTCTCTACGATGGGTGCGAGCGTTTGTCCAATGGTGATTGTGCGCCACGGCGTCGTGCCCGGTAAGGCAATGCCTGGTGCTGCGCTGCCGTTGCCATTGTTTTCTCCGGGCTGCGGATAAGCCACGGTGTAGCCCGTCTGCGGGTCGTAGTCGCTCAGGCGGCTGCCGCAATAGCTGCCGTCGACGCCAGTCTCAGATACCAGCACCCAGTAGTCGGCCTTGCTCTGACCGGTTTTCTTTGCTTTGCCGTTGCCGGGCAGTTGTTCATGGAAGAGGCAGGGAAAGGTATAGCCCACGCCGAACTGCGACTTGGCTGTCATGGGTGCGTCGGCAGTGTACTCCTCTTCGTAGGAGGGCTTTGTGCGTTCCCATCCCGTCATAGGCGTGATCTGGGGGCAGAGAAACGTCGTGGTGCCGTCGGGGAAGCGGAAGCTCGTCGCCTCACTGCTGATGACAGCGCACTTCGGGTTGTCGTTTTTCTGACGGGGAATGGCGTAGCGCAGTGCAATGTTGTTATTGTCGACGACGAAGGTGACGACAAAGCGCTGTCCCTTGGCGTTGGCGAAGGTCACATCCGTGGCGTTGGCTTTGAAGTCGACATGCGTGCGTTTTGTGCGAGTCATGTCGTAGTGCTTCTCCATCGGGTAGTCGCGGTTGTCGGTGAGCGTCATGCTGTGGGTGAGGTCACCGAAGTCAGCGACGAAGCCCAGACGGGAGGGCTGCATCACTTCTTTGCCGTTGAGTTTGACGGTGTAAGTTGGCTTGCCGTCCGTGTCGGAAAGCGTCACGACGAGCTGTCCGTTTGGCGAAGCGATGGTCTTGTCCTTGGCTGCCGCGGGCAGAGCCATGGCGAGAGCCATAGCGAAGAGAGTTGTTCTGAAGATTGTTTTTTTGTTTGTCATGTGTGGGTATTTTAGATTTGGTTGAGCAAAGA
>ERZ773276.930-NODE-930-length-27066-cov-13.402355_pt1 | contig 27066 bp, 17 predicted proteins | sample MGYA00511386_ERZ773276 | MGnify/ENA primary metagenome ERZ773276 (study PRJEB29015, sample SAMEA2737778) | human gut metagenome | biome: human gut; feature: human-associated habitat; material: faeces | place: China | collected 2012 ...
AATAAAGAGCCGTCGGCAGATTTTCTGCCGGCGGCTGTGCTATTAAATCGTGAAGAGGTAAGAGTGAATAGTTAAAAGGTAAGAGTAAGAGTGAAGAAGTAAAAATCGGCAAGCATCGTATGATGCTTGCCGATTTTTGGTGCGGGAGATGGGACTTGAACCCACCTTAAAAGCGCGTAAAAGCATTGAAAACACTTGATTTTACAATCCGCGTTAGCATTTTAGTTAGCATTTTCAAAAAAATTGTCATTGCGTTTGCGGCCTTCGCCTTGTCTGCGTCTGCAATGTGCGTGTATATTTTTCGCATCGTCTGGTTGTCTGCCCACTAGCCGAGGCGCATCTGGATAAACCACGTCCCGCTTTTCAGCTTCCGCGGCTCAGGTACTTTCATTTTGCAGTCTCCTCAGTCCGGGCGATCCACGTCTACGCGGCCGTCTTCGATGTCACCGTACACTTGCAGTACCTCGTCATAATAGGCACGCACTGCATCCACTGCCTCTTCCGCCTCGGCGCGCGTGTAAATACCCTCACCGGCCAGATAGCTGTCCAGAACCTCCGTTGCGTACTCAATGTCTGCCACCGCGCAGTTCATCAGATAAGCCGCGTCCGCTCTATTTGCCGCGTCTACACCAGCATAAAACCCGTCCTCATAATTTCGCTCGTAAGCGTCCTCGCTGTACCATTTGTCCTGCCAGCACCCGCACAAAGTAAGCGAGAGCAGCACACCGGCCAGCGCCGCAGCAATCCCGCGTTTCCGCATTTGCATATCCCCCTTTGCATATCTCCGGCCGCACGTGGCAACATATTCTCGCGGCCTTGTGTGCACCATACCACAATCGCGGATTATTTTCAAGAATCAAGAAATTGTGTTCCGCATCCTGTGCATGATCCACACACGGCCGACGCTTTATGGTATAGTGGCGGTGTCGATAGGAAACAAAGTCAGGCAATACAGGGAATACCGCGGTGTCAGTCAGCAATGGCTTGCGCGCAAGGCAAAATGCGGCAGAACCACGATCTTCGAAATCGAACGCGGGGGTCGTCTGCCGAATGTCGTCACGGCGAGGCCGTCATCTACCCCGCGCGCAAGCCGCCGAAGGGAGGCGTGCCCCGTGAATAACGCACGCCGCCGTCGGCTTCGCTTCTTGATCTCCGCACGCGGTTAGCATTTTGTTAGCAAAATGCATTCGCATTATGCCGAAAACAATCGTAAATCCGCGACGTTTTTCGCACCGCAAAGTTTCCTGAAAGCACCGCAAAGCATGGATATACAAAGAAAAACCCCGGAATCCAACGGATTCCGGGGCTTCTTAATTTGGTGCGGGAGATGGGACTTGAACCCACACGTCTATGGTTGGACACAGGCACCTCAAGCCTGCCTGTCTACCGATTCCAGCACTCCCGCATATGCACTTTTCAAACGCATGAGTTATTATAACAGAAAAGCGCGGAATGTCAACCACAAATTTTTGACTCAGGTCGATTTTTTCATTTTGCCGTTCAGCGGCGCACTCTGCCGCAGCTCCAGCGCCAGTGCGGCCGCCAGAATGATGAGCGTGGCAATGAGCGCGAGCGCACCGTCGGCCATCGGCAGCAGGTAGCGCATGCGCAGATAGGCGTGATAGCCGAGCAGGGACGCAAATTCGCACAGCACCGCAGGCAGCGTCAGCTGCGGCCACGCGGCTGCCAGCGCGAGCGTGAGCGCATCGGCGGCGAAGAAATACCGGTCGTGCATGTGCGGCAGGAAAAAGGGGATCGCGATTGCCAGCAGCGCCGCCGCCAGCACGAGCGCCCGGTCGGAGCAATCGTCCCGGTGCAGCCAGAACCAGACGGCCAGCAGCACGATCACGAGTGCGGCCGCGCCGATGCCGAGCTTTGCGGCGATCTCGGGGGCGCGCACCTCCGTAAAGAGCGCAAAGACGGACGAGGAGTTATAGTTGAGCCCGGTGCCGATGCTGCCCGTCTGCTGAAACGGGATGGTCAGTGCATCCCACAATCCGCGCCCGGCGATGACGGCCGGGAGCACCATGACCACGCACGTGGCGGGGAAGGCCAGCGCGTGCCGCAGCCTGACGCGCCGCGTGAGCCAGAAGAGCAGAAACACCGGCATGATAAACACGGCCTGCAGCTTAAAGGAAAATGCTGCCGCAATGCTTACAACGCCGAGCAGGGGGTGCCCGGCCAGCACGAGATAGACGCTCAGCACGGCGAGGGAGGCATACACACTGTCGCACTGGCCCCAGAGCGCGCCGTTGAGCACGACCGTCGGGCAGAAGAGCACGAGAAAGAACGCCGAGAGCTTCCACACCGCTTCACGCCGGAACAGACCCACGAGCTGCATGACCGACCACGCGAGCACGACGTCAAAAAAGATGCTGAACAGTTTGATCAGGTGCAGATCGGACAGGGAGCTGCCGCTGATGAGCGCCAGAAACGTCAGGTACGGTACATTATAATTTCCCACAGGCTCCCGCAGCGCGGCGAGCCCGCCGTGCGTGCGGAAAAAATCGACCCAGACAGTCAGAAACTGTGTGTAGTCACTCGTCTCATAATTCAGGCACAGTCCGCGCAGCACGAACGCCGCCGCCAGCAGCAGCGCCGCGCACAGGACGTGCGCCGGTTTCCGGAGCACGCCGGCGCTCCACAGCAGCACCAGCGCCAGCCCGGCCTCGGCGGCCAGCAGCAGGCAGATCCGGACATCCATGGCCATCCCTCCGAAGATACAAAAAAGCGGCAGGGCGACGCGCTCCTGCCGGCGGAAAATTCACAAAATAGTGCTTGACAACCTATGCGTTGAAATGGTAAAATATCACGCTATGTGTCTTTAGGAGCGGGAGAGACTACTCCCACAACCTACAAGCACATTTTACCGGATGCGCTGCAAAAATGCAACAGGTCAAAAAAGTATTTTACAACCCAACCGGGTGTTCGCAATCTCAAAAGAAGGAGTGTTCGCCATGCCAAAGGCAGTCACCTATGGAAAAACCGAACGAATGAGCTTTGCCCGTCACGAGGAGATCCAGAGCATGCCGAATCTTCTGGAGATCCAGAAGAATTCGTACAAGTGGTTCCTCGAAGAGGGCCTGCGTGATGTGTTCAAGGATGTGGACGTCATCACCGACTACTCCGGCAACCTCGAGCTGCGCTTCGTGGACTATTCCATGGACGAGAACCCAAAGTACACCGAGGAAGAGTGCAAAGCGCGCGACGCCACGTATGCGGCCCCGCTGAAGGTCAGCGTCCGCCTGCGCAATAAGGAGACCGAGGAGATCAAGGAACAGGAGATCTTCATGGGCGATTTCCCGATCATGACGCCCAGCGGCACCTTCGTCATCAACGGCGCGGAGCGTGTCATCGTCTCGCAGATCGTGCGTTCCCCTGGCGTGTACTACGACAAGAAAACCGACAAGGCCTACAACTCCACCTACGGCACGACCGTCATCCCGTACCACGGCGCATGGCTCGAGTACGAGACGGACCTGAACGACATTTTCAACTGCCGCATCGATAAAAACCGCAAGCTGCCCGTGACCTGGTTCATCAAGGCCATGGGCGCCTATAAGGCGGACAACCCGAATACCTGGCTGTCCTGCATCCCGGATATGACGACCGGCGTCGTCACGAACGAGCAGATCAAGGAAGTGTTCGACAACGACGCGCGCATCGTCGCCACGCTCGACAAGGACACCTGCAACTCCCGCGAGGAGGCGCTCGTCGAGATCTACCGCAAGCTCCGCCCGGGCGATCCCCCGACGGTCGAGAGCTCGGAGACGCTGCTCGAGGGCCTGTTCTATGACCGCCGCCGCTACGACATTTCGAACGTCGGCCGTTATAAGTTCAATAAGAAGCTCGGCCTGCGCGGCCGCATCGCCGGCTTCGCGCTGGCGGCCCCGGTCGCCGACCCGATGACCGGTGAGATCATTGCTGAGGCGGGCGAGGTGCTCACGCGCGAGCGCGCCGAGGAGATCGCCGAGGCCGGCGTCAACGACGTCTATCTGGACGTGGACGGCAAGTCCATCCGCGTGTTCGGCAACGGCATGGTCGACATGAAGCACTACGTCGACTTCGACCCTGCCGAGCTCGGTGTCAAGGAACTCGTGCGCGGCGTGATCCTGCGCCAGCTCATGGAGCAGTACGAGGGCGACGCGCTCAAGGAAGCCATCGAGGAGAACCTGGACCTGCTCATCCCGAAGCATATCATCGCGGACGATATGTTCGCGTCCATCAACTACCTGTGCTGCCTGGCACACGGCATCGGCGAACCGGACGACATTGACCACCTCGGCAACCGCCGCGTGCGCAGCGTGGGCGAGCTGCTGCAAAACCAGTTCCGCATCGGCTTCAGCCGCATGGAGCGCGTGATCCGCGAGCGCATGACGCTGCAGGATCTCGATGTGGTCACCCCGCAGTCGCTCATCAACATCCGTCCCGTGACGGCCTCCATCAAGGAATTCTTCGGCAGCAGCCCGCTGTCCCAGTTCATGGATCAGACCAACCCGCTGGCAGAGCTGACGCACAAGCGCCGTATCTCCGCCCTCGGCCCCGGCGGCCTGTCGCGTGAGCGCGCGAGCTTTGATGTTCGTGATGTGCACTACAGCCACTACGGCCGCATGTGCCCGATCGAGACACCTGAAGGCCCGAACATCGGCCTGATCAGCTATCTCGCGTCCTACGCCCGCGTGAACGAGTACGGCTTCCTCGTGACGCCGTTCCGCCGCGTGGAGAAGGGCACCTGCCGCGTGACTGACGACGTTGAGTACATGACGGCGGACGTCGAGGATCGCTACATCGTCGCACAGGCGAGCGAGCCGGTCGATGAAAACGGCTGCCTCATCAACGAGCGTATCACCTGCCGCCACCGTGACGAGATCGTCGAGGTCGACCGCGACCGCGTCGACTACATCGACATTTCCCCGCGCATGATGGTCTCCATCGCAACGGCCATGATCCCGTTCCTGGAAAACGACGACGCGAACCGTGCCCTCATGGGCGCGAATATGCAGCGTCAGGCCGTGCCGCTGATGGTCACGGAGGCGCCGATCGTCGCCACCGGCATCGAGCACAAGCTGTGCGTGGACTCCGGCGTGGTCATCCTCGCCGAGGATGACGGCCTGGTCATGGCCGTCTCGGCCGACAGCGTCAAGGTGCGTTACGACAGCGGCGAGATCAAGGATTACAAGCTCATCAAGTTTGCCCGCTCCAACCAGGGCACGTGCATCAACCAGCGCCCGATCGTCGCCGTCGGCGACCGCCTGAGCAAGGGTGACGTCATTGCCGACGGTCCGGCCACCTCGCAGGGCGAGATCGCGCTCGGCAAGAACCTGCTGGTCGGCTTCATGACCTGGGAAGGCTACAACTACGAGGACGCCGTTCTCATCAACGAGCGTCTGGTCATGGAGGACGTTTACACCTCCATTCATATTGAAGAGTTCGAGTGCGACGCGCGCGATACGAAGCTCGGCCCCGAGGAGATCACCCGTGACATCCCCGGCGTCGGTGACGATGCGCTCAAGTATCTCGACGACCGCGGCATCATCTGCGTCGGCGCGGAGGTGCGCAGCGGTGATATTCTGGTCGGCAAGGTCACGCCGAAGGGCGAGACCGATCTGACTGCCGAGGAGCGCCTGCTGCGCGCCATCTTCGGCGAAAAGGCGAGAGAGGTCCGCGACACTTCGCTCAAGGTCCCGCACGGCGAGGCTGGCATCATCGTGGATGTCAAGCGCTTCACCCGCGAGAACGGCGACGAGATGTCTCCTGGCGTCAACGAGGTCGTGCGCGTCTACATCGCGCAGAAGCGTAAGATCTCCGTCGGCGACAAGATGGCCGGCCGCCACGGCAACAAGGGCGTCGTGTCCCGCATCCTCCCGCGCGAGGATATGCCGTACCTGCCGGACGGCACGCCGCTCGACATCGTCCTAAACCCGCTGGGCGTGCCTTCCCGTATGAACATCGGTCAGATGCTCGAGGTGCATCTGGGCTACGCGGCTCAGGCCCTCGGCTGGAAGGTCGCAACACCGGTCTTCAACGGCGCCAACGAGGAGACCATCCGCGAGACGCTGAACAAAGCCGGCCTGCGCGAGGATGGCAAGAGCGTGCTGTATGACGGCCGCACTGGCCAGAAGTTTGATAACGACGTCACGGTCGGCTGGGTCTACTTCCTCAAGCTCCACCACCTCGTCGATGATAAGATCCACGCCCGCAGCACCGGCCCCTACAGCCTCGTCACGCAGCAGCCGCTCGGCGGCAAGGCACAGTTCGGCGGCCAGCGCTTCGGCGAAATGGAAGTCTGGGCGCTCGAGGCCTACGGCGCGGCTTACACCCTGCAGGAGATCCTGACGGTGAAGTCCGACGACGTGACCGGCCGCGTGCGCACGTATGAAGCCATCGTCAAGGGCGAGAACATCCCGCAGCCGGGCGTGCCGGAGTCGTTCAAGGTGCTCATCAAGGAGCTGCAGTCCCTGTGCCTGGACGTGCGCATCCTCGACGAGAACGGCGACGAGATCGAACTCAAGGACGACGAGGACGATTACATCCCGGGTATGCGCGATGAGATGTCCTATAAGTCCGACGATGATGAGATCACCGGCAGCGGCTTCACGATCGAGGACGTACCGGTGGAGGAAGACGACAGTCTCGGCGCTTTCGGCGATGCCGGCGACGACGCTGACTACACGGACGATTCTGATAAGGAGGAGGAATAAAACATGAGCTACACCCCGTTTGATGCAATTCAGATCGGCATTGCCTCCCCTGAAATGATCCTTTCCTGGTCCTCCGGCGAAGTGAAAAAGCCCGAGACCATCAACTACCGCACGCTCAAGCCCGAGCGTGACGGCCTGTTCTGTGAGCGTATTTTCGGACCCACGAAGGACTGGGAGTGCCACTGCGGCAAGTATAAGAAGATCCGCTACAAGGGCAAGATCTGCGACCGCTGCGGCGTGGAAGTCACGCGCGCAAAGGTCCGCCGCGAGCGCATGGGCCACATTGAGCTGGCCGCGCCCGTGAGCCACATCTGGTACTTCAAGGGCATCCCGTCGCGCATGGGCCTGATCCTTGATCTGACCCCGCGCGTTCTGGAAAAGGTGCTGTATTTCGGCGCGTATATCGTTACCGATCCCGGCATGACACCGCTGCAGCGCTGCCAGATCCTGTCCGAAAAAGAGTACCGCGATATGCGCGAGAAGTATGAGGACGATTTCGAGGCCGGCATGGGCGCCGAGGCCATCAAAAAGCTCCTGCAGCAGATCGACTGCGCCAAGCTTTCCGAGCAGCTGCGCGCCGAGCTTGAGGAAGCCAGCGGCCAGAAGAAGGCAAAGATCGTCAAGCGTCTGGAGGTCGTCGAGGCCTTCCACCGCAGCGGCAACCGCCCGGAGTGGATGATCATTGATATCCTGCCGGTCATCCCGCCCGAGATCCGCCCCATGGTCCAGCTCGACGGCGGCCGTTTCGCCACGTCCGACCTCAACGACCTGTATCGCCGCGTCATCAACCGCAACAACCGCCTCAAGCGCCTCATGCAGCTCAACGCGCCGGACATCATCGTCCGCAATGAGAAGCGTATGCTGCAGGAAGCGGTTGACGCCCTGATCGATAACGGCCGCCGCGGCCGCGCCGTCACCGGCGCCAACTCCCGCGCGCTCAAGTCCCTGTCGGATATGCTCAAGGGCAAGCAGGGCCGCTTCCGTCAGAACCTGCTCGGCAAGCGTGTGGACTACTCCGGCCGAAGCGTTATCGTCGTTGGCCCGGACCTGAAGCTCTATCAGTGCGGCGTGCCGAAGGAAATGGCGATTGAGCTCTTCCGTCCGTTCGTTATGAAAAAGCTGGTGGAGGACGGCGTTGCCAACAACATCAAGTCCGCCAAGAAAATGGTCGACAAGCAGCGTACCGAGGTCTGGGACGCACTCGAAGTCGTCATCAAAGACCACCCGGTCATGCTCAACCGCGCACCGACGCTCCACCGTCTGGGCATTCAGGCGTTCGAGCCCGTGCTCGTCGAGGGCCGCGCGCTCAAGCTGCACCCCCTGTGCTGCACCGCATTCAACGCCGACTTCGACGGCGACCAGATGGCGATCCACGTCCCGCTGTCCGCGGAGGCGCAGGCTGAGGCGCGTATTCTCATGCTCTCTGCCAACAACCTCCTCCGCCCGCAGGACGGTCATCCCGTCACCGTGCCGACGCAGGATATGATCCTCGGCGCGTACTACCTGACCTACGTCCGCCTCGGCAAGGCCGAGAAGGGCGCCGAGCAGGTGTTCGTGACCGACGCCGGCGATACCGACCTGCCAGTCAATGAGATCGTCGACGCAGATGATTTTGTCGCCGCGCAGAAGAAGGCCGAGGCCGAGGACGGCAAGCTCCCGCGCTATAAGCCGCTCAAGGTCTACCGCGACCCGAACGAGGCCATCATGGCCTACAACTACGGCGATGTCGGTCTGCACGCGCCGATTCTGGTGCGCGTTGCGCGCGAGGTCAACGGCGAGACACTGCACCGCACAATCGAGACGACCGTCGGCCGTATCATCTACAACGAGCCCATCCCGCAGGATCTCGGCTACGTGGATCGTACCGATCCCGAGCACATGTTCGACCTTGAGGTCAGCTTCAAGGTCGGCAAGAAGCAGCTCGGCAAGATCATCGACCGCTGCATCGATAAGCACGGCTTCACCGTTGCGACCGAGGTGCTCGATAACGTCAAGGCCCTTGGCTATAAGTACTCCACCATCGGCGCCATCACGATCTCCATCGCGGACATGACCGTCCCGGAGGAGAAGAAGACCCTCATCTCCGCCACGGAGAAGAAGGTCATCGCCATCGAGAAGAAGTATAAGCGCGGCTTCATCACCGAGGACGAGCGCTACCGTCTGGCCGTGTCCGAGTGGGAAAAGACCACGAAGGACGTCACCTCGGCCCTGCAGAATTGCCTCGATGAGTTCAACCCGATCTATATGATGGCGGACTCCGGCGCCCGTGGTTCCATGGCGCAGATCCGTCAGCTCGCCGGCATGCGCGGCCTGATTGCGAACACCGCCGGTAAGACCATCGAGATCCCGATCAAGGCCAACTATCGTGAAGGCCTGTCCGTACTCGAGTACTTCATCTCGTCCCGAGGCGCCCGTAAGGGCCTGGCCGATACCGCACTGCGTACCGCCGACTCCGGTTACCTGACCCGTCGTCTGGTCGATGTCTCGCAGGATGTCATCATCCGCGAGGAGGACTGCGGCACGACCGACGGCATCATGGCCCGCGCCGTGTTCGACAAGGGACAGGAGGTTCAGAGCCTCGGCGAGAGCATCCACGGCCGCTACCCGGCCGAGCCCGTCGTGTCGCCCAAGACCGGCGAGGTGCTGTTCGATACCGACCATATGCTCATGCCCGACGATGCCAAGGTGCTCGAGGAGCACGGCATTGAGGAAGTCAAGATCCGCAGCGTCATGACCTGCGAGGCGCGCAGCGGCGTCTGCGCCAAGTGCTACGGCATCAACCTGGCCATCGGCCAGCCGGTCAACGCCGGCGAGGCGGTCGGCGTCATCGCCGCCCAGTCCATCGGCGAGCCGGGCACGCAGCTGACCATGCGTACGTTCCACACCGGCGGCGTTGCCGGCGACGATATCACGCAGGGCCTCCCGCGTGTTGAGGAATTGTTCGAGGCGCGCAAGCCGAAGAAGATGGCCACCCTCGCCGAGATCCCCGGCATCGTCAGCGTCGAGGAGACGAAGAAGACCTCCATCTACGCCGTCACGATCACCAACCCGGTCGATGGTGAGACGGTCACCTACAACCTGCCGTACTCTGCCGGCATCCTCGTTGCCAACGGCGACACGGTCACGAAGGGCCAGCCGCTCTCGAGCGGCGCGTACAGCCCGCATGATGTGCTGCGCATCTGCGGCGTGGACGCCTGCCAGCAGTATATCATTCAGGAGGTCCAGAAGGTCTACCGTCAGCAGGGCGTTGACATCAACGATAAGCACATCGAGATCATCGTCCGCCAGATGATGCGCAAGGTCCGCATCGACGATTCCGGCAGCACGGATCTGCTGTCCGGCGCTGTCGTGGACCTGCACGAGTTCCGTGCGGCCAACCGCGCCATCGCCGAGCGCATCGCGGCAGGGGAGACCGACCTCGTGCCCGCCACGGCCGAGCATGTCCTCATGGGCATCACGAAGGCGTCGCTCGCTACGGAGAGCTTCCTGTCGGCCGCGTCCTTCCAGGAGACCACGAAGGTGCTCACCGATGCCGCCATCAAGGGCAAGATCGACCATCTCGTCGGCCTGAAAGAGAACGTCATCATCGGCAAGCTCATCCCCGCAGGCAGCGGCCTTGCCTGCTACCGCAACTTTGAGACGAATGAGGAGCCGGTGGCCCCCGCAGAGCCCGAGGATGACGGCGTGGATCTGTCCGATCTCGCCAACATCTCCAATGCGCTTTAAACGACCAAATACCAACCGTTTCACCGGGATATGCCTGCATATCCCGGTGAAATTTTCGCTTCCGACTTGAATAAAAATGCTTGACGAATCTTGTGCAATATGCTAAAATCCTATTTTGCGTGGGCGTGCGCCCACGGATTTGTCATGCCTGTGTAAAAAGCACAAAATTAGCCGGGATTTCCTGAAATTTTTCCGGCAGAATCACGGTTTATCCGATGCTGTTTTTTGGCATCGTATAAATAGATCCATTTTCGAGGAAAGGAGGAAAACCATGCCTACTTTTAACCAGTTGGTGAGAAAGGGCAGAGAGAAAGTCACCTACAAGTCCACGTCTCCCGCCATGCAGAAGGGCCTCAACACCCTGAAGAACCGCGAGACCAATCTGAGCGCTCCTCAGAAGAGAGGCGTCTGCACTGCCGTGCGTACCTCTACCCCCAAGAAGCCGAACTCCGCGCTTCGTAAGATCGCCCGTGTGCGTCTGACCAACGGCTACGAGGTAACCGCCTACATCCCGGGCATCGGTCACAACCTGCAGGAGCATAGCGTCGTTATGATCCGCGGCGGCCGTGTCAAGGACCTTCCTGGCGTTCGTTACCACATCATCCGCGGCACGCTCGATACGCAGGGCGTTTCCGGACGTATGCAGGCCCGTTCCAAGTACGGTGCCAAGCGGCCGAAGGCAGGAAAGAAGTAAGTTCCAACAGCAAATTTTGCCCTGTTGTTAACTGATATATATGTATTCGTTAACCTCGGGGCGCAGACGGAGATGCACCGCATCTTCGAGTACCTGTGAAGTCATTTTTTAATGAAGGAGGGAAGTATAGTGCCCAGAAGAGGTAACGTTCCCAAAAGAGAAATTTTGCCGGATCCGATGTACAACAGCGTTCTGGTGACCAAGCTCATCAACAGCGTGATGCTCGACGGCAAAAAGGGTGTTGCTCAGAAGGTCGTATACGATGCTTTTGACATCATCAAGGAAAAGACCGGCAAGGAACCGCTCGATGCGTTTACCGAAGCCATGAACAACATCATGCCGAGCCTCGAAGTCAAGGCCCGCCGCGTCGGTGGCGCGACCTACCAGGTTCCTATGGAAGTGCGTCCTGAGAGACGCCAGACGCTCGGCCTGCGCTGGCTGACCGGCTATGCCCGCAAGCGCAGCGAAAAGACCATGAAGGAGCGCCTCGCAGGCGAGATCATGGATGCCTGCAACAACACCGGCGCTGCTGTGAAGAAGCGCGAAGACACGCACAAGATGGCCGAGTCCAACAAGGCGTTCGCACACTTCCGCTGGTAATCTTCCGACTAGGAGCTATCAATTATGCCCAGACAATATTCCCTTGAAAACACAAGAAACATTGGCATCATGGCGCACATCGACGCCGGTAAGACGACCACGACGGAACGCATTCTGTTCTACACGGGCGTCAACCACAAGCTCGGTGAGACCCATGAAGGCACCGCCACCATGGACTGGATGGCGCAGGAGCAGGAGCGCGGCATCACGATCACGAGCGCTGCGACCACTTGCTTCTGGAAGGGTAACCGCATCAACATCATCGACACCCCGGGCCACGTCGACTTCACCGTTGAGGTCGAGCGCAGCCTGCGCGTGCTCGACGGCTGCGTGACGGTCCTTTGTGCCAAGGGCGGCGTGGAGCCGCAGTCCGAGACGGTCTGGAGACAGGCTGACCACTACAATGTTCCCCGCATGATCTACATCAATAAGATGGACATCATGGGCGCGAACTTCTACAACGTTGTCGACATGGTGCACGAGCGCCTGCGCTGCAACGCTGTTCCGATCCAGCTGCCGATCGGCTCCGAGGCGGACTTCCGCGGCATCATCGACCTGCTCGAGATGAAGGCGGACGTCTACTACGACGATCTTGGCAAGGATATGCGCGTCGAGGAGATCCCCGAGGATATGCGCGCCGAGGCCGAAGAGTACCGCACGCAGCTCCTTGAGGCCGTCGCCGATTTCGACGACGAGATCATGGAGATGTATCTGGAAGGTGAGGAAGTCCCCACCGAAAAGATCAAGGCGGCCATCCGCAAGGCCACGACGCAGGTCAAGTTCGTCCCGATCGTGTGCGGCACGTCCTACAAGAACAAGGGCGTGCAGAAGCTGCTGGACGCCATCGTCGATTATATGCCGTCCCCGCTGGACATCCCGCCGATCACCGGCACGGTGCCCAAGACGGATGAGGTCGAGCACCGCGCTGCGGACGATTCCGCGCCGTTCTCCGCTCTGGCCTTCAAGATCATGACCGACCCGTACGTCGGCCGTCTGGCGTTCTTCCGTGTCTATTCCGGCACGATCGAAGCCGGCAAGTCCGTCCTGAACTCCACCAAGGGCCAGCGCGAGCGTCTGGGCCGCATCCTTTTGATGCATGCCAACCACCGTGAGGATATCACGCAGGTGTATTCCGGTGACATCGCGGCGGCGGTCGGCCTCAAGAATACGACGACCGGCGACACGCTCTGCGACGAAAAGTACCCGATCGTGCTCGAGTCGATGGAGTTCCCGGAACCGGTTATCCGCGTAGCAATCGAGCCCAAGACCAAGGCCGGGCAGGAGAAGATGGACATCGCCCTCGGCAAGCTTGCCGAGGAAGACCCCACCTTCAAGGCCTACACGGACGAGGAAACGGGCCAGACCATCATCGCCGGCATGGGCGAGCTCCATCTGGAGATCATCGTCGATCGCCTTCTGCGCGAGTTCCGCGTCGAGGCGAATGTCGGCAGACCTCAGGTTTCCTACAAGGAGACCGTCACCAAGGCCGCTACGGTGGACACGCGCTACGCGCGCCAGACCGGCGGCAAAGGCCAGTTTGCACACGTCAAGCTCATGGTGGAACCCAACGAACCCGGCAAGGGCTACGAGTTCATCAACCAGATCACCGGCGGTGCGATCCCGAAAGAGTTTATCCCCTGTGTGGATCAGGGCATCCAGGGCGCGATGCAGGCCGGCGTGCTTGCGGGCTACGAGGTCGTGGACGTGAAAGTCACGCTGCTCGACGGCTCGTATCACGAGGTCGACTCGTCCGAGATGGCGTTTAAGATCTGCGGCAGCATGGCATTCAAGGAAGCCTGCCAGAAGGCGGGCCCGACGCTCCTCGAACCCATCATGAAGGTCGTCGTTACGGCGCCGGAAAGCTATATGGGCGACGTCATGGGCGATATCAATGCCCGCCGCGGTCAGATCGCCGGCACGGACATCCGCAACGGTGCGGCGATCGTCACTGCAAACGTGCCGCTGGCATCCATGTTCGGCTATGCGACCGATCTGCGCAGCAAAACGCAGGGCCGCGCGACCTACAGCATGGAGCCCAGCCACTTCGTAGAGCTGCCGAAGTCGCTTCAGGAGAAGATCATCCACGGCAGCAACTGACCTGCGCAACCGGCACAATGTGCCTTATAAGAGAGTAAGTCACGACATTATTTTAGAATTAGGAGGATATTCTAATGGCAAAGCAGATGTACAATAGAACCAAGCCCCATGTCAATATCGGCACCATCGGCCATATCGACCACGGCAAGACCACCCTGACCGCTGCGATCACCAAGGTTCTGTCCCTGGCTGACCCGAACAGCGCCGAGTTCGCCGCCTACGACCAGATCGATAAGGCTCCGGAAGAAAAGGCTCGTGGCATCACGATCAACACCGCTCACGTTGAGTACCAGACCGACGACCGCATCGGCGCCGACGGCACCGAGATCAAGGGCCGCCACTATGCGCACGTCGACTGCCCGGGCCACGCCGACTATATCAAGAACATGATCACCGGCGCTGCTCAGATGGACGGCGCGATCCTCGTTATCGCTGCTTCCGACGGCCCGATGGCTCAGACCCGTGAGCACCTGCTGCTCGCCCGTCAGGTTAACGTTCCGTACGTGCTGGTGTTCCTGAACAAGGTTGACCAGGTCGACGATCCCGAGCTGCTCGAGCTCGTCGAGATGGAAGTTCGTGAGCTGCTCGACAAGTACGACTTCCCGGGCGACGACACCCCGATCATCAAGGGCTCCGCTCTGAACGCTCTGATCTCCGACTCCACCGATCCGAAGGCCCCCGAGTATGCCTGCATCTGGGAGCTCATGGACGCTGTTGACACCTGGATCAAGACTCCGGACCGTGCCGCTGACAAGCCGTTCCTGATGCCCATCGAGGACGTGTTCACCATCTCCGGCCGTGGCACCGTCGTTACCGGCCGTGTCGAGCGTGGCACCGTCAAGGTTGGCGATAAGGTTGAGATCGTCGGCATCAAGGACACCCAGGAGACCACCGTCACCGGCACCGAGATGTTCCACAAGACCCTCGAGTTCGCCGAGGCTGGCGACAACGTCGGCTGCCTGCTCCGCGGCATCGACAAGAAGGGCGTCGAGCGTGGCCAGGTTCTCGCTGCTCCGAAGTCCATCCACCCCCACACCAAGTTCAAGGGCCAGGTTTACGTCCTGTCCAAGGAAGAGGGCGGCCGTCACACCCCGTTCTTCAACAACTATCGTCCCCAGTTCTACTTCCGTACCACCGACGTGACCGGCGTCATCAACCTCCCCGAGGGTGTTGAGATGTGCATGCCCGGCGATAACGTCGACATGGACGTCGAGCTGATCACCCCGATCGCGATCGAGGTTGGCCTGCGCTTCGCTATCCGTGAAGGCGGCCGTACCGTTGGTTCCGGTGTTGTCATCGCCATCAACGAGTAATTTCCGGTTTTCTGAATTCCTCTCCGGCTTCGGCCGGGGAGGAATTTTTTTGTTTTTCGATAAAATTGTTTCATAATCGAAACTTTAATTACTTTCCTAATGCGTTTTTAATAATTGCGGCCTATATTTCGTGGTAGAAAAAGGCTCCGGGCTCCGCACCGATGGGACGCGGGCGCCTGTGTCCGACATTTTGCCGGCACCTTTTCCTTGTATGCTTACCTGGAACTTAAAGGAGGCAAAATCCTATGAAAAAAATGCGCAAGACGTTGAGTCTGATACTGGCCCTCGTGCTGGCATTCAGCCTCGCTGCAGTCCCGGCTTTCGCGGCAGACACGGAAGCGGAGAGCAGCACATCCGACACGGCCTATGGCCAGCTGCACAACGGTCTGCTCAGCGAGATCCTGAGCCAGATCGGCATCGCCAACGACGATAACTTTATCCACGGCATCGTCGGCGTGAACATCAAAGATCTGGTCGACCATATTGGCAGCGACAGCAATTTCACCCACGGCATCGTGCGCGTGACGGTCGGCGATCTGTTCAAGAACATCGCCAGCAACAGTAATTACACGCACGGCATCGTGACCGTGGTCGATAACCGCATCAATATTAACTTCGGTCTTGCTTTCCAAAATGCGCAGCAGCAGGACGCGAGCGGCGAGACCGCCCGCACGTTCCTGACCGATTTGCTCACGGATGCCGGCATGACCCAGATCCAGAGCAGCGGCATCGTCAACGCCATCGCGGCCGGCACGCTCAGCGACGATCAGGCATCCGCCATGGTCGATCAGCTTGCTGCGACCGGGAAAATCAGCCTGACGGACATCACGGCTCTGCTTGGCAGCCTGACGGACAGCGGCCTGCTCGACGTCAGCACGGCGGCGCAGCTGTTTCGCGACGCGGCCGTGACCGTTGCGGCGGCGCTCGGCATTCAGCCTCTGCAGGGCAAGGGCAATGTATCCGCGCTCTCGCACATTCTCGATAGCATCCACATTGTCGACGGGGATAACTTCATTCACGGCATCGTGAGCGTGAACATCAACGACCTCGTTGATCACATCGTCAGCAACAGCAACTTTATCCACGGCATCGTCGGCGTCAAGACCGGCGACCTGTTTGACAATATTGCCAGCGGCTGCAACTATACGCACGGCATCGTGACCGTCAGCGGCAACGTTATCAACATCAACTTCGGCGCAGCCATCATGGACGCCAAGGCGGATGACCTCGACGGCGGAAATGCGCGCACGATCCTGACGAACATCTGCAAGGCCGCCGGCATCCCGGACAGCCAGACGGATGTGATTGTCTCCGGCATCGCGCAGCAGAGCCTGTCAGCGGATGATGCGCAGACCTTTACCATGCAGCTCGTCAAGACCGGCGCGCTGGATCTTGCCGGTATGGCATCCGTGATCTGCGCGCTTGACAGTGACCAGACCATCCGTGACGGCACTGCGGTCGAGCTCATGAAATCCGCTGCCGCTACGCTGGCCGTCAACAAGGATGCGGCCGACACGGTGACGACTTCCCTCACGGATAACGATACGGTGCTCTCGCACATTCTTGACCAGCTCCGCATCGTCAACGGCGATAACTTCATCCACGGCATCGTCGGCGTGGACGTGGGCGACCTTGTCGATCACATCGCCAGCGACAGCAACTTTATCCACGGTATCGTGAACGTGGATGTGGGCGATCTGTTCAAGGATATTGCCAGCAACAACAACTACATGCACGGAATCATCACCATCACCGGCAACACGGTGAACATCAACTTCGGCCAGGTCATCGGCGACATTGCCGCCGGCGGTGCCAACAGTGATGCCGCCCAGCAGGCACTTGCCGAGATTCTCAAGGCTTTCGGTGTGACGCAGACGGGCATCCATGCCATCCTGGCGGGGATTGCGGGCAGCATTCTGACCAATGATCAGATCGCGCAGCTTTTGTCCCAGCTCATCTCTTCGACGAACATGAACCTGAAGAACGTCGTGACGATCATCTGCGCGCTCTATAACAGCCGCACCATCACGCTCCAGCAGGCTATGACACTGCTGGAAAAGTACATCTCCCAGATGGCGAACAATCAGGGCGGCTCCGGTAACCAGGGTGGTTCCGGTAGCCAGGGCGGTTCCGGCACGGAGCCCGAACCGACGCAGTCCACGGGTCTGCTGGATACCGCCAGCCACAACGCGTATGTTTCCGGCTGCACTACAACTACCTTCGCGCCGACCGGTACGCTCACGCGCGCCGAGGCGGCCCAGATGCTCTATGAGCTCATGACTGAGCAGGCGCACAAGCAGTATGACTGCAGCAGCAATGGCTTCCGTGATGTTCCGGCCGGCCAGTGGTACACGGCTGCGGTCAGCACGCTGGCCAACGCCGGCGCCATCAATGGCTGCGGCGACGGCACGTTCTATCCGAATCAGGCCATCAGCCGCGCGCAGTTCGTGACCATTCTCGCCGGGATCTATGGTGTGAATGCGTCGGGCGGCATGCCGTTTTCCGATGTCGGCCGCAGCTGGTACTATGATGCGGTCGCCACGGCCTACGCCAACGGCTGGGTCAGCGGCTTCACGGATGGCACGTTCCATCCGAACCAGACCATCACGCGCGCCGAGGCGGTGTCCATCCTCAACCGTGTGCTCGGCCGCAGCTGCGACCTGACGTTTGTGCAGGCGAACGCGCAGACGGCGCTGCACTTTACGGATGTTCCCGCGAACGCGTGGTACTATGCCGACGTCATCGAGGCTTCGGTCGGCCACACCTATACGGAGCTGGCCGGCATCGAGCGCTGGACGGCGCTCGCCTGAACCCCAGCCAAACAGCAAACTCCCGGCACTTTCGCGCCGGGAGTTTTTTCGTCTCTTTACCGCAGGCCGTGCATGAAGCCGTCCATAGCCGTCGCGTGGATGTCGCCACCGATGACGCGGTTGCGATAGACAAACAGCTGCGCGAGCACGGTGTCCGTTGAGCCCTCGTAGTTCGTCACGCGGTAGGTATAGGCCGTGCACGTCTCGCCGGCGTAGGTGGACAGGTCAAAGCCCTGCTGCTTTTGCAGGGCGTTGTAATCGCCGAAGACACCATTGAACACGCGCGGGATCACGATCTCCTGCGTCGTTTCGGTCGCGGGGTCCGCCTCCCAGCCCAGCGCCTGCAGATAGGCGATGCGCCCGTCGGTCGTTGTGACGTTATAATGCGCCGAGAGCACGCCGTCATTGCTTCGCCAGATGACGGCCAGCGCCAGCAACACGGCCAGACCGATGAGCGCAAACACGACGGTCCGTCTTGTCCAGTGAAAGGATTTGAGCTTCATAACCACACCTCGGAACAAGCCTATTCAAATTTGCCGCCGGATATGTTATAATGAATCCAAATGTCCGCAAAGGAGGGGGAGCGCGTGATCCGTCTGGACAAATATCTCGCCGATACCGGCGCCGCTTCCCGGCGCGAAGCCAAGGCGTATATCCGTCGCGGCGAGGTCACGGTCGATGGAGTGCCCGCACGCGCGCCTGAGCAGAAGGTCGCGGAGACGGCAGTCGTCTGTCTGCGCGGACAGCCCTTGCGTTATCAGGCGTATCATTACTATATGCTTCATAAGCCCGCCGGCATTCTCACCGCGACGGCCGACCGCAGTCAGCCGACGGTGCTGGATTTGTTCCCGCCGGAGCTGCGGCGCTTCGGGCTCGTGCCCGCCGGGCGGCTCGATAAGGACACGACCGGCCTGCTGCTCATCACGGACGATGGCGACTATGTCCACCGCGTCATCACGCCGAAAAAGCACGTTCCGAAGGTCTATTTCGCGCGCACGGACGGCCAGCCCACAAGCGCGGATGTGGATCGTTTTGCGCAGGGTGTCGTCCTTGGCGACGGGACGCAGTGCCTGCCCGCCCGGCTCGAGCTTTTGCCGGAGCAGGAGGGCTGCCGCGTCACGGTTTATGAGGGGAAATACCACATGGTCAAGCGGATGTTGGCCGGCTGCGGGACGCCGGTTTTGCAGCTGCACCGGCTGTCGATCGGGGCGCTGACGCTCGATCCCGTGCTGTCCCCGGGCGCTTACCGGGAACTGAGCCCGGAAGAGGCGATGCTTGTTTTTTCGCTGCCAACTTCGTGAAAATTTACAAAAGTTCGGGAAATTATCCGACTATCTCACGAAATTTCGAAAATTATTCACAAAAAACGACCATTTTTCTATTGAAAAATGCACATAAATCGTCTATTATGTAAAGTAGGAAATTGGTAGGTGCTGTGGGAGACTGCGGCGGCCGTTCGTAGGAGGAAAAGATATGTCGAGCAGAATTTTTCAGGGCGTGATCGTTCAGATGAAAGATGCCACCACGCGCTGCATCGGTGTTGTGGACGAGCAGGGGTTTGTCATTGCCTGCAGTGAGCTTTCGATGATCGGCTCGCGTCTGGATGACTTTCAGGCCGCAGTGGGCGAAGTGCAGGAGCAGCTGTTTGCAACGGACACGCGCACGTATAAGATCCTGTCGGCCAGCACGGCGCGCTTCGAGTATGCCGTGTTTGTCGAGGGCAATGATCAGACGGCGCGCAGCATCTGCATTCTCGCGGCCGTCGGCATGACGGAGGCCAGCACAAACTTTGAGGAAAAGCACAACAAAGCCGCTTTCGTCAAGAATATCATTTCGGACAACATTCTCCCCGGCGACGTATATGTGCGCGCCAAGGAGCTGCATTTTACCACCGACGTGCCGCGCGCCGTGCTGCTGGTGCGTCAGGTGAACGTGACAGATATCGCTGTGCTCGAGCTGATCCAGAATATGTTCCCGGACCGGCAGCATGATTTTGTGCTCAGCGTGAGCGAGTCGGACATTGTCGTCATTAAGGAAATGACGCCGGACGAGACCTCGGAGGATATCTGCGCGCTGGCCGAGAGCATTGAGCACGCCGTACACACGGAGCTGCGCGTGCAGACGGTCATTGGCATCGGCACGACGGCCAACCACCTGCGTGAGCTGGCTGACCGCTACAAGGAGGCGCAGGTCGCCATTGAGGTCGGCAAGGTGTTTGAAAACGAGAAGCCGGTCATTCACTACGATAACCTCGGCATCGGCCGCATCATTTATCAGCTGCCGACAACGCTGTGCGAGATGTTCCTGTCCGAAGCGTTCAAGAAAAACCCCATCGAGGCACTCGATGAGGACACGCTCGACACGATCAATCGCTTCTTTGAGAACAACCTCAACGTTTCGGAGACGGCGCGCAAGCTCTACGTCCATCGAAACACTTTGGTATACCGGTTGGAGAAAGTCAAGAAGATTACGGGCCTGGATCTGCGCGAGTTTGAGGATGCGATCCTCTTCAAGGTCGCGGTCATGGTAAAGAAATACCTCGACTCTCAGAACACTGCCAAGTTCTGACCGTGCACCCGGGCGGGCGTAAGCCCAACATATTGGAGGACATCTTATGGTTCAAATGAACGATGTGAAGATGGTCTACGGAAACACGGAGGCTGCGGCCCTCAATGGTATCTCATTTACGATCAATGAGGGCGAGTTCGTGTTTCTGGTCGGACCGTCCGGCTCCGGCAAGACGACGATCATCAAACTGATCACCGGAGAGCTGAGCCCCACATCCGGACAGATCACGGTCAACGGCTTTGACATGCAGGGCATCAAGCGCCGCAAGCTGCCAAAGCTGCGCCGGACATTGGGCGTCATTTTTCAGGATTTCCGCCTGATCGACAAAATGACGGTGTATGAAAATGTTGCGTTTGCCATGCGTGTGGTGGGGGCATCCAATAAGGAGATCCGCCGCCGCGTGCCGCAGGTGCTCGAGCTGGTCGGCCTGGCCGACCGGGAAAAGCGCTTCCCGGCGGAGCTTTCCGGCGGTGAGCAGCAGCGCGTGGCCATCGCCCGCGCGCTCGTGAACAATCCGCGCATGATCATCGCGGACGAGCCGACCGGCAACCTCGACCCGGTGCGCAGCCTGGAACTGATGCTGCTGCTGGAGAAGATCAACGAGCTCGGCACCACGGTCCTCGTGGTGACGCACGAAAAGGAACTGGTCGACGCTTTTTCCAAGCGCGTCATCTCCATCGACGCCGGAAGAGTCATCAGTGACGGATTGGACGGGTACTACGGATATGAAGCTGAATAGATTCAACTACCTGATGGCGCAGGGCGTGAAAAACATCTTCACGCACGGTTTCATGTCCTTCGCGTCGATCACGATCATCATCGCGTGCCTGCTCATCATGGGTAGCTTCTCGCTGCTGACGCTCAACATTGACGCGAACATCGACCGCCTGCAAAACCAGAATGAGGTCATTGCCTACGTCGATGAGACGCTCACGGAGGATGAGGCCCGGGCCATTGAGCCCAAGGTCGCCGCTGTGCCGAATGTTGCCTCGGTCGAGTTCGTCACGCGCGAGCAGGCCATGCAGACGTTCGAGGCCGAGTATGACTCCGACCTCTTTGACAACATTGACGCGTCGGTCTTCCGTCACCGCTATGTCGTGACGCTCGACGACCTGTCACTCATGAAGGACACGCAGACCGCGCTCAAGAACGTGGACGGCATCGCCGATGTCACGGCACATTTGGACTACGCGGAAAACTTCATCACGTTCCGGAACATTGTGAGCGTGGTCTCCGTCGTTTTGATCGTGATCCTCATTGCGGTGTCCCTGTTTATCATGACCAATACCATCAAGCTGGCCACGTTCGGCCGGCGTGAAGAGATTGCCATCATGAAGATGGTCGGTGCGACGAATGGCTTCATCCGCCTGCCGTTTGTGGTCGAGGGCCTTGTGCTCGGTCTGGTCGGTGGGCTGATCGCGTTCCTGCTCCAGTGGGGACTCTACAGCCTGATTGTCAGCAAGATCATGTCCACCATGGCGGCCGGTATCATCACGGTGCTCCCGTTTGCATCCGTGTCGCTGCCGCTGCTGCTGGTGTTCCTCGGCGTGGGTGTGCTCGTCGGTGTGTTCGGCGGCCTCACGGCCATTCGCAACTATCTGAAAGTCTAAGGAGGAAATCGAATGAAGATGAACCGCAAAGTCGTTCGATCCGTTATTTGCGTGCTGCTTGCGCTGATCTTTGTCATCTCGCTCATGACAGCGCTGATCCCGACCAATGCCAGCGCGGCATCTCAGTCGGAGATCAACCAGCTTACGCAGCAGCGCAAGGAGCTGCAGGCCAAGCAGAAAGAACAGCAGAAGACCATCAACAGCCTGCGTTCGAAGAAAGCCAGCGTGGTGGATCAGAAGGCTGCGCTCGATAAGGAAAACGATCTGGCCCAGCAGGAGATCGAGCTCGTCAAGGAGCAGATCACGGCCTACGACCAGCAGATCGAGGACAAGGGCGTCGAGCTCGAGGCCGCCAAGCAGGAAGAAGAGGCCCAGACGGTCCGCTTCCGCAGCTGCGTGCGCCACCTTGAGGAGTACGGCCAGATGTCCTACATCGCCATCCTGCTTGAGGCGACCAGCCTGTCTGACCTTCTTGCCCGTATGGACATGGTCGGTGAGGTCATTGCATATAATAAACAGGTACAGGCCGACATGACGGCTGCCCGCGAAAAGGTCGAGACCGTCAAGGCAGAGCTCGAGGATGCCCGCACTGAACTCCAGGATAAGCAGTCCGAGCTCGAGACCAAGCAGGTCGCGCTGCAGCAGAAGGTGTCCGAGGCCAACGCGCTGCTGGCCGGCCTGGAATCGGATATCAACGCCTATAAGAGCGTCTACGATCAGTATGAGCAGCAGCAGAAGAACGTGCAGTCGCAGATCGACAAGCAGGTCGAGGAGCTGCGCCGCCAGGAGGAAGCAAACAAGAACAACAACCCCGGCTATGACCCGGGCAAAGCCAACGGCTCCACCGGCACCATGATGTGGCCGTGCCCGTCCTGCCACTACATCACATCACCGTTCGGCTGGCGCTACCACCCGATCTATCAGACGCAGAAATACCACTCCGGTGTGGACATCGGCGCGAGCTATGGCGCGACCATCGTCGCAGCCGACGGCGGCACGATCATTACGGCCGGTTCTGTGTCCGGCTACGGCAACTGTGTTGTTATCAACCATGGCAACGGCATCACCACGCTCTACGGCCACATGAGTTCCATTGCGGTGTCCGTCGGCCAGAAGGTTTCCAAGGGGCAGACGATCGGTTATGTCGGCTCGACCGGTAACTCCACCGGCCCGCATCTGCACTGGGAAGTCACGGTCAACGGCGTGCGCCAGAACCCGCTCAACTATGCGAGCTGATTGGACATATTTTGATTGAATGAAACTGCCGGGCGGCCGGAAAATGGCTGCCCGGCTCATCTGCTGCATTGGGGGCTGCCCGGTGCGGGCAGCAATTGGATCCGGAGGGATAGCATGGACGAACACAAGCCACAGGAACAGGCACCGGAAAAAGTGCCGGCCCGCAGAAAAAGCGGCAGAATGCGCGGCTGGAAGGCGAGTATCCTTGCCTGTGTGACCTGCATTCTGGTGACTGCACTGGTCACGTCGATGATCTTTGTCGGCAAATTCGGCGGCAGCAGCAACTATAAGCTCGCGCTGAAGTTTGCGCAGGTCAAGCAGGTTGTGGACAAAGACTATATCGGCGACGCGGACGATACGGCGATCAGCGACGCCTCGTCGAGCGCGATCATCAGCGCCATCGGCGACAAGTGGAGCTATTACATGACGGCCGAGGAATACAAGGCCTACCAGATGTACTCCAACAATGAGTACGCCGGCATCGGTGTGACCATCCAGCTGGATGATAAGACGAAGGGCTTTCGCATCACGGCGGTGACGAGCGATTCCCCCGCGGCGAAAGCCGGCCTCAAGCAGGGCGACATCATCACGGCGATCGACGGGGAGGATGTCACAGGCAAGACGCTCTCGGACGTGCAGAGCACCATCCGCGCCAAGCTCAACAAGACGCTCAAACTCACCATTCAGGACGCTGCCGGCAAGAGCCAGACGGTCACGCTCGACTGCACGGTCATCTACACCGACCCCGTGACGTATAAGCTCCTGGATAACGGCGTCGGTTATGTGCAGATCCGTAACTTTGAGACCGGCGGCGGCAGCCGTGCTGTGCAGGCGGTCGATAAGCTGCTTGACCTCGGCGCAAAGTCGCTCGTGTTCGACCTGCGCGATAACCCCGGCGGCCTGCTCTCGGAGCTCATCACGATCCTGGACCACCTGCTGCCGCAGGGCGATCTGTTCGTGAGCGTTGACGGTAACGGGAAAGAGACCGTCACGCAGAGCGACAGCGTCTGCGTCAAGGTGCCGATGGCGGTCATCGTCAACGGCAACACCTACAGTGCGGCGGAGTTTTTCGCGGCTGCGCTGCAGGAGTATGACTGGGCGACCATCGTCGGCCAGAACACGACCGGCAAGGGTCGCAGCCAGACGACCATTGCGCTTCCGGACGGCAGCGCCGTGCACATCTCGAGCCGGAAATATCTCACGCCCAACCGCGTGGACCTGTCCGAGCAGGGCGGCCTTGTGCCGGACGTTGTCGTGGCCCCGGCCGCGGACAGCGATGTCGATGCGCAGCTCGAAGCGGCCATCGCCGCGCTGCGCTGAATCAAATCGTATACACGAAAATTTCAATGATATAAGGAGACGGATTATGGCGATCGACAGCAGATATAAGATGAGTCAGGAGCGTCTGGACACGCTCAAGGAAGAACTGCATTACCTCGAAACGACCCGCGAAAAGGAAGTCGCGGAGCTTATCAAAGAGGCGCGCTCGTTCGGCGACCTGTCGGAGAACAGCGAGTACGACGAGGCCAAGACGGAGCAGGGCAAGCTCTATTCCCGCATTGCTGAGATCACGGACCTGATCGAGAACGCCGAGGTCGTGGAAAAGGTCGAAGTCGCGGCAGACGTCGTGACCATCGGCAGCCGCGTGCGCGTGCTCGATGTCGACGAGGACGTGGAAGAGGAGTACACCATCGTCGGCTCGCAGGAGGCCAACCCCATGGAAGGCTGCATTTCGGATGACAGTCCGTTCGGCTTTGCGCTCAAGGGTCACAAAGTCGGTGAGACCGTCACGGTCGCAGCCCCGGTCGGCGAGCTGCAGTTCAAGATCATTGCCGTCGAAAACGAAGACTGAGGAGCCCATCATGAACGAAGAGAGAAAGAACCAGCAGGCGGCGGCAGAGCCGTCCCTGTCCGAGATCCTTCAGATCCGCCGCGACAAGCTCAAGGCGCTGCAGGATGCCGGACGCGACCCCTTTGTGCAGACGCGCTTCGAGCGCAGTGCCTATTCGGCTGACATCAAGAACGATTTCGATGCCTATGACGGCAAAACGCTGCAGGCCGCCGGCCGCATCATGTCCAAGCGCGGCATGGGCAAGGCCATTTTCTGTGACATTCAGGATGACCGCGGCCAGATCCAGCTCTACGTCCGCAAGGACGCTGTGACCGAGCAGGAGTTTGCCGATTTCCGCAAGTATGACATCGGCGACATTATCGGCGTGAGCGGCTATGCGTTCAAGACCAAGACGGGGGAGATCTCCATCCATGTGCAGCAGGTCACGCTGCTCAGTAAATCTTTGCGCCCGCTGCCGGAGAAGTTCCACGGCATGACGAATACAGAGCTGCGCTACCGCCAGCGCTACGTGGATCTCATCATGAATCCGGAGAGCAAGCGCAATTTCCAGATCCGCAGCCAGTTCGTGGCCTACCTGCGCCGCTATCTGGACGGCCTGGGCTTCATGGAGGTCGAGACCCCCGTGCTCAGCCCCATCGCCGGCGGTGCGACGGCGCGCCCGTTCATCACGCACCACAACACACTCGATATTGATATGTACATGCGCATCGCGACCGAGCTGCACCTCAAGCGCCTGATCGTCGGCGGCATTGAGCGCGTGTATGAGGTCGGCCGCATCTTCCGCAACGAGGGCATGGACACCAAGCACAACCCGGAGTTCACGACCTGTGAGCTCTATCAGGCCTACACCAACCTCGACGGCATGATGGACATTCTCGAGGGCATCCTCTCCGGCGCGGCCAAGGAGATTCTCGGCACGTATCAGCTCCAGTGGCTGGGCCATGATGTCGACCTCACGCCGAGCTGGCGCCGTGTGACGATGGCCGACGCCGTTAAGGACGTCACGGGGGCCGACTTTATGGCCATCCTCGGCGACGCGGACGCGGCGGTCGCCCTCGCCAAGAGCGTGGGCGTGGACATGGAAAACGTCGCCCACACGTGGGGCAATGCGCTCTATGAGACGTTCGGCCAGAAGGTCGAGTCCACGCTCATCCAGCCGACGTTCATCACCATGTATCCCGTGGAGGTCAGCCCGCTGGCCAAGCGCAGCCCCGAGCAGCCCGCGCTCACCGAGCGCTATGAGATGTTCATCTGCGGCTGCGAGATGGGCAACGCTTTCTCCGAGCTGAACGACCCCATCGACCAGTACCAGCGCTTTAAGGCGCAGGCTGAAAAGCGTGCGCATGGCGACGAAGAGGCCAATATGATGGACGAGGACTTCGTCATGGCGCTCGAATACGGCATGCCGCCCACCGGCGGCTTGGGCTTCGGCATTGACCGCTGCGCCATGCTGCTGTGCGGCGCAAGCTCCATCCGCGACGTGATCCTGTTCCCGACAATGAAACCTTTGGACAAGGATAAGACCGAAAAGGCCGAGACCAAGGCGGAAGAAAAGTCCGTTGAAGCGGCTCCTATCGTCGAAGAAAAAATTGATTTTTCCAATGTGGAGATCGAGCCGCTGTTCCAGGATCAGGTGGATTTTGACACCTTCTCCAAGAGCGATTTCCGTGCCGTGAAGGTTAAGGAATGCGAAGCCGTGAAGAAGTCCAAAAAGCTCTTAAAGTTCGTTTTGGACGACGGAACCGGCACAGATAGGGTCATTTTGAGTGGTATTCACGAATATTATGAGCCGGAAGAACTGGTTGGTAAGACCTGCATTGCAATCACCAATCTGCCTCCGAGAGCGATGATGGGTATCG
>ERZ773276.937-NODE-937-length-26938-cov-19.136629_pt1 | contig 26938 bp, 20 predicted proteins | sample MGYA00511386_ERZ773276 | MGnify/ENA primary metagenome ERZ773276 (study PRJEB29015, sample SAMEA2737778) | human gut metagenome | biome: human gut; feature: human-associated habitat; material: faeces | place: China | collected 2012 ...
TCAATGGTACATCCTTGCTCTGAAGCGTGTAGTAAAGAATGAGCGCAGCATATACGAGTTTGGCTCCTGCCCGTTTAGCGATATGAGAAATCTTCTCGACAAACCCCGTTGCTGAGTATTTGTCGCTGTACTTCATAAAATCCGGCAACTGTAAGTCTTTCATAAATTTGTCATATAGATATTGTAATTAAGTATTCATAAAGATTTGGTGAGCAGGTATTGATCCACCGCGTCTGCGTATTGTGCGTACGCTTTCTGCTCCTTTTTCAACTGAGACAATCGATAGCGTGTCACCAACATTCTCACTCCCTTGGCCATGAACGCCAATGCCAATCCAACGGCTATACCCACAAACAGCGACTTGTTACCCCAAGGCAAACTTTCCTCAGGAAAAGCACTCAACACCAATACAGGTAGTACAGCGATAACACCATAGAGTGTGAGCTGCTGCCGTTGCGTGCCCTCACTGTCAAGAATGTCCTGATAAGCCGAAAGGAAGCTGTCCAGCTCTTCACGCACTATGCCATACTGCTCCATCCGGGGAAACTTCTCCTCGTCGCCATAGTGTTCGATGATGCGGGCAATACGGTGCTCATAATCGTTGAGTATGTTAGGCTCTAAATCTTTCATAAGCCATGAATAATTAAATTAAAATGTCTCTGCCTAAAATTCTCTTATGTTGGTTATTGGAAAAGAGAATATCTCCGACTGAGATAACCCTGTTTTTCTCCTTATATTGTATAGCGATGACAAAAAAAGTAAGGCAGTGCCCTGATAAGCCGGGTTCCGTAACCGTCTGTTCTCAGGAAAAGACGGTGCTCTGTCATTTATCTAGTTGATGAGTCACCCCATCACTCAAGCGTTCTACCCTCTATCGTTGCCATCAAAGTAGCATCGGGCGGACAACCCTGACATGACGATAGTTTACATGAACTTGCAGCCCCCAGACGGCACAGCCCGACGATCACCCGCCGGCTGGTGGTCTCTTACACCACCTTCTCACCCTTACCGCCCACGAGGAGCGGCGGTTATTTTCTTCTGCCTACACCTACTGTTGCCAATAGCTTCTATTTTCGGAAGTGAGGTGTCCTATGCTGCCCGGACTTTCCTCTCGCATCTGTAGCGATGCCAGCGACGAGCCGGAGCACTGCCTTACATCTTGCAAAAGTAATAAATAATCTCCAAACTGCCAACCGGCTGATTAATATTTTGTAAGTTTTTAAAGGAATGTAAAATCAACTTTTATTCTACTTAATAGCAGTTAAGTTCAAAAAAGAATGTGTTAAAGTCAGATAAAGTAATAGGACAAAATGTCAGTCATTCATCTTTTGATGCTATATTTGCAAACGTATCAGCAGTATTCGTCAATTATCTGTCAGGGATATAGAGGAACTGACAACAATGTGAAACAAAGATTCAAGTGTAAATCATAAAGTAATAAACATAAACCATTGAAAGAATGAAAAAGTATTCCAATTATTTGCTTGTAGGACTTTGCTCCATGGCATTGACCCTACCCATCGGCGAGTATGCCAATGCTTCTGCAGCCACCAACAAAGTGGAAATAGCAGGACAACCGGTTGATTTGACCTATGCTGCCGAAAAGGCTCTGCCTGCGGTGGTCTACATTAAATACGTCCAAAACTCCAAAACAAAAACAGTGGAGGTACAGAGCGATCCTTTCTCCGACTTCTTTGATCCATTCGGAATCTTCGGTAATCCCGATGGCGGCAACGGCGGCGTACAAAAACGACAGATCAGAACGCCCAAGCAGGAAGCAGCCGGATCTGGAGTCATCATCAGCCCAGATGGATATATCGTCACCAACAACCATGTTGTCAACGGTGCTGATGAGCTGACCGTCACCCTCGAAGACAACAGAGAGTTCAACGCACGCATCATAGGCACGGATCCAACCACCGACCTTGCCCTAATCAAGATCGACGGTAAGAATCTGCCTACCCTTCCAATCGGCAACTCCGACAATCTGAAGGTTGGTGAATGGGTCATCGCCGTAGGTAATCCCTTCGGACTGAACAACACCGTTACGGCCGGCATCATCAGTGCCAAGGCACGTACACTCGGTGCCAACGGTGTTGAAAGCTTCATTCAGACCGATGCCGCCATCAACAAAGGCAACTCGGGTGGTGCGCTCGTCAACACTAAGGGAGAGCTCGTCGGCATCAACGCCATGCTATTCTCCGAAACCGGTTCCTATGCCGGCTACGGCTTCGCCATTCCTACTGCCATCATGACAAAGGTCATCGACGACTTGAAGAAATACGGCACCGTACAGCGCGCTTATCTTGGCATTCAAGGTCAGGATGTGCTCAACTATGTCAACAATCTGAAAGATCAAAACAAGGATGTGCCCGACCTTGGTACCGTAGACGGAGTCTATGTAGCCAAAGTAGAAGACAATAGTGCCGCCTCTGCTGCCGGTATTGAGAAAGGCGATGTCATCGTTGGCGTAGACGGCAAGAATATCACCAAGATGGCTGAGTTACAAGAGGTCATCAACAGCAAGCATCCGGGCGACAAGATTACAATCACTTGGCTTCACAACAAGAAGAAGATGAGCAAGTCGGTCACCGTCAAAAATATGCAAGGCAACACCAAAGTAATTAAGACCGCTGACCTGGATGTTCTTGGTGCCAAGGTCATTCCTGTCAGTGCAGAGTTAAAGAAGCAACTGGGTATCAGCTATGGTCTACAGGTCAAGGATGTGAAGAACGGCGCCTTCAAAGATGGTGGCATCAGCAATGGATTTATCATTCTGACCGTCAATGACAAGCCGATGAAGACCATCTCCGATCTCCAGGATGCTGTCAAAGATGCTTCTACAAGCAAGAATCCAGTGCTGTTCATCACAGGAGAATGGCCATCGGGCAAGACCGACTACAAGGCCGTAAATATCGGTACTGACAAATAAATAAGAGAAGCACATGATGCAATAGAATGCTCTAATATATTAAAAAAGGTGTATGGACTTGCTCTATACACCTTTTTTTCGTATCTTTGCACTATGATATCTTTGGGGAGAACACTGACATCCTTGAGGAACAAGAAATCACGTAATAAAGAAACAATATGAAGAGAAATATCAAAAGATGTCTGTTGGGAATTTGTGCTATGTTTGCCACGCTCGGCATCTCAGCAGCCAACACAGCAAAGACCATTTATATTTATGGTTTTGCTGCCTCTTTCAACGACTCCACAGTCTACTTCACAGAACTACAGAGACTGGATTCGGCATATATCGACACAAAGACAAATTTTCTCTACAGCAGAGAAAATTATTCCTATCAGCTCCAAGACTATTTTGACCAAAAGGGGTGGAAGCATGCCGTCTGTATCACTTCATATGGACTGACCAAGAAAGAAGCAGAGAAGAAATTCCTGATTCTCAGAAAGAAATACGTAGACAAAGGTAAGTTTGATATCAAATATCTGAAATTAAGCGATTTTGCTTATCAAGCCATCAAACCAGAAGACAACTAACATCTACAGTGGAATATACACCACCTCAGCCTCATCAGTCCACCTCATATTGTTTTGAAGTTGCAGACTTCGAATGCTTCATCGGCTTTTCGCCCAACGATGTCAATGATTTACAGCTGTTGCCTTCATTGCGTCCTTTTCTTACAGAGCATGGTAAAGGCAATGATGTATTGTTTTCTCTACGAGTAGACGATCAGACCAAGCCTTGGCCGAAAGACAAGCGCGAACGTATCCGTGTCTTTGATACTGGCAATGGAGACACCATTGTAGACCTACTTGACAATGGGGGATATCAATATATCATCAAAGACATACACGGCCGCGAATGTTGTCTGCTGATAACGAACAAAGACTTCTCTCAATGCCAATGCGCATTGAATGGCAACTACACGATGCGCAAGTTTGGGCTCAACAATGCACTCATGCTGGTATTTGCTTTTGCATCAAGCTATCGCGACACACTTCTTGTTCATGCCTCATTAGTCAGGAACAATGGTTGGGGATATCCTTTCATCGCCAAAAGCGGAACTGGCAAATCTACACATGTCAGCATGTGGCTACGCTATATTCCAGGCTCTGATTTGATGAATGACGATAATCCCATCATCAGGATCATAGAAGATAATGTCTATATCTATGGATCTCCGTGGAGCGGAAAGACTCCCTGCTACAGAAAAGTCAAAGCAAGATTAGGCGCTATCACACGTATTGACAGAGCTAAGGTGAACTCGATAGAAAAGCTATCACCCGTAGATACTTTTGCATCTTTCCTTCCCTCGTGCTCTTCCATGAAATGGGACTCGGACATCTTCGACCATATCTGTAATACGATTGGTAAAATCATAGAGCATGTGCCTGTCTATACACTGCATTGTCTCCCCAATCAGGAAGCAGCAGAGATCTGTTACCAAGAAATCCATATCAACAACGGCCATGGAAGAAATTAAATGCCCTAATTCGGTGATTTTACCAGAAATCGTCAGACTGATGAATGAAGGGCACACGATCACGCTTCGTTTACGAGGCTACTCTATGAGACCCTTCTTGGAAGACAACCGAGACAAGGCTTTAATGACCAAGGCAACTCATCCGCAAGTTGGCGATCCCGTTTTAGCAGAGATAGCTCCCAGGCACTACGTGCTTCACCGTATCATCAGCATCGACCATGATCAGGTGACGTTGCGTGGTGACGGTAATATAGGCACCGAGCTTTGCCGACTTAGCGATATAAAAGGTGCTGTAATCGGTTTTTATCGAAAAGGAAGAGAAAAACTCGACAGAACAGATGGAAAGAAATGGAAGATCTATTCTTGGATTTGGACACGTCTATTCCCTGTGCGACGATACTTGCTTGCTTTTTACAGAAGAATTTGGATTCCTGTTTTCGGCACAGTATAACCACTAACGGCAAAAGCTACAACAGTATTATTTATCTAAGGAGGCTTAATAACAAAGAATGTAATAATAAATAAAAATATGAAAGCTAAGACAGGATTTAAGATCAGAAAGGTATGTGGTCAAAACCTCATCGTTGCTGAGGGTAAGGAAAATATAGACTTCACCTCTATTATCAGCATGAACGAGAGCGCTGCCCTTCTCTGGAACGAGATACAAGACAAAGAGTTTACTGCAGAGACACTCGCAAAAATACTAATGGATAATTATCAGCTCGACGATACGACTCCGCTTCCCCATTCCCAAGCGCTTGAAGACGCAGAATGTACCATTAAAGATTGGGAGAAGGCTGGAATCATCGAGTCCTAAAATAGAACACCTACCATTTAAAAATAGCCCAAATATTTTCGAAGAAAAAATAGGGAATATGCAATAAATTGTTTAACTTTGTATGGTATCATACAGAGGACTAGTAACATGAACACAATAGGTATTAATAAATGGCAAGGGGATAAGCATATAGTTTACTTCCTTCTCTGCCTGCTGACATTTTTCGGGCTACCCTATTTTGCTTATGGTCAAGCCGAGACGAAGACGATAGATCTTTCCAAGCTGTTCTCTTCTTCCGACTTCAAAGGCGCACCGACAGTAAGCCAGACCAAGGACGGTTTTACCATCATCCTTGAGAAGGCTGCGTGGGACGCTGCGCGCAACGCCGTGATGATCTCCTCCGGCGGCACCATCACCATCAACAGTCAGCAGAAGACGGACAAACAGAAAGGATATCTCTTCAACAAGATCGTCTTTGACAAGCTCGGCACTTTCAACCAGACGCTCCTCGACTCCATCATCCCTAACCGTGGCACACTCACCGCCAATGCCGACAATCCCGAAGAGGTGACCTGGACGATGGATGATGGCGATATCGCCGTGCCCGGCTACAACCACACCCTGCGTTTCACGACGAAGGGTGAGCCGCTGTATCTCGATGACAAGGCGGGCTGTATGACGGTGTCGTATATAGAAACCGACACGGTCATCCCTTACATCCGACTGTCGGGCAGCTATTTCGAGCAGTCGATCCTCCAGAAGTCCTTCAAGCAGAATCCTACCTATGCCATCTTCGCCGACCCGGAGATGAAGATGAATATCACCTCACAGTTCTCGGTGAACTTCTATTTCGGCAGAGCCAAGGACCTCACCGACAATACCGTAACGACCACCGATGCCGGCACCGGCAGTACGGTGTCGAAGCTCTACGGCCGTGTGACCATCGGCGACAAGCCCGGCGACGCCTATGTGATGATACGTGCCACGCCCTACTCCGACAGTCTCTTTACCACCGTCTACGGTGCCTACCTCATCCACATTCCACAGATAAAACCCCAAGTGGCCCTTAGCCAGGACACTATTAAGGCGTATCTCGGAACAGAGATCGCTCTGCCAACGGCGACTATTACCGATGTACGGGGCAGCGATATCACCGACAAGTATGACATAGACATCACAGCGAAGGCCACCACGGGCAGCGGCAATCCCGAAGGCAAATTATTCAGTTATACAAACGACAAGCACAAGGTTATCTCGCTGACCAATGTGGGCTCGTTTGCCTTCCACTATACCTTCACGCCTAAGAATGCCACGCAGTATGCCGGCTATGAGCGGGATGTGCCCGTCACCATCATCAATGCCACCGGCATCATACCCACTACCGTGAGCTTCCCGCATAAAACGCACTCCATCAAACTCACCGACACGCAGGTGAACCTCGACACGGCGATCGTGCGCGACGACCTCGGCAATGACGTCACCAGTTGCTTCAAGATCATCATGACGGTCAACAGCGACCCGCACGGTGTCTGCCAGAACATCTGGTCGAGCAGCTACTATAACGCCGACAGCTGGACCATGCAGACCAACGGCTCCGTGCAGGGTACCGTCGTCTTCAAGGTGGAAGCCAAGCCTGATTGGACCTATGGGCACGATTTCACAGACATTTTTCGCGCTAGCCAGACGACCCTCAGCTACTCCACTACGAAACGTTATGTACGTCTCATCGTCTCGCCAACCTATTTCACCACTTATGTCAACGGATATATCGATGAGGACAACCAGCCGACACTCCACAACGACTACAACGGTCAGGAAGTGGGGGGACACTACCTGGTGAAGGTGGCGGCGGCCGCTGAGCCCAGTGCGCAGTACTATGACAAACCCTTCCCTCCGGTCTCCACGGTCACCGACGCTGACGGCACCCAATGGGTCTACTACAACTATGACAGTCTGAAATACAACAAATCGGCGAGCAACTGGCGGCTGTCCTTTGGCAAGGCGATCACCAATACCGATATTGTCTTCATCTTCTGTCCTTATGACACCGTTCACTATGGCAGGGTGAGCGCGCCGATGCACCTCACCGTCCTCGACAAGATCACCCCGACGCTGACCTTCTCACAGGACAGCTGTGTAGCCAACGTCGGCAAATACTTTGAAGAGCCTACGCTGACGATCACGGACCCTAACGGCACGGACATCTCATCGCACTTCACGCTTTCTTATTCCATAGACCTTAACGACGGCAGCAACGCTACCATCGACGCCAACACGGGAAAGGTCAACATCGGCAACGATCAGAGCTATGCCATTATCACCGTCGAGGCCACACCCACCACCGACGACGACAAGAAAAAGTACAATAGTGGTACGGCCAGATACCGCCTCAGGATATGGAACAAGACGGATGCTACCTGGGCGTACTCCATTAAGGAGGGTGAGGACAAATATGCCTACAACTACGACCATAGGGAGGGCAGCGTCAGCGTGACAGCCACGGATGCCGGGCTGCTCACCTTCACCGCCGAGGGAAAGATGCAGGCCGGGACGAGCATCGCCGGCGTGCCGGGACTGACCGTCACCTTCGGAAAGGAAGGCGGCGGAAACTTCACGGTCAAGAAGGACAGAAACGGTGCCTTCTATTGCGTCGCTCAGGAGGTGAATTTCTCCGGAAATAGCAATATCCCCAGCGATGGCACCTTCTATATGCTCCAGCCTAAGGTCAACGGCTTCGTCACGGTGAAAGCCCGCTACCTCAGTGGCAACAAGGTGGTCGTGCGGTGGGACAAAGGAAACGGCAGCTACGAGGACGACAGCTACACCGCCACCAGCGACGGTATAGACAGCCACACCTTCAGCTTCCCGCTCTTCGCGGGATACACCTATTACCTGTTTAACATTGGTAACGGAGCCTCCAACAAAGGCCTTCAGCTCTATGGTGTCAACTACCAGCCAGCATGGCTCATGACGCGGTATGACACCGAAGGATATAAACGTACGAAGATATACATCGGCGCCTACACGGGACATCTGCCCAAGGTGGTATCGAGAAAGACGAAAGGGGTGACGTTTACTACAGAATCTGCGTCGGAAGATAAACCAAATTATGTCGTGGTGGACGAGGCCGGCAAGATCGGTGTCAGTAGCAAAGTCGACAAAGACGCGATCAACAAACACCCGCTGGTCAACAAGCCGGGTATTGGCGTGCTGGCAAGCGTGAAGTCGTCGGAAGCCAATGCCGTCAAGCATGCCCTCATGGCGGTGGAGCTCTCCGGACTGCCCGTTTACATTGTCAGAAACGGAGAGACACCTATCGTCGGGGAGAAGGTCACCACCACACCCGTCACCGATATCACCATGACCTACGGTGGCTGGAGCAACTATTATCTCGCCAACCCCACGAAAGGCACCTACGCCCTCGACTCGTGGAAAGTGGCGAAGATGGATTCCACCGGTACGAACAACCGTATCTATGCCGGCTTCCCCGACTATACAGGCGGCGGACAGAACGCCAAGCACGAGAACGTGTACCGCAACACGGGCAACTACCTACCATCGGCGCCGAGCACCTGGGACGTGCCCTGCCGGGGGGCTTACCTGAAGTTCGAACCGATGTCCAACGGACGCCTCAACGTCTATATCCTGCAGAACGGATGCTGCCAGTACTCTGGCAATCCCAGTGACATAGAGCCGAACGGCGACGGAACGTACACGGCGAAGGTGAAGTGGACACCCTATTATCTGATTGACGAGACAGGTAAGCCGGTCGACTTCACAGCAGAGAACAGCGTGTCGTCCAATGCCATCGCCACGGAGGATGAGGAGAACTATGAGCCCGGCGCCAATACCAAAGGCATCTACCGCGTGGACTACGAGGAGAAGATCGGTTCGCAGACCGTACAGTGGGATTTCAGCGACATGGGATCAGACGCCAAGGGCAACGAAGACCTGACCAACTGGCGCAAGCAATTTATCATCGACCACTGGAATAGTCATCGGAAAGGTGACGCCGAGGAGGTGTTCTCCGACGACGACGGAGCCCATCAGATCATCTCCAAGGCTTATGTCAGATATACCTTCGACGTGCAGGCTGGAAAGACCTACTTCCTCTTCTCCAACGTGTCGAAGATCGGTCTCTGTGGCTTCTCCTATGTGGAGGATGAGCATCAGAGCACCCAGACGGTGAGTCTGCCGGAGGATGGAGAGGCCACGCCGAAAGCTTACAAGGGTACCTTCGTGAATGTCCAAGTCCCTAACAACTACACCAAGGGCAAGTGGTCGAGTATCTGTCTGCCGTTCAGCATGAACGAGGGCCAGTTCAAACGCACCTTCGGAAGTCGTGCCCATGTCATCGCCTTCGACGACCTGCGCAACGACAGCGTGCTCTTCACCCGCCATTACTACCAGTTCCTTGTTGCCGGCAGGCCTTACTTCATCTATCCCGACACGACCCTCACCGAAGGCTTTACCGTGGACACGGTGTATATGGGCAGCCAGGCTAAACCCTCCGACTACTATCTCACGGCGCCGAGCAACGGCGACTATACGGCGAAAGGTCTCTTTGCCACGACCTCGCTGAGCCAAGGCTCTCTCGTCGTGGTGGGCAGCAATGGCAAGCAGGACGGAGGCGGCAAGCTCTACACCATAGGCAGCAGCGTAGCGGCAAGTCTGTCGGCGTACCACGCCTATATCGACTTCTCCGGCAAGCTGTCATCCTCATCCGCCAAGGCGTTCTACACGTCGTTCGACGGCAAGGAGCATGGTAACATCGGGCAAGCGGGGGGCACGATGACCTCCATAGAAGGTATCATGGAATTGGACCATAACAAGAAAGCGGCTGTCTCATGGCGAGACAACCGCGTATATAATCTCAGTGGACAGTGTGTCGGCGATAATCCCGCCGCAATCTCCCGTCTGCCGCAGGGCGTCTATATCGTCAACGGCATGAAAGTGGTAAAGAGGTAGCCTTCACACGGAACGGAAGTAGGGGCGGGGTTTATCCCCGCCCTCACCCCCGCATGGTGATGATGACATATCATTACTGGCAAGGAGGGATGGCCGGGATATTTAATTACCGGCAAGAGTGTGAGGGCGGGGATAAACCCCGCCCCTACGGCAATCCGTGTGAAAAACCAGTGCAGGAAAAGTCAGCCTTCTTCGCCGCGTCGATGGGGCCGCCATTCCAGGTGCCACCCCATTGGATGGCCGTACCACCGGTGTAGTCGTCGTCCTGGTCAGGATCATCAGGCGCGCCGGAGGTGATATAGATATACAGCTTATTTTCTTTTGTCAGCTCCTTCAGCCTTAGCGTATAATAATAGGTAAGGCCCTGTTTCCAACTGCCAGCTGCCGTGGTGCCGCTCATCTGCATCGTGGCATAGCCGACGATGGGGCGCTGACTCCCCACCGGTATGGCCTCAACCTCCACACGCAGACTGATGTTATGGTTGTTTTGTGGCAACAGCAGCAGACGACAAGGCACATCCTCCGTAGAGTTTTTCTGTATACCGTCGACCGTCAGCGAGTCGTTGTCGGTGGCGGCGACCACGGTCCACTCAAAGGTAGTAACCTTGCCGGCAGTATACGTCGGTGTCAGTGTGCCTTTCTTGGCCACATTGTGCATGACGATGGACTTCACGCTGAAAGACGTATAGCCCGAGGGCACCGAGACGGTGTCGACATGAAAGACCACTTGCGAGAGCATGTGATGCATGCGGAACGAGACCGTATCACCCGATGCTGTCGTCGTCGACGACACATAGGTGAGATTGGGTTTGAGGTCCGACATCATGAAGTCGACCTGCTCACTGCTCTTGTCCTTCGTGGTGAAGGCAAAGGTTCCCATGCCTGTCCCGGGTGCCACGGTGGGCACGATGCCCGTGTCGGACGATGCGGAAGCGAAAGGATAATAGGCGAAGAAAGCCAGACGGTAGGTGTCAGCCTGAGGCCAGAAGGACAATGGGGAGTAATAGAACTCGGTATGGCCATCGTCGTTTCTCCCCTTGCTCACCATCCGGCGGTTATACATGAAGTTGGCCGTATCACTCACAGCCCAGTCCTCCTTGGCAGGATACTGATAGCCGAATACTCCCATCGGCTGCGACAACGGTATGCCCGCTTCCGACGTGGAGTAGTAAGCCGACGACGCTCGTGACCCAAGTGACACCTCCGTAGCACCAAATGCTATCGGTGCCGGGACATCAGCCCCTGCTCCACCGTCTTCACTGCTGCATCCGGCAAGCGCCGACAATGCAAATAGTCCTAATAATATCTTTGTTAATGCGACTTTCATCATTGACAATTCATCATTCAACACTCATCATTCAACACTCATCACTCAACATTCATCATTCACCACTCATCACTCCTTTTCCGGTCTAACGTATCCGGCATAGAAGCCGTTGGCCTTATATTGCGGGACAACCGTGCTGAAATCGCTACCTACAAACAGGAACGTTGGCAAATTGAGTTTATGACCTTCCGCACCCTGAGTGTCCTTGTTCAGATAAGACGTCCAATAGATAGAGCCCGTCTTGACGGCATTCCCGTTATTATCCAGCCAGTCGATGACAGGGAAGTAGATCGTCGCTCCCTTGCTGTCGGTCTGACGGTCGCTATAGAAAGCCACGCCATGGCTGTCGTAGGACCAGATATTTGCCGGATTGGATGCTGACGACTGATTACCGTCGGCTGTGAAGCCGGTGAAGGCAAAGCTCCGCGGCACATGGTAGCCGACAGGACACGGGTCGTAGACGGTCTTCGTGTAATTGGGCTCCGAGCCATTGTTCCACGACGTGAAAATGTTGTTGGTCCAGTTGGTGAAGAAAGCGCAAGGATGAGAGATAGAATACTCCATAAAAGGCCACGACGTGTTGATGCTCGGTGTCTCCTTCGACGCGCTCAGCAGCGGATCCTTACGTCCCCACTGGTAATAGGGACAGTAGCCTTGCGAACTGGCTTCGTCGTACTGCGCATGCTGGTCAATGGTGAACAAGGCTGTCTGACCGCCACTGGCCGTAAGTTGGTTGGCCGGATTTCCGTCAGTGGCCTGCGTCAGTCTCACGCGGACACGATGACGGGGATAATAAGTATAGGTGTTTTTGGTCGGTGTCCATCCAAGGTTGACAGGCATAAGCGAGATCTGTGAGCCGGCAGCATTGGTCACCGTAATGTCCTGCATGGTATTCTGCCCGAAAAGATCCTTGTCGTCGAGGAGCCAGATATGCCAGCTCCAGACAATCACGTCGTTGGCGTCATAGGCGGCGATGACGGCATTGCCACCGGACACGCCGGAGCCTTTCGGAATCTCGAACACCACGCGCCTGGGCTTGCTGGACGGCGTGAAGCCATCGCCCGACATCTTTATCCATTCTTTATCGGGATTTTTCCACAGCACTTTGGCATACGCCACCTGTGAGTCAGGGATGCGCTCGCTGGTGATCTCGTTGCCCTGATAATCTTTCATGCCGTTGAATGCGTCGCGGTTGGCCCCATGGTTGATGATGGCATTGCCATAGACCAGCGGGAAGAGATAACGACCCGGATGACTGACGATATAGCAGTTGGCCGTGGTCACGCTCTTGTCCCAGTCACCGGACGACATAGTGAGCCGTGTGCCCTGTGAGAGATCCCACCAGCTCGTCGTGTTGTCGGCGGAATAGTCGTAAGGCAACACACTGGCATCGATATTCGTTGAATGGGAGCCCGTGACGGGGGTTGGACTCTTGACGGTGAATTTCAGGTCAACAGTATTCTTGCTGTCGCCTTCCTTGGAGGTAAACACCTGATACCCATTGGAGGAGTTGAACAGATTGCTAGTAAGCCACGAAGGCGATGTCTTGCTCCACGCCCCCCACGTTGACGCATTATCGTCCCACTCCTGGTATTCCGCGTAGACATCTACGCTGTTGCGGCCGGTCTCGTCGCTACCCTTATAATAGCTGTAGCTGAGCATCTTAACAACGGTGCTTGTGCCTTCTTCTGTGCCTTTCAGTTCGCTGTTCTCCGGCGACACGGTGAGGATATATCCCTTTCCAACGGCGGAGGTGCTGATGGTGTAGGTGTAGGTATGTCCCATCTGCCATTTGTCCCCGGCGATGCTCGTGGAGAGGGTGTAGTTGGAAGTCTTGTTGCTCTCCGCCACATCAACGTTCACGCTGAGCTTGGCACCGGCTGGCACCATCTGCGGAATCATCATCAGGTACGTACCCTTGCCGTAGAGCAGCGACACGTTCTGATTGTTGGCTGCGTCAACGGCAAGTCCTGTGGTGGAGAAGGAGCCGGTGGTCGTAGACGGGGTCCAGGCACTGTTGGCGAAGGTGCCCTTGTCAGCCACGCCACTGATGGAGACCGACTTGACGGTCACGCCGTCGGGCATCTGCCCGAGAACAACATCCACGGCGGTAAGCAGATGATAGAACTTCATATCTACTGCCGAGCCTTCCACGCGGTTGGCACCGACGGTCTGCACCGCGGCCAAGAGGTCGTGCTGCTCAGAGATGGTTTTAGGCACCGTATAGGTGAACGACGGCATGGAGCCGTCGGTCTGCGTCTTCAGATCCGTCACCTGACTATCGTAGGGCGCGAGGGCATAGAACTGTGTGTGATCGTAGCTGCCGGCGTCGGGCCATAGCTCCGTGGCTGTCCAGTTGTTGTCTTTCTTGATATCATCATTGAGGAAGAGCTTCGGCTGCGTGTCATCGTCGCTGGCGAAGGCGTAGCCGAGGACATGGAACGAGTCGTAGAAGTTGTCATCCGTGACCATCTCGCCACGTGTGGTCAGCGAGGCATCTGTGGCGCGGTGCAGGTTGATATCGCTGGCGGACACTTTAGACAGATAGACAGCATGGCCTGCCTCAGTGCGGGTGGCGCGTGTTGTCACTCCACTCTGTGCCGTAGCCTTCATCTGAGCCGTAGACACCCTGAAGGTGATGTCCCCTACTCCACCGTCCTTCTCCAAGAAGAGGTTGTCATGGCACCCGGTGAAAACGAGCGGCATCAGGAACAGCTGCAATATTCTTCTCACACGTATCCGCATGTTCTTGTCAATCGTTCTTTAATTGTTTTTGTCAATGGTCAGATCCTCGTCGCTGCCGTCGCCCGTCGTCCAGGGATAAACGGCGGGAGAGAAGCCTACGGGCTCCTGCCAGTTGTCGGCATCGACCTGGAAGCGAAGGGCGTGGAGTCCTATCTTCAGTCGGACGCTGTATACGCGTCCGGCAACGAGCCCGTCAGCGAACGTGCAACTGCCGCTGACGCGTTGATGACGGGTAAAGACCAGATACTGAGGTTTGTTGTATATGAGGTTCTCGTCGTAGGAGACGAGGGTATAGACCACCGTCACGCGCACCGTGGCAGTGGTCGATGATGTGGCAGAGGATGGGATGAGCATCAACGCCGCTGTGGTAGCATTGCCAGCCGGCGTGGACATCGGTGCGAGTATGTCCGTGGCCTTGTCCGCCCCGCCATTCAGGATCATAGGCAGTCCTCCACCCTCACTCCGTAGCTTCTTGAAGGCGTCAGCGTCGGAGACACTCGCCGAGGTGTATAGGCTATTGAGCGCCGACGCGCCGATGGCGACCTTCACCTTTCCTGAGGGTTGCGACCACAGGGGCGATGAAGCTGTGGTGTTGTCCAACGAGAGCGTGGCCGTGGAAGGCAGACTGCCGTCGCCCTCGACATATATGGAGTCGATGAGGACGAGGGTGTTAGTGGCCGCCTTGCTATCCTCCTCCGTCCCCTTCTCCAACACATACTCCGCCTGGAGGTTGACCTTGGCGAGGGCATGTCGGAAGTAGAAGGTCAGGCGCGAGCTCACCGTGGGCTTCACTTGGTTGAGCCACGGGAGACCTTCGGTGTTGGTAGCCCACAGCAAGTCGACGCTCTTCGTAGGATCCCCGGCGACGGAGTAGGTCACCGTAGGATCGCCTTTGTAACTGTTGCCTCCTGGAAAACTGGTACAGCCGTTCATGGCGGTGAGGCGCTCAGAGGCATCCTGCTGGTAGGGGGCATAAGCGAAGAAGCTCGTCTTGCCATCCGGCCAGTACACCAATGGAGCATAGCTCCAAGAGCTGGAGGTAGGGTCGTAAGTCACCCGTTGGTTGTACATGAAATTAGAGAGATACTTCGTTTGCCCGGCAGCGTAATCCGTCTCTCCGGTGGTGTAAGCGGTAACGCCGAAGCCCGTCTGACGGAGGTCGTTGGCGGTCTCTATATTATAATAAGGAGTGGTCGCCCGTGTGGATGCCCTGGAAACGGCAGAAGCTACAGCCGATCGTGTAGAACCGGTTGTAGCTTCCGCTGAGGTGGAACGAGAGAGATAGGTCGTGAAGTAGACAGACTGCCGCCCTCCCACATCATCGGTAGCCGGTTCTTGCGAACAAGCCGCCAACGACAAGGGCAGCAATATGCTTCCTATGAGTTCATAGTGGATGTTCCTTCTCCCCATTCTTATATGATCAATGTTATTTTGCCGAAGCGACGTTCGCAGGCATATAGATCACCATCGGATCCGTGTCTGTTGAGCTACCATCCGTAGCACCACCGTTAGCAGTGTTTTCCCAGTTAGATACGTTAGCTTCGAACTTCACGCTGGTCAGACCCAGATGGATGAGCAGGTTGTACTTGGCATTGAGCGAAACCGTCTTCAGGGTCAGATCCTTGTAGAAGCTCTGCTCCACCTCAGTGTATTTCTTACTCAACGCCTCGTCCTTGGTGCGGACAATATAGTCGATGGTGATACGGAAGACATGATCATTACCGTCAGGGATGATCAACAGCGGAGTTGTCTCGGTGTATACGCTCTGAGGAGTGGTGGTGACGCCTTTAGGAAGATTTTCCCAAGGGATGTTGTCACCTGTCGGTTCAGCGATAGCTTCGTTCAGGGTCTGTACTGTAGCGCCCTTAGGGGCAGTGACAGTGGCAGTAGCTTTCGGAGAGTTGATCTCATAGTCGATCTTACCGTTCGTACCGGTAGTTGTCCACACGCCTGTAGCTAAGTTGAGTGTACCGCTGGTAGGAATGCTGGCTTCTTTAGTCATATTTTCGTCTGAACCTTTTATCACACTCTCTATCTTGATGCTCTTGACAGTAATCTTCGTATCAGCATCGAGAGTTCCGCCCGTCGTGGCAGAGCCATTGTCGATATCAGCTACGACCATCAGACCGGAGGTTTTGTTGTCGGTGCCAGCACCGGTACCACCGAACTTTGCCAGCGCATGCTTGAAGTTGAACTGCACCTTACCGTCGACCTTCATCTTACTGAGGTTGGCGTTGACAAGAGCCTTAGCTCTTTTGTTTAAATCAGTGCCTGCCTGAGAATCTCCGCTTGTTGTAGTACCATTCGTACCTGCTGTACCCCACAGGAGGTCAGCATCAGCACCGGTAGCACCAAGCGCATAAGTAACAGTTGGATCGCCCGTCGCAGTATTGGCGGACAAAGCCGTGATACCCGTTGTACTCGTTGTACTCGTTGTACTTAAATCCTTATAGGGAGCGTAAGCGAAGAAACTCAAATATTGAGCGGCTTCCACAGGCGTTGCATCCCCCTTCTGACCGCCATTCGGCCAGTACTTAATAGGAGTATAGGTCCAGCCCTTGCCATCTCTGTCGCTCACCTCCGTATTATACATGAAGTTAGGCGCTTCCGGTTCCTTTACGTCTTCATACTTAGTTGACCCCGTATAGAAGGCTGTGACGCCGAAGCCCATGGTCTTCAACAAATCCGTTGTCATCTCAGGCGCATCTGACGCAGACGCACGCGTAGACTCCCCTGCACGCGTATTCTTACTTTGCGCAAGATACGTTCCAAACTCAACCGGTGACAGTACCGACTCTTTTGTGTTAAGATCTGTCGTGTTTGTGTTGTCAAAATCTGAGTTAGCAGAACAACTTGCTAGCGACACTACCGCCATTATAGCGATAGAGCCCATCAACATGTCTTTCATTTTAAATAATTAATCTAACCTTAACTTAATACCCTATTGAATTACTCTGAGAAACATACCTACATGTTTGTGTTTGCGAGATCATGTCCTCATAAAATTCTTCTACGTTACTATTATCCGATGCAAAATTACGTAATATCTTTGTAATAGCATCAATATTCACGAAATATTAACATATAATAAATATTTCCTCAACAAATGTTCAATAAACTGACAAAAAACAGGGCACGAGAAGGCGCTCGTTGAAAATAAGAGAAGAGTTAGCGTCAATTTCGAGAATTTTAGGTCGTTTTGCAACATATTGATAATCAATATCTTACAAATATAATCATTTTAAGCCCTTATCAAAGTACTGTTCTGACCGAAAATTCTCTAGAGAATTCTCGGTCAGAACAGTTATATGACCGCATCATCTAACTGTTCTGACCGATAAAAACAACTGAGATGACCAAGTCAACTAACTGAAATGATACCTTCATCAGGCAAAAAGAAGTACAAAAGTCCACTTTTGGCAGTCTCAAGCCGAAAAAGAACTGTCCGCCGTTCTCTAGATTGAGACGAGGAGCGAACAGACTTTTGTCAACAAAAAACATAGTTTATCCATTTAACCGACACATATAGTGTCAGTCGTGAACACTGTCAAGTGCCATCAGAACACGATGTCGTAGTCTCCCCCATTGTCCCAGTCGTCGACCTCAGCGTTGAAGCCACTCCCCCTCGCCCGAAGGCTTAACGTTGGGCAAGTCGACATCAGCGACACTGCTGTAGAGTGTCATCTGATATTTTAGTTTAGCCCCAACCTCGAGATCCGGCAATTCCACAATTTTGTTTCCCACATCGACGGTATAGACACGAACAGTGTTGTCTACGAGCGTGAATGCAAGCTTCAGCACATTATCAGAAGATTGACGGTCTGCTTTTGGGGGGAGTCCAAAGGTAGAGATAGAAGTCGTGATATACCCATCGTTAGCGCCCACCGAGTCAACGGTAATCTTCCAAGCGTCGAGCAATTGTGTCCCAGTGGAGTCCGTGCCACAGTTTCGGCCGAGATAATAGCCTGCCGAAAAGCCACTAATGCTTCCTTCTACGGACTTGAGACTACGGATGCCGATAACCCTGACACGAATGACGAGCTGCGTGACATAAGGTTGAGGCTGCTCAAACGCCGAATAACGCCAAGTGTCAGTCATATCAGAGCTTCGCTTAGTCACATGCGATGACTGATAGGAAAAGTCAAGCGTGTCGCGAGCCACGTAGAGTTGTTCTGGATCACGCTGATAGACAACCCCCTTATCCCAAGAGTGATTCTGACGCTGCGTAATAGGCGTAAGCATAACTCGCGCCGAATCGAAATTGTCCATATCAAGGAAATCCATTGATCCATACTCATCGGGGGACAGATTGAAGAGAAGCAGACGATACTTGTCCATGGGACGGCTGAGCAACATAGAGTCGACATTATTGCTCACCGCATAGGCCTTCCCAGCTTCTTCACCATAGGTGAAAGCCGTCATGCCGGTAGGTTTGCCATCTGCATACTTGTTCCAATCGACATACAACATTATCTCAGTCCCCTCACCGCGATTGTCAACCAATTCACGACGATTGAGAAAACTATCTTCTCCACATGAGCAGAAGCCCTGCAACAGTATCCCTGCCAAAAGAAATATCATGTAGTGCTTCATCTCCTCTCCCTTTCTTTTCTATTACCAATCATCCACACTAAAGCAATCTTCGCCTTGGTGGGTCCGATATAACATAGATGACCATTGTGCGCAGGTTTGATGAGCCGATAAGCCGCATCGGCTTGATAACTGCGGTAGGGACCTCCCACATAGCCGAGGCTCAGAGTGTACTCCAAATTCCAGTGACGTGCAATCCGCTGCGAACAGCCTACAGACAATCCGGCAGACCAGAAGCTACCACGATGTCCGGTGCCCGACCATTCCAAATCGTAATAGCCGCCGGCTCCGTAGCATCCCACAAAAGTCCCCGTGAGCCGACGCAATGGCGCCTTGCGGGAGTGTCCTACCCACCACCGCAGCTCACCACCGGCCTCAAAGACTTCGTAGCTCCGAAGATTGTTGTGCCAGGTGTACCATGGGAAAGCCGTTTCTGCCATGAGACTCAGACGGGATCCGAGGTCTTTCTCTATCTCAAAGTTTGGAGTGAGCAAAGCGTCATAAAGCAAATTGGTCTTTATGGCAAACAAAGGTCGCAAGCTGTCGCCCCGCATAGACTGATTCTGTCCATGACACAAGAGCGAGAAGGCGAAAGCCACACAAAGCCCCCCCAACTTAACACACTGGCAAATCTTCATCAACTTCTCTTCTAACAAGATTTTATATAGTTCGCTGCAAAGTTACAAATTTCTATGTAATCCAGCAAATGTTACAACTGCATGTCTTTATCAAACTAAAGGAAAAATATTTTGCTCTCTCCTACTGACTATCTTCTTTTTTCAGTTCTTCATCTTTAAGTATAGGCAGAGAGAGATGGTATTTCACCGCTAATATTCTGACTGCCACGATGATGACAAATACCACCACCACGGTGACCGCCACATTGACATGCAAGGAGGTCATCAGCCAATAGACCAGTCCACCCAAGATGCTCGCCATGGCATAGATCTCTTTACGGAAGATCACCGGCGGACGATTGAGCAGCAGGTCACGGATGACACCGCCCGCCGAACCAGTGATACAGCCCATGGCAATAGCCACCCAAAACGGATGCCCACAGACCAGTGTCTTCTGTATGCCGGCTATCGTGAACAGAGCCAGGCCAAGCGTATCGAAGAAAAACCAGGCATTGTCCAGATGACGGAGCAACCGCGCAAAGAGTATCACCATCGCCTGGGCAAGAAAGGTGCAGACGATATACATCGGCGATGTCATCCAGAAGGGAGTCACTCCCAACATGACATCGCGCAAAGTACCACCGCCGATAGCTACGACGAAACCGCACACAAAACCTCCAAACCAGTCGTAACGCCTGGCGGCAGCATGGCGTATGCCGGAGATGGCAAAAGCCAGGGTTCCTAAGATCTCTATCGTCTGCTGAACAGAATGGATGAAAACAGGATCGTGATAAAACATTCTATATTGATGATTCCTATTTATGGACAGACTCTCAACAAGCATTCAATCCGTGCTTAAGCAGATTGCACAAACCGAAGGATTTAAACACGATTCAAGTCCCTGCCTTCAACAAACGCTTTAATGTTCTCTACGCAGATTTTCATCAGCCGTCCCCTTGCTTCCTTCGTAGCCCACGCGATATGCGGAGTGATATAGGCATGAGGCTGGGCAAAGAGAGGATTGTCGGCCCGTGGTGGTTCCTCGGTCATCACGTCCGCACCATAGGCTGCAAGCTCTCCCTTTGCCAAAGCACTGGCCACTGCCGTCTCGTCGACAAGAGGTCCGCGCCCGGTATTGATAAGGATTGCTGACGGACGCATCAACTTCAAACGCTTCGTATCGATGAGATGATAGGTGTCTTTGGTCAAAGGACAATGGAGAGAAAGTATGTCTGAAACAGCCAACACTCCCTCCAGCGTCGTCTTCTGTATGCCTTTGGGAAGATCAGAAGCATTTTTGGAGGTCAAGGCAAACACATCCATTCCCAAGTCACAGGCGATGCGCGCCACTCTCATGCCGATGTGGCCGAGTCCTACGATACCCATCGTCTTCCCGGCCAACTCTGGCAACGGTGTGTCCCAATAGCAGAAATCAGCATTGCGACTCCATTTGCCCTGACGATTCTCTTCAGCATAGTGGGCTACCTGGTTAGTGATGTTCAGAATGTGAGCAAAGGTCATCTGTACTACGCTCTCGGTGCTATACGAAGGGATGTTCGTCACCACAATGCCGCGACGATGGGCAGCAGCCACATCCACCACATTATAGCCGGTGGCCAGCACACCGATATATTTCAACCGGGGCAGCTGCTCCATGATCTCGTCTGTCATATTGACTTTATTGATCAGCACGATATCAGCGTCCTTAGCACGCGCTACCACGTCTTCGGGGGCTGTTCGTGGATAAACGGTGAGATCGCCAAAAGCCGTCAAAGGCTCCCACGACAGATCTCCAGGGTTGGCGGCATAACCGTCGAGTTCTACAATATTCATGATTTAATGTCTTTTACTTTTGATGTTTATTCCTTGTCAATGATGATATGACACCTTATATATATAGTTAGCATCAAGTGAAGATAGAGGTCTGGCCCCGTGTCGTTTATTCCTTATACCGGTCGCCCCAACAGTTGAGCATGCGCTGGTAAAGCTTCTCTTCCGAGGTGGAATGCTGGGCATGCCAGAAGCGCTGGTTCTTCAGATCATCGGGAAGATATTGCTGAGGCGTGAAGTTGCCAGGATAGTCATGAGGATATTTATATCCGTCGTGGTATCCGAGCTCTGCCATCAGCTTGGTGGGCGCATTGCGCAAGGGTAAGGGGACGGGTTGGTTGCCAGACTTTCTGACTTCTGAGAGTGCTGTGTCAATACCCAGATAAGCAGAGTTGCTCTTCGGGCTCGTCGCCAAATAGACAGTGGCCTCGGCAAGAGGAATACGCCCCTCGGGCCAGCCGATCTTCATGACGGCATCAAAGGCGGCATTGGCCAAGAGCAGCGCGTTGGGGTTGGCAAGCCCAATGTCTTCCGCGGCAGAGATAACCAGGCGACGCGCTATGAACTGCGGGTCTTCGCCTCCCTCTATCATCCTTGCCATCCAATAGAGGGCGGCATCAGGGTCTGAGCCTCGGATGCTCTTGATGTAAGCCGAGATGATGTCGTAGTGCATCTCACCATCCTTGTCGTAGGCCAGCGGATTGGTCTGAAGGCGGTCTTCGACCAGAGCGTCTGTGATGACAATATCGGAAGTGTCGTTTGCACCTACCACCAGCTCCAATATATTAAGCAGCTTGCGCGCGTCACCCCCACTGTATCTGAGCATGGCACCCGTCTCCTTCAACTCTATATGCCGTTTGCTCAACACCGTGTCCGTCGTAATGGCGCGATGAAGGATCTTCAGCAGATCGTCCTTGCCAAGCGACTTGAGTACATACAGCTGGCAACGAGAGAGCAAGGGACGGATCACCTCGAAGGAAGGATTCTCTGTCGTGGCACCGATAAGGGTCACCACTCCCTGCTCAACCGCCCCCAACAGCGAGTCCTGTTGTGATTTGGAAAAGCGGTGGATCTCATCGATAAACAGGATGGGAGACTGCTCCTGAAAGAACCGTCCCTGCTTGGCACGGGCAATGACATCCCGAACTTCCTTCACACCGCTGGTAACGGCACTGAGTGTATAGAACGGCACCTTGAGCGTGTGGGCGATGATCTGCGCCAACGTTGTCTTGCCGACTCCGGGAGGTCCCCACAAAATGAAGGAGCTGACGTGCCCCGACGCTATCATCCGCCGCAACACTCCATTCTGCCCCACAAGATGATCCTGCCCGACATAGTCGTCGAGCGTCTGCGGCCGCATGCGTTCTGCTAATGGCTCTGACATATCTTATTTTATATTCATATACATTTTTACGATTTACAAATTTACATATTTTCTATGATACAGCATCGTCTTTTCATTAAAATAAAATTAATCGCTGAAAAAGCAAGGCTTATGGATACGCTGTGAGTTCTGATACGTATATACAAAAAAGCCGCTGAAATTCAGCGGCTTCTGTGTAGTTTACGTATGTATCCCTATGGTTTGCATAGGTTTACCCGAAATTGTCGTACATGATATTCTCAGGCTCCACGCCCAGAGAATCGAGATAGTCGGTCACGGTCTTGATCAGCATTGGAGGACCGCAAAGGTAGTACTCGCAGTCTTCCGGTGCATCGTGATCCTTGAGATAGGTGTCGCGGATGCAGTTCACTGCAAAGCCGGCATAGTACTTCACACCGGCTGCGTCGGCCTTGGGATCAGGACGGTCGAGAGAGAGATGGAAGTGGAAGTTGGGGAATTCCTTTTCCAGCTCCCAGAAGTCCTCCAAGAAGAAGGCCTCTGTCAGCGAGCGTGCACCATAGAAGAAATGCATCTCACGGTCGGTGCAGTGCAACGTCTTGGTCATGTGCATGATCTGAGAACGCAGAGGAGCCATACCGGCACCACCACCGATCCAAATCATCTCCTTCCCCGTGTTGAAACGTGGATGGAAGTCTCCATAAGGACCACTCATCATCACCTTGTCTCCAGGCTTGAGGCTGAAGATGTAAGACGAACCAATACCCGTCGGCACATTCTGGAAGCCCACCTGTGGTCTTGGCAGGAACGGCGTGGAAGCGATACGCACGGTCAGCGTAATGATGTCGCCCTCAGCGGGATAGTTGGCCATAGAATAAGCACGTACGGTAGGCTCCGGATTATGAGCTTTCAGCGAGAAGATATTGAATTTTTTCCAAGCTCCGATATATTCGTCTCCAATCATGCTCTTGTCGAAGTCCTTGTCATAATCGATGCAATCGTAAGCCGGAATCTTGATCTGAGCATAAGAGCCCGGAATGAAGTCCATGTGCTCACCCGGTGGCAATGCCACCTTGAACTCCTTGATAAAGCTGGAGACATTTTTGTTGGAGATGACGGTGCACTCCCACTCCTTCACGCCAAGGATAGACTCCGGAATCTTAATGTCGAAGTCGCCTTTGACCTTTGTCTGGCATCCCAGACGCCAATGCTCCTTGATCTGTTTACGCGTGAAGTGCGGGCGCTCTGAGTCGAGGATCTCACCGCCACCGCTGAGCACCTGTACCTTGCACTGTCCACAACTGGCCTTGCCACCGCAGGCTGAAGGCAGGAAGATGCCATTGGAATTGAGCGTAGACATCAGGCTGTCGCCCTGGGGCACCGTGAGTTTCTTGTCACCGTTGATTGTGATGGTCACATTACCGCTGGGCGAGAGATATTTCTTCGCAATGAGCAGGATGATGACCAAAAGGAGAATCGCAGCAAGGAAGACTGCGATACTTACTGATATAAACTGTCCCATAATCTATGTTTTCTTCTCCTTAAAATTTAATACCTGAGAAGCACATCATGGCCATAGCCATGAGGCCCACAGTGATGAAGGTGATGCCCATACCCTGCAATGGCTTGGGCACATCGCTATACTCCATCTTCTCGCGGATGGCACCCATGGACACGATGGACAACGTCCAACCCAGTCCGCTACCGAGGGCATAGCCGATGCTGTCCCACACGGAACCTATGTACTGCGCACTCGACGGATCCATGTTGATACGCTGCTGCATGAACAGCGAAGCACCCATGATACAGCAGTTCACAGCAATCAGAGGCAAGAAAATGCCCAGTGCTGAATACAAGGAGGGACTGTACTTCTCCACGGCCATCTCTACCAGCTGGGTGATGCCGGCGATAATGGCAATGAACAGGATGAAGCTCAGATAGCTTAAGTCCACACCCTTGACCAGACAATCCGGTCCAAGGACATACACCTGAAGCAAATAGTCAACGGGCACGGTGACCAACAACACGAAGGTCACGGCCATACCCAATCCGAATGATGTCTTTACGTTCTTCGACACAGCCAGGAAAGAGCACATGCCGAGAAAGAAGGCAAATATCATGTTGTCGACAAAGATCGACCTGAAAAATAATCCAAAGAAATGTTCCATAATAGAAATATCACTTTAATAATGATCAATACCGACAAACCTTACTTCTTGTCCTCTTTATAGAAATAGGCTCGGTGAACCCAAATGACACATCCCAAGAGGATAAGAGCCATGGCTGGCATGGTCATCATACCATTATTGACATAGCCTGCGTCGTAGAAGCTCTGAGGGATGATCTTGAAGCCAAGGAGTGAACCGCGGCCAAAGAACTCACGGAAAGCACCGACGATGACCAGAATCATGGCATAGCCGAGACCGTTGCCGATACCGTCGAGAAAACTTGGCCAAGGCTTGTTCATCATGGCAAAAGCCTCCAGTCGACCCATGAGGATACAGTTGGTGATGATCAGTCCTACATACACCGAGAGCTGAACACTCACGTCGTAGGCCACAGCCTTCAGAATCTGACTAACGATGGTCACCAGTGCGGCAACGACGACCAACTGCACGATGATGCGGATACGCATTGGGATGGTCTTGCGGATGAGTGCAATGATCACATTGGAGAAAGCCGTAATCACCGTCACGGCCAGTCCCATGACAATGGCGGGCTTGAGCTGAGATGTCACGGCCAATGCAGAGCAGATACCGAGAATCTGAACGAGGATCGGGTTGTTGATATTCAACGGGCCACCCAGCACCTCTTTATTTTGCTTACTGAATAAACTCATAATTCGTCTTTATTATTTAGCATTCAGAAATTTAACATACTGTCCAAGGCAGTCGTGAAGCATATCCGTGACGCCATTGGATGTCAGCGTTGCGCCTGTTACGGCATCTACAGAGTTGGGATCATTGCTGTCGCGCTTCTTCAACACCGAGATGGCGATGGCATTGCGATCTGCGCCCTTGAAGAGCTTCTTGCCCTGGAACTGCTCCTGCCACTTCTGGTTGTCCTTGATTTCGGCACCCAGTCCGGCAGTCTCACTCTCATGGTTGAAGTAAGCGCCATAGATTGTGGACTTGTCGTCGTTCAAAGCGATGTAGCCACTGATCGGTCCCCACAATCCCATGCCATAGACAGGAATCACATATTTGGTCTGTCCATTGACGGAGCAGACATACACAGCCAACTTACCGGCCTTGAAATCACCAGAGTTGAGTTTAAAGCCAGCAGCCGTGCCGCCTTTCGAGCCTTTGTCAACAACATTGCCGTTGGCATCGATAATCTCGTCGGCAGTGACCACCTCTTTATATTTGGCGGCAGCAGCCTGATCCTGCAAGCCACGGATGTTGAGCGAATAGAGTATCTGCTTCTGCTTGTCAAGTGCCACATTAGCTTCCTGGGCCGGGCGCAGTGCCTGAAAGACAAAGGCCAGCAAGAAGGCAACGATCACCACAAGAACGGCAGCATAGACAATCGTATAAGAATTGGAATTTGTTTTCATACCTTATATTATATAATGTCGTCTGCTTGATTAGTTAGAAGAACGTTTGGCACGCTTCGAGATGTTGGACTGAACGACGCAGTAGTCGATCAGCGGTACAAACATATTGCCGAAGAAGATAGCGAGCATCATACCCTCGGGATAACCTGGGTTCAGCACGCGCACCACCACAGCCATGATACCGATGAGAAGTCCATAGATATACTTACCAGTCTCAGTACGTGCAGAGGTAACAGGGTCGGTAGCCATGAATACGGCACCAAAGCAGAAGCCACCCAACACGATGTGCTCATACCAAGAAATAGGTGTCTTACCTGTCACGGAAAAGATCAAAGCCATGGCAATGCCGCCGACAAAGACGCTCAGCATGGTCTTCCAACTGGCAATGCCTGTCCATAACAGAATGACAGCGCCAATAGCAATGGCGATGACAGAAGTCTCACCTACTGATCCGGGGATGAAACCCAGGACCATGTCAGCCAGACTTGACTGTGGCGTGATGCCCTGGGCAATCTGACCCAACGGTGTAGCGGCCGTGAAACCATCGGGCAACTGATAGCCGAGGCCACAGATGGAATCAGTGCTTACCCACACCGAGTCACCCGTCATCTTACTTGGATAAGAGAAGAAAAGGAACATACGGGCAGCAATAGCCACGTTGAAGATGTTCATACCCGTGCCACCAAAGATCTCCTTGGCAAAGATGACTGCAAAAGCAACGGCAATGGCCAACATCC
>ERZ773276.940-NODE-940-length-26923-cov-17.681219_pt1 | contig 26923 bp, 25 predicted proteins | sample MGYA00511386_ERZ773276 | MGnify/ENA primary metagenome ERZ773276 (study PRJEB29015, sample SAMEA2737778) | human gut metagenome | biome: human gut; feature: human-associated habitat; material: faeces | place: China | collected 2012 ...
TCGAGCCTCGTCGGCCGCTCCAATACGAAGCCATCGTTGATGCAGAAATGCAAAAGCGATGGCTTTTTTGTTTTGTGCGGCAATGGCCGGGAATGTTCTCTGCTTGTCAAAGCAAAGAGCCGCTGTACAACACGATGCACGGCGGCTCTTCTTACAATATAAATACAGCACTACCGCACAGCGTCTTACATTACCATGGTGATGATCAGCGCACACAGCGGCAGGGTGACGATGCTGAGCAGAGTGGTCAGCACCACGCTTCCGGCGGCAAAGTGCTCATCGTGACCGAACTGCACCGCAAATACCGAGGTAATGGCGGCCGCTGGGCAGCATTCCAGCAGCGTTACCACCTGTGCGGCAGTGCCGTGGAAGCCCAGCACCCCGAACAGCGCCAGCGTAGCCGCCGGGATCAGCAGCATACGCACAGAGGCAAGCTTCCAGATGTGCTTATCTGTCACGATGCTGCGCACATCACCGGCGGCGATCAGCATCCCGGTGATGAGCATGGACAGCGGGGTGTTTACCCCGGCCAGCAGCTCCAGCGGCTGGGTGATCAGGGCAGGCAGCGGGATCTGCAGCAGATAGATGCCCAAGCCCACTACAATGGCATACAGTACCGGGGTGCGCACCAGACTGCGGGCAACCTCTTTTACACTGGAACCGCCGCTGACAAGGCCATAACCCAGCGTCCACAGCAGAATGTTGAACACGGTAACGTAGGCACTGGCATACAAAAGACCTTCGGAGCCGAACAGCGCCGAAATGAGCGGGAAGCCCATATATGCTGCGTTGGAAAAAATGCAGGCAAACCGGAAAATGGGCATCCGGCTGCCGGTCTTGCGTGCCGTGAGCAGCAGGGTGATCACAGTGCCCAGCAGCACGGACAGGACGCTCATGCCGAAAGCCGCCAGCAGATTGCGCAAGATCTGGGCGCTGAATTCCATGCGGTAAGAGTTTACCACCATGGCCGGCACAATGATGTAGACCAGCAGATTGGAAAGCGCCTGCTTGTTTTCCAGCTTGAGCACGCCGGTCTTGACCGCCACCATGCCTGTGCCGATCAGCAGGAACAAGACCGCGACCTGCTGCGCGGTGATGAGAGCCAGTTCCATAAAATTCTCCTCCTCTAGGCCATAACGCGTATACCACGAAAGATACAACACAGGTATAGCACAAAACCCTGCGGATAGCAAGGCTGAACGCAGGGCTTTGCAAGATTTTGCAGTTAAAGCTTACAAAATGACATTTTTGATCAGCAGGGAAATGCTGCCGTCATCGGCGTGCAGGAACTCTACCTCTGATTCGGCGTTCAATAGCTCGGTGGGAATCTTTACCTCAATGCCGTTGGCGGTGCGCAGACTGCGGCTCTCCATCCGGCGGATGCGGGCAGGGGTTACGGTCACCGGCTGGGCGGCGCTGTCAATGACATCGCTCTTTTCTACATAATCGTCAAAGGGCACGGCGGCGAGGGGATATTCCTCCTCCAATTGCTGGCGCACCTGCTGGATGGACACCTGATTGTCGTTGTCGGCAGCCTGATTGGCAATCATCATGGCCACCTGTGCCTCCACATGGGGCGTTTCGGCGTAGTTCTCCTGCACAGCCTGCACGGCGGCTTCCTGAATGGCCTGTAGCTTTTTCTTTTCCGGCTGGGCGGTGGTGTACTGGAACACCACGGTGGAAAGGTAAAACTCCTTGTGGCCGTCAATATCGTACTTCTTTTCCAGCAGCCGCATGGAGTAATCGGTCAGGTCTACCAGTGCGCCCTCCTCCACCTTGCCGCTCTGGGTAGGCAGGCAGGCGCGCTGCTGGATGATGGAGTTCACCGGTGCGCCCTCCACAGTCTCCGTATAGTGGGTGTAGCCGTTTTTATAGTTCAACTTCAGGATGCCCAGCCACGGCGCACCGTCCCGGGTAAAATCCACCACGGCAAGGTCTGCCCCGGGGATGGTGGTGTGGGCGTGCATATAGTCGAACAGCACCCCGGCAATGCGGCAGGAAAGATCCACAAAGTCCTGATTGTGTTCCAGCTCATTTTTAAAGGCTGAGTCCGGCAGCGGGCGGCACTGGCGGATGTCGTCGCTGGCCAGCAGTTTTTCAATGTGGTTTTGCAGGTAGGCGTTTTTTTCGGCGGTCAGTTCCATGGGCCCGCCGCTGAGCACCGGCGCATCCATGGTGGTATCCAGAACGTGCAGAATGGCCTGATGAATGATGATCTCCATTGTTGCTCCTCATTTCGTGACGTAGTGTTTGCGCCCAGTATAGCACAACCGCCGGAAAAAGGCGAGAGCCGCCCGGGGATTTTGCGGATTCTACAATTTACAAATCCCGCCAAAAGGGCTATACTTATAATATCTGTGCAAAAGGAGGTGGAGCTGGTGGACGAGCAGCTGGAACAGATCGAAGGCGTCGTGGAGGATATCATCTACGAGAACGAGGATAACGGCTATGTGGTGTTCGAGATCTCCGGCGGCGGGGTGCTCACGGTGGTCTGCGGCATCGTAGGCGAGCTGCACGCAGGCGAAAGCGTCATCTGCCGCGGCAGGTACGAAAACCACGCCACCTATGGCCGCCAGTTCCACGCGCAGGAATGCGAGACCGATATGCCCAAGGATCTGGAAGCGGTGTATGCTTTTCTGGCCAGCCGTTCCCTGCCGTATATCGGCGCAAGAACTGCGGATAAGATCATTGATATGTTCGGCGCTGAGGCGCTGGAGGTCATCGCCAACGACCCCGCCCGGCTGACCAGGATCCCCGGCATCTCGCCGGATAAGGCCGACCGCATCCAGCAGGAGTTCAAGCGGATGTTCGGAATGCGGGAACTCATCGCCTATCTGGCACAGTTTGAGATCAGCCCACGCAAGGCTATGGAGGTGTTCAAAGCCTTTGGCGTGGGGGCGATGCAGGCCATTGCGTCAAACCCCTATCTGCTGTGCGGGGAGCCGCTGCAGCTGGACTTCCGCCACGCGGACAGCATCGCCCAGTATTACCACATGGAAGGGGACTGCGCCCAGCGGCTGGAAGCTGCCCTGCTGCGCACTTTGCGCCACAATGCGGGCAACGGCCACACCTGTCTGCCCCGGGCACAGCTGCTGGCAACTGCCTCCAACTTTATCCACCAGCCGCCGGAAAAGCTGGCGCGGGCGCTGGATCACTGCATCGAAACGGAAGAACTGTGTGTAAAAATGTTCGATGCCGTGCCCTATATCTACCTGCCAGATCTGCTGGCTGCAGAGCAGGACATTGCCGACCGGCTGAACCTGCTGGCAAAGCGCGGCAAGAACACGGCCCGGGATCTGGATAAAAACATTCAGATCTTAGAGCTGACCCAAGGGTTTGCTTACGCCCCCCTGCAAAGGGAAGCTATCCGCAAGGCTATGACTGAGAACTGCCTTGTGCTCACCGGCGGCCCCGGCACGGGCAAGACCACCACGGTCAACGCCATTTTGCAGCTGCTGGAAAATCAGGCCGAGCGGGTAGCCCTGTGCGCGCCCACCGGCCGCGCTGCCAAGCGGCTCAGCGAGCTGACCGGCCGCAAGGCCAGCACCATCCACCGCCTGCTGGAGGTGGACTACACCGGCGGCGTGGTCAGCTTTATCCATAACGACAAAAACCTGCTCAAGTGTGACGTGGTCATTCTGGACGAGATGAGCATGGTGGACGTCAAGCTGTTTCAGGCGCTCATTGCAGCGCTGCGCTACACCTGCCGTATTATTATGGTAGGCGATGCCGACCAGCTGCCCAGTGTAGGTGCGGGCAACATCCTCAGCGAGGTCATCCGCTCCGGCTGCGTGCCCACCGTCTGCCTGAACGAGATCTTCCGGCAGGCAAAGCGCAGTCTCATCGTGGAAAACGCCCATCACATCATCTCCGGCGAGCCGCTGCAAAAGGGCAGCAAGACCGATGACTTCTTCTTTTTGGAGTCCGACGGTGAGGCCGCCCAGCGTCTGGTGTGCGATCTTGTCACCACCCGGCTGCCCCGGAGCTACGGCTTTGACCCCATCCGGGATATTCAGGTGCTGTGCCCCACAAAGCTTGGCCCCACCGGCACACAGGCACTGAACGTGGAACTGCAAAACCTGCTCAACCCGCCCCAGAAGGGCAAGCCCCAGCTGCAAAGCGCCGCCCGGGTGTTCCGGGTAGGGGACAAGGTGATGCAGGTGCGCAACAACTACGAGATCGTCTGGAACCGCATCGGCGGTGAGCAGGGCGTGGGTGCCTATAACGGTGATATCGGCATTGTGGAAAGCATCAACGTGCGGGAGCGCTCCATGGTGGTGCGCATGGACGATCGGCGTCTGCTCTACCCGGCGGAAAACCTGAACGAACTGGAGATCGCCTATGCCATCACGGTGCACAAAAGTCAGGGCAGCGAGTTCCCGGCGGTGATCCTGCCGGTGGCGCAGGTGCCGCCAAGGCTGTGCTACCGCAACCTGTTCTACACCGGCGTCACCCGCGCGCGCAAATTGTGCGTTGTGGCGGGCCGCAGGGACGTGGTGAACAGCATGATGAGCAACATCCGGCAGAACCTGCGTTACAGCGGCCTGTGCGCCCTGCTGCAGGCTGGACAGCCGCCGGAGCAGCTCAGCACAGAAGGGAAGAGCTCCTGATAAAACCGCGCAGAACAGCGGCAAAGCTTGTATACTTTTTGCCGCAACTATGTTATACTAAAGCAGTCTTTGTTTTTTTGCCCGCAGCTGCGGGCGTTACATACATGATAGAGGAACGCAGAGAAAGGATTCAGGCAATTATGGCACAGAATGATATCGGCATCGACCTTGGTACTACTACCATCATCATCGCGCAGGAGGGCAAGGGCGTGGTGCTCAACCAGCCCAGCGTTGTGGCAATGGATACCCGCAAGAACACCGTGCTGGAGGCCGGCGACAAGGCACTGGCCATGGTGGGACGCACGCCCAACTATATCTCCGCCATCTTCCCGCTGAAGGATGGCGTCATCAGCGACCACACCATGACCCGGGAGCTGATCTGCCGCTTTGTCAAGCAGGTGTACAGCTCCCACATGGTCAAGCCCCGGGTGGCAGTGTGCGTGCCCGCCGCCATTACCGGCATTGAGAGCGATGCCGTGGTGGAGGCTGTGGTGGCAGCCGGTGCCCGTCAGGTGTACCTGATCGATGAGCCCATTGCCGCTGCTCTCGGCTCCGGCATCGACATCACCCTGCCGGACGGCCGTATGATCATTGATATCGGCGGCGGCACCACGGATATCGCCGTGCTGAGCCTTGGCGGCAAGGTCAAGGCCACCAGTGTGCGCGTGGCCGGTAACCACTATGATGAGGAGATTCTCAAGCACGTCCGCAACAAATACAGCATCGCCATCGGCCAGCGCACCGCCGAGGAACTGAAAAAGCACGTTGCCTGCTGCCCCCAAAAGACCGATTTCCACGAGAGCATGGAGATCAAGGGTCGCAGCCTGCTTACCGGTCTGCCGGTGCGCGTGACCGTTTCCACCGATGATCTGTACGAGCCGGTGATGATGCTCAGCGAGCAGATCGGCACCGCAGCCCATCAGGTGCTGGAAAAGACTCCGCCGGAGCTGGCAGGCGATATCTACCGCAACGGCGTCATGTTGACCGGCGGCGGTGCCCAGCTGCACGGCCTGACCGAATATCTGAGCCAGGAGCTGAAGGTGGAGGTCACCGTCTCGCCGGACCCCGTAAACTGTGTTGCACTGGGCACGGCGCAGAGCCTTTCCATCGGTGATAAGCTGGAAACCGGCTTTACGGATGCCACCCCGCGCATCGGCCGCCGCTAAGATTGGTTCGTTTTGTCCATGTCATATCACAAAGCAGCAAAAATAAAATTTGTTAATTTTTGTTGAAATGAATGGCAAAATACGGTATACTATACCCAAATTGATTTTCTGCTAACGATGTTGTATCGCTTGCAGTATCCAACAAACAGGAGGAAAAACCATGGACTTAGGTTTCGATGTGGTCGTTACCATTACTGGTATCGTGCTGGTGTTCCTGATCCTCGTGCTGCTGATGGCTATCATCACGCTGGAGGGCAAGATCTTCGACTCGATGAATGCCAAGAAGAAGGCCGCCAAGACTGCTGCACAGGCACCTGCCGCAAAGCCCGCTGCCGCTCCGGTACAGCAGGCTGCGCCTGCTCCTCAGGTAGAGGAGGGCATCCCCGGTGATGTGGTGGCCGCCATTATGGCTGCTATCCATGCAATGGGCAACGGCAAGTACACCCTTAAGGCAGTGCGTCGTGGCAAAAACGGCTGGGGCAAGGCCGGCGTGAACGACACCACGGCTCCGTTTTAACACAGGAGGAAGAGCATGACACAGTTTATTGATACTCTGGTCGGTATTTTCCAAAGTTCCGGCTTTGCACAGTTTGGCCAGCCCGGCGGCTGGCTGTACGCCGTGATGATCTGCGTGGGCTGCTTTCTGCTGTACCTCGCCATCGTCAAGGAATTCGAACCCCTGATCCTGCTGCCCATGGCCTTTGGCATGATCCTTGCCAACCTCCCCGGCAGCGGCATCATCCACATGCAGTACTTCGTTGGTGACGGTCTGGAGCACCCCATGTGGGTCGAGATCCTGAACAACGGCGGTCTGGCCGATATGCTCTACATGGGTGTTAAGCTGGGCATCTACCCGCCGCTGATCTTCCTCGGTATCGGCACCATGACCGACTTTGCACCCCTGATCTCCAACCCCAAGAGCCTGCTGCTGGGCGCTGCCGCACAGTTCGGTATCTTCGGTACTTACATGGGCGCCCGTCTGCTGGCCGCTACCGGTCTGGTGGACTTCACCCAGAAGCAGTCCGCTGCCATCTCCATCATCGGCGGTGCCGACGGCCCGACCGCTATCTTCGTTACCTCCCGTCTGGCACCTGAGCTGCTGGGCAGCATCGCTGTGGCAGCGTACAGCTACATGGCACTGGTGCCCGTTATCCAGCCGCCCATCATGAAGGCAATGACCACCTCCAAGGAGCGCTCTGTGGTCATGAAGCAGCTGCGCACCGTCTCCAAGACCGAGAGGATCATCTTCCCCATCATGGTCGCTATCATTGTTTCCCTCATCGTGCCGGATGCCGCCGTTCTGGTCGGTATGCTGATGCTGGGCAACCTGATGAAGGAGTGCGGCGTTGTGGATCGTATCCAGAAGACCGCCGGTAATGAGCTGATGAACATCATCACCATCTTCTTGGCTCTGTCTGTGGGCTGCACTACCAGTGCAAACACCTTCCTGAATACCCGCACCCTGTTCATCATCGTGCTGGGTCTGATCGCCTTCTCCTTCGGCACCGCAGCCGGTGTGCTGTGCGGCAAGGTCATGTACAAGCTGACCGGCGGTCAGGTGAACCCCCTGATCGGTTCCGCCGGCGTTTCCGCCGTGCCTATGGCCGCTCGTGTTTCCCAGAAGGTCGGCCAGAGCGAGAACCCCTCCAACTTCCTGCTGATGCACGCCATGGGCCCCAACGTGGCCGGCGTTATCGGTTCTGCCGTTGCTGCTGGTATCCTGATCAACATCTTCGGCTAAGCAAAACCTGAAGCACTATCTCAAGAGCCATCGCACAGCCTTGTGCGGTGGCTCTTTTTGTGCAGAACGATTTCAAATGGCCCCCGCTGCGCTTTGGCCATATTCAGCGGAATTATGATTTATTATTTCGGGATAACGAAGCGTCTGCGGACGCTCCGTTATCCCATTTTCACGGGAGAGGACGTAAGAGGTAACAGCAGCCGTTTCCAGTTACGACCCCTTCTGTGAAAAGAGGTTCTGAAACGCCCGCAGGCGTTTCAGAACCTCAAATATTAAAATATACTTTCCTTGAACAATGGCCAGAGCGGCAGCGGAGGACATTCAAAATCGTGTTAGCATTAGTTTTTTTCTGTTTGTGTTTGGCTGTTGCTTGTGCTATCATAGAGAAAACAGGGCGCAATGCGCCCCAAAACAGGAGGGAGCCGTTATGGAAAAAATCAAGCTTGAGATCGCAGGCATCCCGGCTGTCCTGTACGGCAAGCGCAGCCGCCGGGTCTATCTCTATGTCCATGGCAAAAACGGCAATGCAGCCGAGGCTGCCCGCTTTGCCCGCACAGCCTGCCCGGCAGGCTGGCAGGTGCTGGCTGTCGACCTGCCGGAGCACGGCACCCGGAAAAACAGCCCGGAAAAGCTGGTGCCGTGGGTGGTCACCCGGGAGCTGCAGGCGGTTTACGCCCGGATGCAGCCGGTATGGAAGCATATCCGGGTGTATGGGGTCAGCATCGGGGCGTGGTTTGCTATGCAGGCGTTGCAGACGCAAAAACCGGAGAAGGCGCTGCTGGTGTCCCCGATCGTGGATATGGAAAAATTGATCCTTGCCCTGATGCAGCAGGCAGGGGTAACGGAGGAGCAGCTGCACGCGGCAGGGGAGATCCCCACAGACTTTGGGGAGACGCTTTCGTGGCCGTATCTGTGCTGGGTGCGGGAGCACCCGCTGCACTGGAAAGTACCCACACAGGTGCTCTATGCTGATACAGATCCCCTTACCGGGCACACCGCTATGGAGCGGTTCCGGCAGCAGACCGGGGCGCACCTGACCATTCTGGAGGGCGGGGAGCACTGGTTCCACACCGAGACCCAGCTGGCCGCTCTGCAAAGCTGGGAGGAACACAATTGCTGAACCTTACCGAACAGAAAGCCACGCTGGCAGAGCTGGAATTGCTGGTAGCGGTGCGCTGCCGGGTGCTGCGGGCAGCCAATCAGCTGCCGGAGGTGGAGAGCCAGACACGGACCTATTACCAGAAGGCCTTTGCCGAGAACACCCACACGGCGTATCTCCTTTGGGACGGTGAAACGCTGGCAGGCACCGGCGCCGTGAGCTATTTTCAGGTCATGCCCACCGTCCATAACCCCACCGGTCGGAAAGCCTACCTTATGAATCTGTACACCGCACCGCAGTACCGGCGGCAGGGCATTGCGACCCGCATCCTGACCCGGTTGGTGGAGGATGCGCACCGGCGCGGGGTAACGGCCATCTCGCTGGAAGCGACCGCAATGGGCAGGCCGCTGTATGAAAAGTTCGGCTTTGTACCCATGGAACATGAAATGGAACTGCCGGAATAAAACAAAACGCCGCTGACGGCTTTGTGCATCGTCAGCGGCGTTTTGTTTATTGAAAACAGGATTGTGAATGGCAGAATCAGACGTTTGCTTCGCTGTTGTGCTCAGCCTTCTTGTAAGCGGAGAAGGAGTGGAACACGATGTTCAGGCCCAGCACGATCAGCAGCACGGCAAGGATCAGCTGCAGGCCGTTTGCGATGAACACAGCGCCCCAAGTGGTCTCACCGGCAGGGATGGTAACAGAAGCGGCGGTGCTGATGGCCTTGACCATAGCGATCAGGCGCTGCACCAATGCGGTAAAGGTAACGCACAGCATGATGACCAGAGGGGGGAACAGCATCTTGTTGCTGCGGCCGGTCACCTTCAGGAACACGCACAGGGTAGCCAGCACCAGTGCGCTCAGCAGCTGGTTGGCAGAACCGAACAGAGGCCAGATGTTGGCGTAGCCGATCTTGGTCAGGATAAAGCCAAACACCAGCGTGATGAAGGTGGAGAAGTACACATTGCAGAACAGCTTGCGCCAGCCCTCGGCGTGCTCCATGTCGTCCACGCTGAACAGCTCCTGGAAGCTCATGCGGCCAATACGGGCCACGGCATCCAGACTGGTCAGTGCCAGTGCGGAAACGCACATGGTCATGAACACGGTAGCAGCGTAGGCGGGCACACCGAACATCTCAAAGAAACCGGCAACGCCGCGGCTGAAGATCTGGAACGGAGTACCGGCAGCAGGGGTACCGTCGGCAGCTGCGGCAGCACCGGCAACGCACAGAGCCAGAACCGCCAACAGGCTTTCAAGGATCATGGCACCGTAGCCGACCTTCAGCATATCCTTCTCGTTCTCAACGGTCTTGGAGGAAGTACCGGAGGAAACAAGGCTGTGGAAACCGGAAACTGCACCGCAGGCCACGGTGACGAACAGGATGGGGAACATGGTGCCCAGCTTTTCGTTGGTAAAGCCGGTGAACACAGGCAGATTCATGGTGGGGTGTGCCACCAGCAGGCCAACCACAGCGCCCACGATCATGGCCACGAACATAAAGGTGGTCATGTGGTCACGGGGCTGCTTGAGCAGCCACATGGGCAGCACAGCAGCAAAGAAGATGTACACAAAGGTGATGTAGCTCCAAGCGGCCTTGCCCAAGATCAGGGGCAGGTTTGCGCCGATGACAAAGGACAGCACGATGAACACGATGCTGATAACGCTTTCCTTCCAGCCGGAGAAGCTGAACTTTTTCTGCAGCAGGCCAAAGATAACGGCGAACACCATGAACATGATGGACACCATGCCGGCAGCGCCGTTGGTCTTGGCAGCCTCAACCATTGCGCCGTCTGCGCCGAAGGCATTGAAGGTGCCGGCAACCATGTCCGCAAAAGCGGCAATCACGATGCCGCAGAACAGCCAGCAGAACAGCAGGAACAGCTTGCGGCCGGTCTTGCCGATATACTTCTCGATCAGCATGCCCATGCTCTTGCCGTCATTCTTGACGGAAGCGTACAGAGCGCCGAAGTCGGTGACGGCACCGAAGAAGATGCCGCCCAGCAGGACCCACAGCAGAACGGGCAGCCAGCCGAAAGCGGCAGCCTGGATGGCACCGGTGACAGGGCCTGCACCGGCAATGGAGCTGAACTGGTGGGCGAACACCGTCCAACCGTCGGTGGGGACATAGTCCCGGCCATCCTCATGGACAACAGCCGGGGTCTTGGCGGTGGGGTCAATGCCCCACTTGTTTGCCAGCCAGCGGCCGTAGAGTGCGTAAGCACCGAACAGACACACGGCGGCGATCAATACGATGACCAGCGTATTCATTGTTTTTACCTCTTTCCTTTTTTCACGCGGCAAACCGGCCAGGTGCACAGCGCCGTCCGGCAGACGAAGCAGGGCCGCAGGGTGTAAAAAAGCCCTCGTCCATTCGGAAGATCTTCCTTGGGCGGAAGATCTTTCCCGAAGACGAAGGCTCACACATCCACTGCACATTGTGGATGATTCTGCTCCGCGGTACCACTTCGCTTGCTGTCGGTGGACAGCCACTCCCACGCATGGCGCATCTGCCATGCTGCCCGGTAACGGGGGCTGGACGGCGTTGCATTACTCAGGACGGTCAAGGTCCCGTTCACACACGCTGCTTGCAGGGGAGGGTCATTTGCTCCTGACTGCCGCCGTTGCATCAAAAAGGGCGGCTCGCTGAAAGAGGGTGCTGCAAATGATCATGTCCTGTTCGTCGCATTTGCCGAATGATTGCTCCTACTTTAGGGCAGAATTCATAATTTGTCAATATAGTTCCGGGAAGTTCGGAGGATGCGCCAATTCGGCAAAGAAGTTCTAAGAGAATTTTAGGTGATTTTTATTCATATGTGAAAAGAGCTAAATTGAACAGTGCGTTTCCTGAAAAGAGTTCACGCAGAATGCTTGACTTTCATACTTTGAAGTGCTAAAGTAATAACACAATGAACCGACCCGATGTGATCAGAAGAAGGAGAACTGTTATGGCCGAGAAAAATCCCAGAAGAAACGAAACCATCGACGCGCTGTTCGACGCGATCCTCAGCCTGGAAACGCGGGAAGAATGCTACGATTTCTTCGAGGATCTGTGTACCGTCAAGGAGATCTCGGACATGGCGCAGCGTCTGGAGGCAGCAAAGCTGCTGCTGGACGGCAGCACCTACGAGCAGATCGTAAAAACGGTGGAGATCAGCACTGCCACCATCAGCCGCATCAACCGCTGCATCCAGTACGGCACCGGCGGCTACCGGCAGACCATTGAAAAGGTGCGCGAAAAGCAGCAGTAACGCCGCCACGCGGCAGGGCATAGGATGGGGCGTGCAAACCCTCTTGACCGGAAAGGATGGTATTCTATGTCTGCTGAAACCTGTACCCGCTCCCAGTGCCCGGAGATGCCCAAGGTCACGCTGGACCAGGCTGTGATCGACCTGATGGAGAGCATCGCCCTGCAGGAAACGGCCCTCAGCCACATCCTGTGCGCCGAAAGCCAGAAGATGAAGGTGGCCATGGGCCTGGATGGGCTGGACCTGTGCAAGCTGCTGGAGGTCAACGACTCGGCAACCAACATGGTGCACGCCGTGGCCAACCTGGAGCTCGTGCTCAAGGATAAGCTGGAGTTCATCTCCAACAACCTCTACTATCCGCCTTCCGGCAGCGGCTGTTCCGCTGACCAGTAAGGCCCTCTGCCTGCCCGGGTGCCGGGCGGGCATTTTTGTTTACCGTCTCTTCACGGAAAGTTTGCATAAAAACCGGAAAATGCATTTGTTGGAATTGCTGAGGCGGTCAATCTGTGCTATACTATAGACTGTATCACCATGAAAGTGAGGAAACCGCAATTGCTGCATTACGATGCCATCCTGTTTGACGTGGACGGGACCCTGATCGATTCCGCTCCCGGCATTCTCCATACATTGGAAGAGGTCTTTCAGAAAATGGGCGTGGACGTCACCGGCGTCAACCTGCGCCGCTATCTGGGCCCGCCGCTGCGCAAGAGCTTCGGCGAGCACTTCACCGAGCTGGACAAGATCGAGCAGGCCACCCGCCTCTACCGCGAAAGCTACGCGGTGAAGGGCAGCCACGAATGCGCCGCGTACCCCGGTGCAGCGGAAATGCTGCAGCGCCTGAAGGACGCCGGGCTGATCCTGTGCACCGCTACTTCCAAGCCCACCGAGGTGGTCACCCCGATCCTGGAAGAAAAGGGTCTTGCACCCTTCTTTGATTTCATCGGCGGCGCGTCCATGGACGAGAGCCGCGACACCAAGACCGACGTGGTGCACTATGTGCTCAGCCAGCCCATGCTGCAGGGCAAGCGGGTGCTGATGGTCGGTGACCGCAACGACGACATGCGCGGCGCGGCAGACTGCGGTCTGGACGCTGCCGGTGCACTGTACGGCTATGGCAGCCGCGGGGAGCTTGCGCCCTTCCACCCGGTGCTGCTGGCCGAGAGCTGCGCCGACCTTGCCGACCAGCTGCTGGAGCAGCGTGCCTGAAACAACGCGCAATAAAGGGAATGGTGAAAACTATGAGACAGAATACACAATCGGAAAAACAGTCGCTGACGCCCATGCAGAAGCAGGCAGTGCTGGTGTGCATTGTGTGTGCACTGGCGGCGCTGCTGACCATTGGCATCACCCTTGTCCTGATCCATCGTGGCAAGGAACCGGCTGCCTCTTCGGAGCAGCCGGGCACCGAGCAGCCTGCGGATGATGCAAACATCGCCGACCATTACCAGATCAACGAACAGTCCAGTGCACTGCTCCCCGAGACGGCGGACGCGGGTGACGCCTACCAGAGTGAGACGCTGTTCATCGGCGATTCCAACACGGTGCGTCTGTATGCCAACGGCCTGATCAGCCTGCAGCAGTTCTGCGCCAAGGAGGGCATTGGCACAAGCGCTGCCCTGAACGAGGGCATCGTTACCTTTAAAAAGGACAGCAGCCGCTACACCATCGCGGAAGCTGTGGCCAAGATGAAGCCCCGCCGTGTGGTCATCATGCTGGGCACCAACGACACTGGCATGGCCGTGGAGGATTTCATCAGCAATTACAAGCAGCTGGTGCAGGCCATCCAGACCAGCTACCCCTACACCGACATCATCGTCAACACGGTGCCGCCGGTGCCTGCCGACCACTCCAACTATCCCAACATGGACCAGACCAGGATCGACGACTTCAATATGGCATTGTTGTCCATGTGTGAGGAAATGAGCCTGAAGTTCCTCAACACGGCCGAAGCCCTCAAGGATTCCACCGGCTACGGCAACGCCGACTATTACCAGAGCGGCGACATCCACCTCAAGACCTCCGGCCTGAAGGTGCTGCTGAACTACCTGCGCACCCATGCCTACGAGACCGAGGACCGCCGCCCGGACACCAACAACATTCCCCGCCGCGCCGAATATGTGCCCGACCCCAGTTCTGCTGTGGCTTCGTCCAGCAGTGAGGTGACCTCCTCTTCTTCCGAAGTGCAGGAGGACACCACCCAGTATCAGGCATCCTACCGTGTGGATAAGACCGGCGGCGGTACCCTGAGCGCCGGCAATGACAACGGCAAGACCACACTGACCTACAGCGTCGGTGCAAGCCAGTCGGTCAGCGTCACGGCGGTCCCGGCATCGGGCCATGTGTTCGTCAAGTGGAGCGACGGCGTGACCAACAAGACCCGCACGGATGCCAACTTCAAGCAGAATCTGGATGTGACCGCCGTGTTTGCTGCCGCCTCGGTGCAGATCAGCAGCAGCGGCAAGGCTGCAGTGGGCGGCAGCTGCACCTTCCACGCGAAGATCAGCGGCAAGTATCTGGAGGCAGATTCCATCCGCTGGTATGCCAACGGTGTGGAGGCTGCTTCTGCCGCAGGCCAGACCAGCGTGACGGTGCCCATTACGGCTGAGATGCAGGGCACTACCTTCAAGGTCTACGCAGTGGTGAGCTACAACGGCAGCACCGTCACCAGCAACACGCTGGAGATCACGGTGCCCGGTGCCCCGGCAGCTTCTTCGGGCTCTTCTTCGTCCGGCAGTACTGCTTCGTCTGGTTCTTCCAGCACTTCTTCCGGGGCTTCCTCCGGAAGTACATCCGGTTCTTCTTCCTCTTCTTCGTCGGAAAAGGAATCCGTCAGCAGCTCCAACGGGGCCGAGAGCACCAGCTCCTCCCACAGCGGCAGCTCGTCTCACAGCGGTTCCTCGTCGGAAGCCGGGAGCGGCAGCACCTCGCACAGCAGCAGTGCGGCCGCCAGTTCCTCCCACAGCAGTTCCGAGAGCAGCTCTCACAGCAGTGCTTCCTCTGAGAGCCCGGCTCCCAAGGCAGAAGCCGAAAATGACACGGCCGAAGAACCGGCAGCCCGCTCCTGAGCGCAGAACCCTTTGCCCCTGCGCCGCATAGGCTGAGGGGAAGGGAGGCGGTTCGATGTTCTGGGAAGAGCCGCGGGTGCCGGGCCTGCCCGGTGCAGAAGATGTGACCGACGGCAGCGTGGATTACTACGATACCGATTGGGAAAATGTAGAAAACGGTGCACTGGAGGAGGAAATGCAGAAATGCAATGCCACTCCCTGCACCGCCCAAACAACCTGTTCAGAAAACAAACCGGAACAAACCGACGTACAGGCGTATGAAATGATTTCGGAATGAACAGAAGCCAGCTCTGCCCACCGCAGGGCTGGCTTCTCCCTGTTGTAATGCCCGCCCTGCAAAGCGGGCCGGAAAAGGAAATGAGGGGATATTATGGCAAAATACTATTGCATCCTGTTTGATGCGGACAATACGCTGCTCAACTTTGACGCCGCCGAGAGCAAGGCACTGGCCGAAACGCTGGTGAACTACGGCATCGAGCCGGACGCCGAAACAGTGCAGACCTACCGCACCATCAATGAGGAACTGTGGCGTCAGCTGGAAAAAGGCCAGATCCGCCGCGAAAAGCTGCTCAACGAGCGGTTCAGCCGCTTCCTCAAAGCCATTGACGCCGCCGGGGACGGCGCAGAGATGAACCGCTATTATCTGGAGCAGCTGTCCACCCACCCGGACCTGATGAACGCCGAGGTGCTGGATGTGCTGCGGGAGCTGTCGGAGGTGGCCACACTGGCCGTGGTGAGCAACGGCGTCCACAAGGTGCAGACCCGGCGGTTGGCCGAGAGCGGCGTGTCCAACTTCATGGAGGATGTGTTCATCTCCGAGAAGCTGGGCTGCGAGAAGCCCGGTGCACGCATCTTTGACGCCGCCTTGCGGGCACTGGGCGTGGAGAACCGCGAGCATGTGCTGATGGTGGGCGACAGCCTGACCAGCGACATCCAGGGCGGTGCAAACGCCGGGCTGGACACCTGCTGGTTCAACCCCAACCACACCGAGAACCCGGGCAAGGTGATCCCCACCTACGAGATCGCCAGCCTGGAAGAGCTTTATCCGCTGGTCATGGAGCAGGACGAGCTGGCCAATGTGGGGCAGAAGAACCGCCGCCACCAGTGCTGAGCCCCTGCGGGACCGCAGCAGAACAGAATGGATTGAAACAATGCTGATACATTTGGAAAAACTTGGAAAGAGCTTTGGCGAAAAAGTCGTGCTGCACGATGTGACGGCCAGTGTCGAGCGGGAGGACCGTATTGGCATCGTGGGCCAGAACGGCGCGGGCAAGACCACGCTCCTCAAGATCCTGACCGGAGAATATCAGGACTATGACGGGGAATTCAGCGTGACCCATGGCGTGACGCTGGGCTACCTGGAACAGAACGCCAAACTGGACCCCACGCTGGACATCTACGGCGAAATGCGCGCCACCTTTGCGCCGGTGCTGGACGCCATGGCCCAGATGCAGGTTTTGGAGCGCAAGATGGCAGCCCAGCCCGACAACACCGACCTGCTGGCCCAGCACGACGCACTGCAGAACATCGTGGATGCCGCCGACGGCTACAACATGGATGTCAACATCAAAAAAGTGCTGTCCGGCATGGGCTTTGCGCAGGATACCTGGGAAAAGAACATTGCCGTGCTTTCCGGCGGTGAGCTGACCCGGCTGCGTCTGGCAAAGCTGCTGCTGGAAAAACCGGATGTGCTGATCCTGGACGAGCCCACGAACCACCTGGACTTTGCCACCATGGAATGGCTGGAAAATTACCTCAAGGGCTATTCCGGTGCGGTGCTGGTGGTCAGCCACGACCGCTATTTCCTGGACAATGTGTGTACCAAGATCTGGGAGGTTTCCTTCCAGACCATGACCACCTACAAGGGCAACTTCTCGGCTTACCTGCCCCAGAAGGAGGCCGCCGATGCCCTGCGCCAGAAGCAGCACGACGCCGACGTGGCCCTGGCCGAAAAGCTGCAGGATTATGTGGACCGCAATCTTGTGCGTGCTTCCACCACCAAAATGGCCCAGAGCCGCCGCCGCCAGCTGGAAAAGCTGGAGATCACCGAGGCACCCAAGGACGAGACGAACCAGCTCAAATTCCGCTTTGAATACGATGTGGAACCCTGGAACGAGCTGGTGATGCTCAAGAACCTGACCATCCAGATCGGGGACCGCACCCTGCTGGAGCCCTTTACCTATACGGTGTGCCGCGGCCAGCGGCTGATCATCGCCGGCCCCAACGGCGCGGGCAAATCCACCCTGATGCAGGTGCTGGACGGCAAGCGCCGCCCCTCCGGCGGCATGGTGCGTCTGGGCACCGGTGCCCGGCCCAGCATCTTTGCCCAGCAGCAGAACCGCCTGGGCCAGGGCAGGGTCATCGACGTGATCTGGAACAAGTACCCCCGTATGACTGAGCTGGAGGTGCGCAGCCATCTGGCCAAGCTGGGCTTCCGGGGCGATACGGTGTTCAAGCCCTGCGAGGCACTGTCCGGCGGCGAGCTGGCCCGCCTGCGCTTTGCGGAGATCGTGCTGGAGCGGCCGAATCTGCTGTTCCTGGACGAGCCCACGAACCATCTGGACATCTACACCCGCGAGAACCTGACCGAGGCCCTCATGGCCTACACCGGCACGCTGCTGCTGGTGACCCACGACCGCCACCTGATGAACAGTCTGGCCTGCCCGATTTTGTATCTGGAAAACGGCAAGGCCACCCTCTACCCCAGCTACGACGCCCTGATGGGCCGTGGCACCCCGGCCCCGGCGGTCCAGAAGGACGCCGGCCCTGCCAAAGTAGGCTATGGCAAGGAGCAACGCCGCCGCCGCGCCGAGCTGCGGGCAAAGATCAAGGCCTGCGAGGACGAGATGGAGGCCTGCGGTGCCCGGGAAGTGGAGCTGGACAACGAGATCAACTCCCCGGAGGTGTACAACGACCCCGACCTGCTGCGCCAGAAGAGCGACGAGCTCAGCGACCTGCGTTTCCATCAGGAAGAGCTGTTTGCCGCATGGGAGGCCGCCATGGAAGAGCAGGAATGCTACGAACAGTCCCAGGCCGAAGAGTAAAGGAGCACACGCATGCCAAAAAATCCACGCAGCTATGAAAAGACGCGGCACATCGCCCTGTCGGGCCTGTTGTTCGCGCTGGCCATGGCCCTTTCGTTCATTGAAGGCTCGCTGGTCATTCCGGGCCTTCTGCCCGGCATGAAGCTGGGCCTTGCCAACATCGTGGTAATGTACGCTCTGTTCTTCATGGGTGTCAAGCAGGCGCTGGTGCTGGACGTGCTCAAGGCACTGTTCGTTTTTCTGGTGTCCGGCTTCACGGCGGGGTTCCTCTCGCTGTGCGGCGGCCTGTTGTCGCTGCTGGTCATGGCCGTGCTGTACTATGTGGTGCCGGTGCGGCCCACCTGGTTCATCCTTTCGGTCTGCGGCGCACTGGCTCACAATGTGGGGCAGCTGCTGGGGGCCGGCGTTATCATCTCGTCGTCGCTGTCACTGTACTATGCGCCGGTCATGCTGGTGCTGGGCCTGGTAATGGGCGCACTGACGTCCATTACCCTCAAGGCACTGCTGCCGGCACTGGGGCGGCTGGGGTTCAGCACCCGCGAAAAGCGGGGCGAATAACCGACGCCACTGCGGCAGCGGTTGCATTTTGACCGGAAATCAGTATAATAAAGAAACAAACGATTTTGATTTTATGAGAAAACCCCAGACGGACAGGGCTGCCGGACAGAACCATCCATCGGCAGCCGGGAGGTGTTTGCATCATGTCTGAAAAAGTAACGATCAAGGCAGAGCGCCGGGAACTGCATTTGCCTGCCATCGCCCTGCGCGGGCTGGTCGTATTCCCGAATAATCTGGTCCACTTTGAGGTGGGCCGCGAAAAGAGCATTGCCGCCGTGGAATGGGCCATGGCCAACAACTCCAATGTGTTCCTTGTGGCGCAGAAGGAGATGGAGCTCAGTGACCCCACCCAGGAGGATCTGTTTGCTTACGGCGTCGTGGCCGAGGTCAAGCAGGTGCTGCGCGTCTCGGATGATCTGGTCAAGGTTCTGGTGGAAGGCAAATACCGCGCCAAGCTCACCGATCTGGACACCACCGGCGATTTCCTGCTGGCTTCCGTGCGCCCGGCCCCGGTGCGTGTCGGCAAGACCGAGGACGCCGTGGAGACCGAAGCCCTGCTGCGTGCTCTCAAGAGCAGCTTTGACGAGTATCTGGGCATGAACCCGCGTCTGGCCAAGGACGTGGTGTTTACCATCGTGTCCAGCACCGACCCGGAGTTCCTCAGCGAGTACATGCCCGCAAACCTGCTGTTCCGCTACGAGGACAAGCAGGCTGTGATGAACGAGAACACCCTCGCGGGCCGTCTGCAGCGTCTTGTGGAGATGCTGCGCCGCGAGTGCCAGGTGATGAAGATCGAGAAGGAGATCGCGGACAAGGTCAACGAGTCCATGGACAAGAACCAGCGCGACTACTACCTGCACGAGCAGCTGCACGTCATCAGCGATGAGCTGGGGGAAGGGGACGACACCCACGCCGAGGCCGACGAGTACCGCCGCAAGATCACGGCACTGCATCTGGCCGAGGACAGCGAGAAAAAGCTGCTCAAGGAAGTGGACCGCCTGTCCAAGATGCAGGGCTCCAATCAGGAAGCCACCGTTATCCGCACCTATCTGGACACCTGCCTGGACCTGCCGTGGAACAGCTATACCGAGGATGATCTGGACATCAACCGTGCCCAGCAGATCCTGGACCGCGACCACTACGGCCTGAAAAAGGTCAAGGACCGCATTCTGGAAACGCTGGCCGTGCGCAAGCTGGCTCCGGACGTCAAGGCGCAGATCATCTGCCTCGTCGGCCCTCCGGGCGTCGGCAAGACCAGCATTGCACGTTCCATCGCCGAAAGTCTGGGCCGCAAGTATGTGCGCATCAGTCTGGGCGGCGTGCGGGATGAAGCCGAGATCCGCGGCCACCGCCGCACCTACATCGGTGCCATGCCCGGCAAGATCATCAGTGCCATGATCACCGCCAAGAGCTCGAACCCTCTGATGCTGCTGGACGAGATCGACAAGCTGGCCGGTGACTTCCGGGGCGACCCGGCGGCAGCTCTGCTGGAGGCACTGGACCCCGAGCAGAACAGCACCTTCAACGACCACTTCCTGGACATCCCGTTCGACCTGAGCCATGTGCTCTTCATCACCACGGCCAACGATCTGGGCAGCATTCCCGGCCCCCTGCGCGACCGCATGGACGTCATCGAGCTGCCCAGCTACACCCGCGTGGAAAAATACAACATTGCCCGCAAGCATCTGCTGCCCAAGCAGCTCAAGGCCTGCGGCCTGACCGGCAAGGTCACGCTGAGCCAGAGCGCGCTGTATGGCATCATTGACGGCTACACCCGCGAGGCCGGTGTGCGCAATCTGGAACGCACCATCACCAGCGTGCTGCGCAAGTGCGCCCGCAAGATCGCCGCAGGCGAGGTGGAAAGCGTCTCCGTTACCGGCACCATGCTGGAACAGCTGCTTGGCCCCCGCTTCGTCAAGCCCGACTTCCTCAACCGCACCAACGCGGTGGGCATCGCCAACGGTCTGGCATGGACCAGCGTGGGCGGCGAGACCCTGCCCATCGAGGTGCAGGTGATGGACAACGGCAGCGGCAAGATCACCGTCACCGGTTCGCTGGGCGACGTGATGAAGGAGAGCGCTCAGCTGGCCGTTACGTGGGTGCGCGTGCACGCCGCCGAGTACGGCATCGACCCGGAAAAGCTCAAGAAGTGCGACCTGCACATCCACGCCCCGGAGGGCGCAGTGCCCAAGGATGGCCCTTCTGCCGGTGTCACCCTGACCACGGCGCTGGTGTCCTGCCTGTCCGGCATCCCGGTGCGCGGTGATGTTGCCATGACCGGCGAGATCACCCTGCACGGCAACGTGCTGCCCATCGGCGGCCTGCGGGAAAAGAGCATGGCGGCCTACCGCGAGGGCATGAAAACGGTGCTCATCCCCAAGGACAACGAACCCGACCTGTATGAGGTGGACGACGAGGTGAAGAAGAACCTCACCTTCCTGCCCATGCAGAGCCTGACGCAGGTGCTGAACGCGGCCCTGCTCAAGCCCAATGCCGCCAAGAGCGCTGCGGGCCGCACCCACACCAAGAAAAAGGCGGCAGACGCCGCCATTGTGCCGCCCACCGCAGAAAAGCCCCAGCCCGGCGCGGTGTGCTGAGAACAATAGAAACCCTCTCAGTCACGGCTTGCGCCGTGCCAGCTCCCCCGAAGGGGGGAGCTTAAGGGATGTTTTCCACCAGATGAAAGAGCTCCCCCTTCGGGGGAGCTGGCGAGGAACGAAGTGACGAGACTGAGAGGGTTTGACGTACCACAAGAAAGGAAAGCTCCATGAATTACAACAAAGCTGATTTCATTGCCAGCTACGGCATTTCCAGCCAGCTGCCCGAGAGCGACCGCCCGGAGCTGAGCTTTTCGGGGCGGTCCAACGTGGGCAAATCCAGCCTCATCAATAAGCTGTGCAGCCGCAAAAACCTTGCCCGCGTGTCCAGTACGCCGGGCAAAACGGCCACCATCAATTTCTATTCGGTGGACGACTGCTACTTTGTGGACCTGCCCGGCTACGGCTACGCCAAGGTGAGCAACGCCGACCGTGAGCGCTGGGACGACCTCATCAACAGCTACTTCGAGGCTCAGCGCCACCACACCCTGCTGGTCCAGCTCATCGACTGCCGTCACGCCCCCAGCGCCGACGACATCCAGATGCTGCAGTATCTCCACTACCACAACATTCCCTTCGTCGTGGCCCTGACCAAGGCCGACAAGCTCAAGAAGAGCCAGCTGGCCCAGACGCAGGAGGAGTTCGAAAAGCTCTGCCTGCCCTACGGCTGCCAGAAGGTGGTGCTGACCAGCGGCGAGAGCGGCTACGGCATCCCGGAGCTGCAGGCTGTGCTGAACGCAGCCGTCGCCGCCGAGTACGAGGCAAACGCAGAGGACGCGGAGTAACGCAATGGCTTACAACGAATTTGCTTATTTTTACGATGAGTTCAACGGCGAGGCCGACTACGAGGCTCTGTATGCCCACATCAAAAAAGAGCTGGAAGCCCACGGTATCCATGACGGCATCCTCGCCGACCTGGGCTGTGGGACAGGAGAGCTGACCCTGATGCTTACGCAGGCGGGCTACGATATGATCGGCATCGACCAGTCGGAGGAGATGCTCTGCGTCGTCCGGGACAAGGCTGAGCAGCTGGGCCTTTCCGGCGGCCTGCTTCTTTTGCGGCAGGACCTGCTCAAGCTCGACCTCTACGGCACCATCCGGGGTGCGGTGTCCACCTTCGACACCTTCAACCACATCCCGGATCTGGACAAAGCCATCGCCAACGCCGGTTTCTTTATGGAAAAAGGCGGTGTGCTCCTGTTCGATATGAACACGCCCTATAAGCACCAGAACGTGCTGGGCGAAAACGTCTTTACGTTTGAAGAAGAGGACGCCTCCTGCGTCTGGCGCAACCATTACAGCGCTGCCGACCGCAGGGTGGAGATCAGCGTGGACATCGACTACCGCGAGACGGGGGAGCACTTCCACGAGCAGTTCTACGAGTACACCTACGACCTCGACACCATCCGCACCGCTCTGGAAAAGCATGGTTTTGCGCTGGAAAGTGTCTGCGACGGCGAGAGCTTTGGCCCTCTGACCGACGAGAGCGAGCGCTATTTCTTCTGCGCAGTCAAACAGTATACCCAACTGGAGGATAAATAATATGTCGAATCTTATCCGCGGCATTTCTGAAAACGGCGGTGTCGTGTTCTGCGGCGTGGACTCCACTGAGATCGTCCGCACGGCAGAAAAGCTGCATACCACCAGTGCCACCTGCAGCGCAGCCCTTGGCCGTCTGCTCACCGGTGTCTCCCTGATGGGCGCGATGCTCAAGGATGATGGCGACTCCATCACCCTGCGCGTGTCCGGCGGCGGCCCGGCTGGCGTCGTCATCGCCTGCACCGACGCACACGGCAACGTCAAAGGCTGCATCGACCACCCGCTGGTCGAGCTTCCCGCAAAGGAGAACGGACATCTGGACGTGGGCGGCGCAGTCGGCAAAGACGGCGTTCTGACCGTCATCCGGGACAACAAGCTCCAGAAGGAGCCGACGGTGGGACAGGTGCCGCTGGTGTCCGGTGAGATCGCCGAGGACATCACCAGCTACTATGCCTACAGCGAACAGATCCCCACTGTGTGTGCGCTGGGCGTTCTGGTGGACAAGGATCTGTCCATCGCCTGCGCCGGCGGCTATCTGCTGCAGCTCCTGCCGGGCGCGACCGATGCCGAGATCACCCGTCTGGAGCAGAACATCGCCGCCATGCCTTCCGTCACCGAGATGCTCCGGGCAGGGAAGACTCCGCAGGATATGATGGAGCTGGCAATGGCGGGCTTCGACCCGCAGGTCCTCGATACCCGTGAGGTGAAGTATCAGTGCGACTGCAGCGAGGAGCGCACGAAGGATATGCTCCTCAGCCTTGGCCGCAAAGAGCTGGTAAAGCTCCGGGACGAAGACCCGAAGTGTGAGGTGGTCTGCCACTTCTGCCACACGAAGTATGAGTTCGACCTGAACGAGCTTCTGGCCGAGACGGCCCCGGAAGAAAAGTAACAAAAATCCATAATCATAAATCGCCGCATGGCCGGAGCAGATGTGCTCGGGGCTGTGCGGCGTTTTCATTTGCAGATGTCGGCGGTGATGGTGTAGACGACCCGGTAGTGGAGGGTGTTTTCTTCGACAGAGACGTCCTCTTTGCGGGCCAGAAGCTCAAAATCGGGCCAATTTTGCTGTAAAGCTTGTTTACTTTGCAGCCTTGCAAGGGCCAGAGCCTGCTCTTCGGTCCGCTCCAAATCAGTGGAGACTTTATAATAATATGTCGTTTCTTCGATAAAAAATGGAACGGGATGCCCGAAGACTTCTGGCTGGTAGTGTCGGACGACGGCTTTGGCCTTTGCCTTGCTTGGAGCAGGATGCAGGGAGGGCAGAGCGATCGCATGACCGTCCCAGAACAGCGTCCGATGCACGGCCTGCTGCCCTGTGAGCTGTTCGATGGGCAGCATCAGGGCAATATCCTGCTCGTTTTCCCACTCAAACTGCGCCCGGACGCTGCCCGCCGCAGGCTGAAAGATGAGAGTTCCGTCCCGTTCGGCGCGGGCTGTCCCGATGAGGCCCTGACCGGCTTCTACGGCCTGGCCGGGGACGACGAGCATCGTCCCGCTGACGAGGTTGGTGCTCACGACCGTGCCGGACACCCTGGCCCGGAGGCCGTGGAGCGTCCCGGCCGCGATGTCCGGCACCGGTTTAGCCGCAGCCGCTTCCGCCACCAGCTTTCCCTTCATAAAGTTGAGGCTGGCCCAGGAAAACTCACCGCTCTGGAGCAGGGCGTATTCTCCGGCGGTGAGCTTTTCCTGTGTGACGGCATTTCCTGGGAAAAGCCCTGCCTCCCACAGGACGACGGCGGCCCGCGCCTGCTGGCCGGGCGTCAGGCCCACCGGTTCGACGAACCAGACAAAGCCCTGCAGCCAGAGCAGCAGAGGGAGAAAGACAAGGCATCCGGCCCAGAGCCCCCGCCGCCGGAGAAGGGGACGGATGCAAAAGAAAAGACCCCGCCGTTTTTGGATGCGCAGCCGCACCCGCCGTCTGCGGGCCAGAGCGGCCAGTTTCCGATAATGCCATGCGGCGCACCGGGCCGAGAACCCGCCGGGCCGGGGAACGATGTCGAAGAGGTGCAGCCCGCCTGCGGCCGCAGCAGTCAGCAGACCTTCGACATCGCCGTTCTGCGCTGCAAAGGTGATGCCCGCCCAGAGCTGAATCCATTCCATGGTAGAAAGCTCCTATTCCTTTGAAAAATCGGTCCGCAGAATCTGCCCCCGCAGGGTGAGCCTCCGGGCGGAGAGTGTCTCTATCTTCAAATCGTCGCCGTAGACCGTCAGAGTGCCGCGCCCCAGCTCGAGGCAGAGCTTGCCTTCTTCGTAGGAGCGGATGCGCCGGAACTGCTCGATCTCCATCCTTCTGCCGCTCAGGTAGACCGAAGCCCGTCCGTAGAAGTCCCCGGGCGGCTGACGGAACATCCGCCGGAACCAGCCGCGCAGGGGATGCGTTTGCTTTCGTTTCCTTCCCACGCTGCTCCCTCCCGCCATGCAAACCGCTGCCAATTACCACATATATATGGAAATGGAGGGTGCGCGTATGATTCAGAAAGAGAAAATCCGGGGCGTGGGGTATTTTTTGATGGCGCTGGCCGCGGGTTTGCTGCCGTTTGCCGCGCCGGATGCCTGCGCACAGGCCCTGCGGGAGGGACTGGCGCTCTGCGGCGGTCCGCTGCTGCTCTCGCTGTTCCCGTTCCTCATCGTGTCCACGCTGCTCATCCAATGCCCGGCGGCGGATGTGCTGGGGCTGCCCTTCTGCCCAGTTGCAAGGCTCATCGGGGTCCGCGCTCCGGCGGCTGGGCGGGTGCTGCTCATCGGCTCTCTGGGCGGCTTTGCCCCCGCAGCAAGTGCCGCCGCCGGGGCCGTCCGCTCCGGGCAGCTCACCGCGCGGGAGGCCGATGCGCTCCTTCCGGCCTGTGTCTGTTCCGGCCCGTCCTTTGTGATACTGGCTGTCGGGCAGTCCATGCTGGGCAGTGCAGAGCTGGGCGTCCTGCTGTTCCTTGCACAGGTGGCGGCGGGCTATCTGTCCGCCGCGCTTCTGGCGCGGCTGGGAGGGACGCTTGGGTCAATGGCGCACCCCGCTGTCCCGACCGCTTCGCAGCCTCTCCGGCTGGACGGCATCATCGCGCAGGCGTCCCAGACCTACCTCAAGCTCTGCGGTTTCGTCCTGTTTTTCCGGATGCTGGCCGCAGGAGCGGGGGAAGCACTGCCCTCCGGTGCAGGCGTTTTCTGCGCGATGCTTTTAGAGGTCTGCTCTGGTTGTGACCTGGCTGCGAAAAGCGGCCGGTTCGCCAGTATGCTGTGCTGCGCGGCGCTGAGCGTGCAGGGGCTTTCTGTTCTGATGCAGGTGCGGACCATCTGCCCGCCCGAGATGACCCTCCGCCCGCTCTACCGCGCCCGGCTGCTCCATCTGCCGCTTTCGCTGCTGGTATTTTATCTTCTCCTTCCTCAGCGGGCGCAGGAGACGTTCAGCAGCCTGTGCGGCCGCGTGACCACGATGCGCCGCCTCCCGCCCGATTGTGCGCTGCTGGTGTTTCTCGGCTGCTGCTTTGTGGTCTGTGAGCTGAGCCGCGTCCTTGCAAAGGAGCTAAATCAAACACAGAGGGATAAAGTTGCGAATCAATCTTGACAGCTCCCGGCTTTTATGGTAAAATATCACACGTTGCAGAGATCGCAATGTGCTACTGTGGCTCAGCCGGTAGAGCAGCTCACTCGTAATGAGCAGGTCGTCCGTTCGAATCGGATCAGTAGCTCCAAAAATCCTACAAATCAGCGTCAAAATTTGACCGATTTGTAGGATTTTTTCTTGTTTGCGCTGACTTGCATGAAGAAAACCGCAACAAAAACCGCAACATGAGGTGGCTCAAAATCGAGAATTGAGGCTTTTGGGCAAAATTTTCAATGAATTAAGTGATAGAAAATTGTTGTGAAATCGGTTTAAGAAAAAGGGCGGAACGGTGGATATATGAACTTTCCAGAAGAACAGCTGGGTCGTGTTGGACAAAAATTCTCGGATATAAGGCGAAAAATCGAATATATCAAGACACTTGATTTGGTCAGCTGCGTCGCAGAGGTTGAACAGCTCTGCGGTGAGATTCAAGCCGCAACGGAAGAAATGCGGCTCATACTTGCCATGATGAAAGAATAAACAAAGTGCCCCCGCCTCGGAGATCACCGAAGCGGGGGCACTGTCATGCTATGCAGTTAGGGGCGCGCAGCTTAATGTACGCTCTTCTTCAAGCGTGCCATGAAGTCGTCGGCCTTGATGGCCTCAGATGTGAAGCTGTTGTTCTTCCACCATGCGGCCAGCGCAGCGCCGACGGTAAACCCGG
>ERZ773276.943-NODE-943-length-26842-cov-13.092022_pt1 | contig 26842 bp, 25 predicted proteins | sample MGYA00511386_ERZ773276 | MGnify/ENA primary metagenome ERZ773276 (study PRJEB29015, sample SAMEA2737778) | human gut metagenome | biome: human gut; feature: human-associated habitat; material: faeces | place: China | collected 2012 ...
AGCGAACACATTTTGCACTATGCGAACTGGATTTGTAAGGGAGCATCAGCGACCTCCCTTACGCCTTCTGCCGGCAGTCTGCTGCCAGCTCTTCTGTTTCCATTTCCTCTCCTTCTTCTTTCCGGAAGATTTTATATACGCCCACCGTGAGGAGCGGCAGGAGGAAGAGGGCCATGAAGGCGTAGGCCAGGGCCATGTAGCCTTTGGCGATGAGGTCGATGATGCCTACCTGGGCCAGAGCCACAGCGCAGGCCATGATGACTACCGTGGTCAGCCCTTTATTTCTGCGGGACAGGGCGGTTCTTCCCTTTTCTTCCAGTCCCTTGTCCACCCTTTCCAGGAGGGCATGAATCATACCGGTAGCTGTTTCCACCAGGGTCCATCCCATGATGAAGCTGAAGGCCACCATCATCCAGGAAGGCACGCCGCTTTCCTGCATCATCATCATCCAGGGCACCTGGGCGCCTAGTACTTCTTTGGAAGGATAGAAGCCCATGACCGCAAAGTAGGTAAGGAACCAGGGCACCGTAGCCAGAAGGCCGGCCAGCACACCGCTCACTACCGATTCTCTCCGTTTCGTCTGTTTCTTAATGGTGAAGAAGGAAGCAGGAAATACCACCAGATTGCAGGCCATGTAGAGAAGGCCTGTCCAGAGAGCATGACCCATGGTGGCATCGGGCACGTAGGAATGGTCTGAAGATGCCATGACGGCTGCAATATTTCCTGTGTGTCCGGAAATCACCAGCACCGAGAAAGTGAGGTATCCCGCATAAAGGGCCAGGGTGCCGAAGGTTTCGAAGAAGGAAATCACTTTCTCGCCGAAGAAATTCAGAAGGCCTGCCACCACCATGATGCCTACGACGCCAAACCAGTGAGACACGCCGAACATCTGCTGCACCACGGCGCCGGTGGCGGAGGACATGACAGCCAGAATGATAACCATGAACACCGTGTATACCAGGTCAAATACCGGATACAGGGGTCCTGCAATGGACTGGATAAAGGATTTGTAATCATACACATGGTACAGGCGGATCAGTTCATAGCACAGCACTGCCACCAGGGCAAAGCCTGCCATAATGCCAAGGCCTGCATACCAGCCGTAGGCGCCGAACTTGGCGCCGTACTCCACGATTTCCCGTCCCGTCGCATAGCCGCCGCCAATCATGACGGACTGGAGTACAATGCCGGGGAGCAGGTATTTCCCCAAATTTCCATCAAACATAGATAATACTTTCATAGAAAGCCCTCCTTTACAATGGACAGGGCATGAAAAAAGCCTCTGTCCCCAAAAGACAGAGGCGGATGTCCCGCGGTACCACTCTGATTTATCACTCAGACACGCATATAAAAGATGGAATCAAAAAGCCCCTGTCCCATCACGGGACAGGGGCGAAATCGCGGTACCACCCTGCATTATACTTATGTCATAGTCCTGTAACGGGCACGCCCGCTTCCCTTACTCCCATGTTCAGGAAAGATGCTCCCAAGTGATTGTCCATGACCCGTGTGTACCGGCTTTCACCATACGCCGGCTCTCTGGGACATCGTCAGCCATGTCCATCTTGCTCATCGCTCTTTATGGGCTATTATAGCACCATGAGACCCATTGTCAAGAAGAATCTTGTTTGGGGTATGCTGACGGGCAGAGTCACCGGCATGGGGCTGCCAGCTCCTAGGGAAGCACTGATTAAATCGTTGTCAGATTTCATTCTTGGAATTTTATGCAATGCAAGGAATAACTCGACGCGAATAGCTAGCTATTTAAGGAGAGTTATGACGAAGCAGTGCATAAAAATCCTTATGAAATCTGGCTCTGCGAATTAATCAGCGCTTCCCTAGCTGTTAGCTTTCAGGAAAGCTGGCCAGCCTACGGCATGAATTCTATTCTGGAACATGGGGCGGAAAGCGCCGCAGGCGGATCAGTTTTCCTGGCAGCTAGAAGCTAAAAGCCAGCAGCCCCGTGCTAATGACTCTATCCATAAACGCCTCACACCGCCTTCTGTTATAATACATATAAAACTCTGTATTCCAAGGATGTGATTTCTTGCAATCCCAAAGCAGCATAAAGGCCTCATCCACCATCCGGCCCCATTGGGTGCTTATGATGGTTACCTTTCTGTACATACTCATTAATATTACCCACCCGGAACTGAAGGGAGAAGCCATTGCCTGCTCCATGGGCCTCTTCATCTTTTACACCTGGCGCCGGATCCTGCTGATTCTCATCACCGCCGCCATAGCCTTTGCCCTGGTGTTCTTCTTCCCTTTCCTGGCGCCTGTGGCCTTTATTCTCATGGTTATCATCTTCATAGCCCGGCTCAGCTATATCCTGAAAAACTGGCGGGCCGTGCTGGCAGGATTCTACATGTATGCCCTGGCCTTCGGGTTTGCTTTCTATGGTTCTGTATTTGGAGGATTGATCTGGGGCTTTTCTTTCTATCATTACCGGTTGAATGGTATAGAGCCCTTTTTGGGGTACCAGGGCCTGGAATATACCCTGGCCGCGGTGGCAGCCCTCTTTTTCACGGTCATTTTCCATTTTATCATGCGCTGGCTCTATCGCCACCATTATACCCTGCAGCAGGCCCTGCCCATTATGGGAGTGGCGCCGCTTCTTATCCTCCTTCTCTTCCTCCCCTTCATCAAAGCCTTCGACAGCTTTGAAACGGGAGTGGATACAGTGGATGCCGGCGGCCATTCCTTCGATGGCATAGATGGAAGCGGGCATACCGTGGATACAGTGGATTTCGGCCATACCAATATGGACGATTTCAGCCATCCCGACATCATCCATCATGACTCCATAGATGCCGGCAGCCACGATGTCTCCGACGCTCCCGGCGTCCACCACACCCATGATTACTTCCGTACCGGTCCCGATGGGGAAGTGCAGCATGTCCACGGCTATGAAGCCACGAATCCCGATGGCATTCCGGAAAATAACTATTCCTACCACGGGGATTCCTATGCAGACAGCACCGATGGCTCCATCCCCTCTGATGCCATAGATGCAGCTCCCATCCATGGCACTGAAGGTCCTCTTGCAGAATCCCCGGCAGATACAGCCCTTCTGGCAGGCACAGAAGGGGCCATGGAGAAGGAACGCAAAGAGCAGAAAGAAAAAGAATTGTCCCTGGACGATGCCATCCGGCATAACAGGAATGACAGTCAGGGATAGTATGAAGAGCCTCTCTCCATGCTTGTCGTGACCCCCCCGGCGAATGTATGCTGATGGGTAGAGCCACTGGCACGGAGCTGCGAGCTGGCAGCCCCCGCACATGTGACTCTGTCCATCAGCATAAAAAACGCCTCTTCCAATAGTCATGCAATCAAAAAAGAGAGAAAGCCTGAATGGCTTTCTCCCTTTTTTATGACCGGTTATTCTCCCAGCACCGCATGAACCGCTTCGGTGCAGAGTTTCACTGCCTTATCCATATCTTTTCTTTCTATGGTAAGGGGCGGATTGAAGTAGATAATATCTCCCATGGGACGAAGCACCAGTCCCAGGTCCATGGCTTTCCGGAATACGTGCCAGCCGATTCTCTTTGCGGGGTCGAAGGCCTTCTTCGTCTTCGGATCCTCCACCAGCTCTATGGCATTGATGAGGCCGATGTGCCGGATTTCTCCCACATTCTTGTGGTGCCCCAGGGCCTTCATCAGCTCTTCGTGGAGATACTTTCCATCTTCATTCACCTTTTCCAGGATGTGGTCCCGCTTCATGATTTTCAGCACTGTCAGTGCAATGGCGCAGCCCATGGGGTTCCCTGCGTAGGTATGGCTGTGGACGAAAGCCTTGTGGGTACCGTAATCATCGTAGAAAGCGTCGTATACCTTGTCGGTGGTGATGGTCAAGGACATGGGCATGTACCCTGCGGTAAGTCCCTTACTGGTGCAGAGAATATCCGGGGAAACGCCGGCATGTTCGATGGCAAAGAGGGTGCCGGTCCTGCCAAAGCCGGCGGCGATTTCATCGTCGATGAGAAGGACACCGTATTCATCGCAGAGCTTGCGGAGTTTCCGGAGATATTCAGCCGGATAGATACGCATGCCTGCAGCGCCCTGCAGGATAGGCTCCACAATGCAGGCCACCGTTTCTTTTCCGTATTTCTTAAAGGCTTCCTCGGCACTTTCAAAGCACTCCACGCTGCAGGTTTCACGGGTCTTGCCGTAGGGACAGCGGTAGCAGTCCAGCCCTTTGAAATGGATATTGTTCATGAGCATGGGGTGGAATATTTTGGCATAAAGGTCCATGGAGCCCACGGACAGGGCGCCGATGGTTTCGCCGTGATAGGATTCGGGCAGGCACATGAAACGGGTCCTTTCGGGATGACCGGTCTGATACTGGTACTGGAAGGCCATTTTCAAAGCCGCTTCTACAGAGGAAGAGCCATTGTCGTGGAAGGTAAACTTGGTGAGTCCCTTCGGCAGCAGCGGTTCCAGCTCCCGGCACAGTTCGATGGCCGGTTTATGGGTGAAGTTGGTGAAAATGACATGCTCCAGCTGATCCACCTGCTTCTTCAAAGCCTCATTGATTTCCGGATTGCAGTGGCCCAGAAGATTGCACCACCAGGAGGAAATGATGTCCAGATATTCCTTGCCATGGGTGTCATAAAGGTATACCCCTTTGCCGTGGTCTGCCACCACCGGCGGAAATACTTCGTTATCCTTCATCTGCATGGCCGGATGCCAGATGTATTTTTTATCTTCCTCTTCCCAGTTAATGTCTGCCATTTTATATACTCCTTTGTGTTTATTGTCATTTGATTTGGATGGATATGGTGTCAGTTTTCGTGAAAAGGGGGCACGGATTCGCCGTGGGTTGTGTAAAAAGGTTGTGTAGAAGGGTTGTGTAAAAAGGTTCTTAGGATTGACAGCGGCTTCGCCGCTGAGGGTTCTTAAGTTTGACGCGCCTGACGGCGCGAGGATTGTAGTGACGGCTTCGCCGCAGTTTATAGCCTCCTTGCGGAGGCTGGCTCGCTTCGCTCGCAAAATCGTATAACTGCGCCGCAGGCGGCATATATACTCATCGCCCGACAGGGTGATACCACAACCCTCAGGCTGTGCACATTCTGCAGAGAATGTGCAAGTCAGTCGAAGTTGGCCCATAGCCTGCCCATAAAAGGGCCTTCCTTTTAATCGACTGACCGTTAGGCCTGTCAAACCTGAGCCCCCTCGGCCCGGCAGGGTCGTCAACCTTCGGAGCCATAGGCTCCGTCAACCCTTACGTACATTAGGGAAGCACTGATTCATTCATAGAGTCTGCTTTTATAAGAATTTTTATGCACTGCTTCTTCATGGGACTCCTTAAATAGCTCGCTATTCGCATCATCCCATTCCTTGCATTGCATAAAAATCCAAGAATAAAAGCAGACAGTGATTTAATCAGCGCTTCCCTAGGGAGCACAGCCATCCCCTCAATCACTCACACTTCCGCGTAGCAGGCCTCCAGCACCTTGGGGTCGCAGTGGAGGATGGTATCTCCTTTTTTCACCAGAGCAATCACCTTGACGCCGGTGATTTCTTCTATCATCTTTACATTGTCCTCTTCCATGACGCCGCCCTGCCAGTTGTTGAGGATAATGCCTTTGATTGGGATGTGGCGGTTTTTGATGTATTCGCAGGTAGTCACCACATGGTTAATGGTGCCAAGGCCGGCATCGGCCACCACCAGTACCGGCAGATGGAGCCAGCCGATAATGTCGGTGAGGTAGTAATGGGCTTTTTCATCATGACGGATAGGGCAGACAATGCCGCCGCTTCCTTCCATGGTCACGTAGGGATATGCTTCGGTGACCCGTTTCCAGGCCTTCAGAATCACTTCTTTTTCCAGGGGATGGCCTTCCAGCTTTGCTGCCAGATGGGGCGATACGGCATGCTGGTAGAGATAAGAAAGGATCATGTCTTCCGGTTCATGAATGTCGGCAAACTTGTTTACAAAGCCTGCGTCAGAAGCGGCCACCGTAGGCGCACCGCTGATGGCAGCCTTGTAGTAGCCTGCGTTATAGCCGGCCTGCCTCATGGTTTTCACAATCAGCGCCGTTACGTAGGTTTTGCCGATATCCGTGTCGGTGCCGGTAATAAATAATCCTTTACTCATTTCAAACTCCCCCTTGCAATAAAATAAGGAAGACCTTTTTCGTTCTTCCTTGTGAAACCTTTACTCATGGATGCCCAGTGCCTTCACCAGCCTCTTAGAAAGAAAGGCTGCCAGAATGCAGAGGCAGATATCACCGGGTACAGCCAGCAGGAAGCAGTACAGAATCACTGCCCATACGCCGATGGTTTTCCCGATGTAGAAATTATTGATGAAGTAGACGTAAATCATGCCGAACAGATACACCACTGCCAGTCCACAGAGATTGGCAAAGAGGACCTTGCCAAAGGACCAGGAGCCGCTCATTTCACGGAGCTTTCCTGTGAGCTAGGCGCCGGCAATGAATCCCACCAGGTAGCCGAAGGTGGGCTGGAAAATATAGGAAGGGCCGCCGCCCTCCGTAAATACGGGCACTCCCACCAGTCCCAACAGCACGTAAAGAGCTACGGAAAGAGCCCCTTTCCGGCTTCCCAAAAGGAGCCCCGCCAGGGTGGTGAAGAGAAGCTGCAGCGTAAAGGGACACACCGGCACCGGAATGCGAATGAAAGCGCCAATGGCAATGAGCGCCGTAAACAACCCGAAAAGAACGATTTCCCGGGACCTCCCCTGTCCCTGCTCCAATGCATTTTCCCGAACCATGTTCTCACCTCGTTTGTAAACTAATTGTTATTTGTTCTCCGTATACACGGTTTACATACGTATATCATATAACAACCTTACTTTTATTTCAACGTTTACAATGTATTTTTAAGCAAAGGAATCACCCATGGATTCATCCAGCCTTCTTGGCGGCAGGTGACCGCACCAGGGCTTCCAATAAAAAAACTGCCATGGAATCATTCCATGACAGTTTTTGAAATAAGGCATCAGCGAATCACTGTGCCCTTGGTATCCTTGATGAAAAAGAGGACATTCACCGCTGCTGCCACATAAACGCAGGACAGGAGGGCGAAGGCGGCACTGAAACCGTGGGACTGGGCCAGGGCGCCGATAATGGCAGGAGCAAAGCCCCCTACGGCACGGCCCGTATTGAAGATGAAATTCTGGGCTGTGGAGCGGGCATCGGTGGTATAGTTTTCAGAAAGAAGGGTACCATAGCCTGCCATCATACCGTTGCAGAAGAAGCCCAGGAAGGCGCCGCCGAAGAGAAGGGCCACCGGAGTGCCCAGGTTCACGTAAATATAAACCATGGCCGCTGCGCAGATATAGAAAATAAGGTAAGGAACCTTCCGTCCCAGACGGTCGCAGAGATAGCCGAACACATAAATGCCGGCAATCATGCCGATAACGGTCACAATCATCCAGCCGGACATGGATTTCGTGGTGAGACCGTGTTCCTTCAGCAGGATCATGGGCAGCCATACCATAATGCCGTAGTAGCCGAAGTTCTGTACACTGGTCATCACCGTGAGGGACAGGGTGGTTACGGTTTTGGAAGGACTGGCGAAAAGATGGGCCAGAGGGAACTTCTTTGCTTCCTCCAGCTGCTCTTCTTCCTCGGCCGTCAGGGTTTCTCCCCTTTCCTTCCGGGCAGCCAGTTCCTTCTTCATTTCCTTGCGCTTCACCCACATAGGCGGTTCTTTAATGCCATGACGGGCCCAGGCAGCCAGGAGCGCCGGTACCACGCCTACCAGGAAAAGGCCTCTCCAGCCATAATCCGGAAGCACCACAGCCGCCAGGATAGCTGCCAGCACGGCGCCGGCCTGCCAGCCCATGGCTACACCGGCAGTGGCTCTGGCCCGCTTGGCAGCCGGCCAGGTTTCAGAAACAAGGGTCATCCCGATACCGTATTCGCCGCCCAGGCCAAGGCCGGCCAGGAAACGGAGAATATTCAGATGGGTTACATTGTCTGCAAAGGCGCAGGCTCCGGTAAAGATGGAGAAAATAATGATGGTCAGAGAAAAAGTATGGACACGGCCGAAGTAATCGGCGAATATACCGAAAAGATATCCCCCCAGCACCGTACCGATGAGGGTATAGGTGGCAATGAGGCCCCCTTCTCCCAGGGTCAGGCCGAACTCACTGACAATAGCCGCCATGGCAAAAGAAAGGATCAGCACATCCAGACCGTCCATGGCATAGCCGATGATGGAAGCCCACATGATTTTCCATCGTTCCTTCCGCGTGACACCGGTTTCTTCAAACTCCAGTTCTTCCAAAGATTTTTCCGACATAGTACCCCCCTAACAGGTCTTCCAAATGAATAAAAAACTGATTGCGCCGATTTCGACACAAATTGTCTTATTCTATAATGGAAATCTTCATTTGTAAAGGGGAGAAAATAAAAAAAAGGCCGCTTGGCGGCCCGGGATTCAAAAGGAGCAAAGGGCGATGGATGGCCGCTTCGGGGCAATGCATATCAATGAGCCGCCAAAGGCGCCTGAACCCTCCTGCGTCTTAAATGACAGTCATCCTCCAGGGACTCCATCCTATTTCCCTTTCACCAGTCCTCCCTGAACTTCCTGCACATCGAAAACCGAGAGGAACGCATTGGGATCAATGCCGTGAACCACCTGTTTCAGCTTGGTCACTTCCAGACGGGTCACCACACAGTAAAGCACATCCTTGTCGTCCTTCAGGAAACCGCCCTGGCCGTGGAGGCGGGTAACGGCCCTGTGCATATCGTGGACAATGGCATCCGATACCTTGTCATAGTCCGTAGTCACGATGAAGACGCCTTTGGAAGAATCAAGACCGGTGGAGACAGCGTCAATCATGCGGGAGCAGATGAAATAGGCAATGAGGGAATACATGGCACTGTTCCAGCTGAACACAAAACCGGCAGCACCCAGGATGAAGAAATTGAAGAACATAATGATTTCCCCTACGGAAAAGGAGGTCCTGTTATCCATCCAGATGGCTACGATTTCCGTACCATCCGTAGAGCCGCCGCTCTTAATGACAATGCCTACGCCGATGCCGATGATGATGCCGCCGAAAATGGTGGACAGGAAAGGATCCGTGGTGGCAGGCCTGAGCTGTTCAAACCAGGAGGAGCAGAGGGAAAGGACTACAATGGCATAGGTGGAAGATGCCGCCAGCCCGGCTCCCAGTCTCCGGTATCCCAGGTAAAAGAAAGGAAGGTTCAAAATCACAATGAGCAGGGAGAAGGGTATGCCCGTCAAAGCCTGCACCAGAAGGGAAATACCGGTAATCCCGCCGTCGATGATGTGGTTGGGAATAAGAAACAGGTTCAGTCCGGCGGAGTAAATCACCGCTCCCACCGTGAGCCCCAGTATTTTTCTAAAAATAGATAACAGGTCTATATTTCTTCCTGCCATAGTCACAGCCTCCATGATGATACAAAAAATCCGCGGTCCATGCCGCGGATTCATTTTTATGGCGGAAGGGATGGGATTCGAACCCATGAACCTCTCACGAAGTTAACGGTTTTCAAGACCGCCTCCTTCAACCGCTCGGACACCCTTCCATAACGATACTATTATAGGGGAGAAAGAGAGCGTTGTCAATGGTATAGGGCCGCTTTGGACACACCTGCGGTGTGAGGGTTCTTAGGATTGACCGGCCTTTGGCCGGAGGGTTCTTAAGTTTGACGGCCTTGCAGGCCGAGGGTTGTGGTGGCGCCCTTCGGGCGCAGATTATAAAAGAAGGGGGCGCGGCTGGCGCCGCAGGTTGTGTAGAAGGGTTGCGTCGCTTTCGCTCAGGGGGGCGACAGCCCTTCGGGCCGAGGGTGATGGTGGCGCCCTTCGGGCGCAGATTTTATAAAAAAGAGGCGCGCCCTATCGTCATTTCGACCGTAGCGGAGCGGAGTGGAGAAATCCCCTCTGATGGTACGGGCGGCATTACGTTGGGAGATCTCTCGACTCAGAGTTTCATCAAAACGTTTTCCATCTGCCCCATACCGACATGCATCTCCGCTCGAGATGACGATGTTGGCGAGCGCCCCTCTCGTCATTTCGACCGAAGCGAAGCGGAGTGGAGAAATCTCTCCCCCCTCTGATGGTACGGGCGGCATTACGTTGGGAGATCTCTCGACTCAGAGTATCATCAAAGCGTTTTCCATCTGCCCCATACCGACATGCGGCTCTGCTCGAGATGACGGTGTTGGCGAGCGCCCCCATCGTCATTTCGACCGAAGCAAAGCGGAGTGGAGAAATCTCACTCCACCATGGTACAGGAAGCATTGGGGTGGGAGATCTCTCGACTCAGAGTTTCATCGAAGCGGTTTCCCTCTAACACCCATACCGGCGCATCCCCCCCGCTCGAGATGACGATATTGGCGGGCACCCCTATCGTCATTTCGACCGTAGCGGAGCGGAGTGGAGAAATCTCACGCCTCAATGGGCAAAAAAGGAGCTCGGCTTTCGCCGCTGGTTGTTTAGAAGGGCTGCATTGCCTTCGCTCTGGGGCAGGGAGGCAGACCAGAGCGCCCGATGAGTCAGCCAATGCATCCAAAGCCTCTTCCCACAGGGGGTATAATAGGTAATATATTAATTATGTACAAGAATTGAGGTATCCCTATGAATACAAAAGAAACCATTGATGCGATCCTTTCTGAAACGGGAAAGGCGGTGCTGGGCAAGGATGAAGTGCTCCGCCGGATACTGACTGCCATTCTGGCCGGCGGCCACATTCTGATTGACGACATTCCCGGCGTAGGGAAGACCACCATTGCTGTGGCTTTCACCCATGTACTGGGTCTGGACTACAAGCGCATGCAGTTTACGCCGGATGTACTGCCATCGGATATTACAGGCTTTTCCATGTACGATAAAAATTCCGGCACCTTCCGGTACATGCCGGGCAGCGCCATGACCAATTTCTTCCTGGCCGATGAAATCAACCGAGCTTCTCCGAAGACTCAGTCCGCTCTTCTGGAAGTCATGCAGGAAGGCCGGCTTTCGGTGGACGGGAAGACCTATGCCGTGCCCCAGCCTTTTATTGTCATGGCCACCCAGAACCCCTTCGGTTCCTCCGGCACCCAGGAGCTGCCGGAATCTCAGACGGACCGTTTCATGATCCGCATTACCGTAGGGTATCCGGAAAGGGAAGATGAAATCCGCATTCTCTCCGGTGAAAAGAAGAATCCCGCCGAAGGTCTTTCTTCTGTCATTACCCCCGAAGGGCTCCTGGCCCTCCGGCAGGAGGTATCCCGCATTCATGTGGAGGAAAGCCTTTATGGCTACATGGTAGATATTGCCCGGGCCACCAGAAATCATCCGGACATCCGCCTTGGCGTATCGCCCAGAGGCACCATGGCCCTTTCTGCCATGACCCGGGCCCATGCCCTCATGGAAGGACGGTCCTATGCTACTCCCGATGATGTGGCCGCCGTGGCTCCCTATACCCTGGGCCACCGCATATCTCTTTCCGGCGATGCCCGGTATGCAGGGAAGACGGCGGAATCGGTTCTTTCCTCCCTTCTTTCCTCCCTGCCCCTGCCATCGCTGAAGGAGGAGTAAATGGGCCGTTTTTACTATGTGTTCCTTCTTCTCATCGCCTTTTTCCTCATGGTGATTTATGACCTCTATGACTCCTTCCTGCTCTCAGTCATGCTTCTTCTATCACCTTTCTGCCTTTACTTTTTCAGCAGAAAGGCAGGGCGCAGCGTTTCCTTCGCCTGTGAGGCTCCCAGCAGCGTAGAACGGGGAAAAGAGGCAGAAATTGCCATTTCCCTGAAAAGTCCTTTCCTTCCTTTCCTGTCTTCTCCGGAAGTACGTCTTTCCGGCTCCCCCTATGAGGCCTATGAGGAAGAAAAGGAAGGGCTTGTCTTTTATTTCACCCGGTCCATGGTCCACTGCGGCCGCCTTTCTCTGGGAAAAATCACCTTTTCCTGGAAGGATCCCTTCGGCCTTTTCCATTTCCAAAGAGAGCTCCCGGCGTCTCCCATCCTGGTGTATCCAAAGCAGGCTGGCACCTTCCATGATGCCCTGGCTGCCCTGCGCCGCATAGCCGGCAGCGAGGAGATAGAATATTTCGGTGCCACGGAATACAAGCCCGGAGACAATCCCCATCTCATCAACTGGAAGGTCACTGCCCGGAAGGATGATGTATATGTGCGAGATTCCTATCCCGCCGGCAGTGATAGAATCGTTCTGGCCGCCGACTATGAGGAGGATGAGGTGCTCCGGGATACAGTAGGGGATGCCCTCTATTCCGCCGGCCTTGCCCTGCTGTCTGCCCGCATCCCTTTCCGCTTCGTTTTTGCCGCCCCAAAGGGGACTGCGTCCCACACCATACGCACCAGAGAGGAATGGATGGATGCCCTGTCCGGCTTCCTCCGGGCAGGACGGACCGGCGCCCTCATGGGCTCCGGCCTTTCTCCCTATATTCCCATCTGCTATATCACAGGAAATCCGAATCCCCCTATTCCGCCGGAACTCTTTCCTGCCATCTGGTGCGCCAAAGAGGGGGCCGAGAGGGCTGCCCTGTCGGGACGACGCGAAATTTATAAAGCGCTGGGAGGAGATGCATGATGAAAAACGTTTCCTTTTTTGCCGCCCTTGTCACCGCTTCCGGCGCCGCCGGAACGGTTTCCCTCTTCTTTTCCTATGCCGGTGGAGACACCTTCTTTTTGGCCATGGCTGCCTTTGTTCTGGTACTGGCGGGGAGTTTCCTTCTTACCGCCCTGCCGGAAAAGAAACGGTTTCCTCTGCTGGCCGTTTTCTTTGTATGCCTGGCAGCCGTGCCCATCCTTTTCCATTCCACTTTGAAAGACAGTTTCACTGCCTTTTCCATTCCCCTCTTTGCCACCCTGAAGGAGCCCTATGATGTGGACCTGGCACTTCCCCGCCTGCCCGAGGGAGCATCTCCTCTGGCGGCGGAAGTGTATATGGTTCTCTTTCTTTCCTGGTTTTTCCTCAGCGCCTTCCTTTCCAAAACCGGCGCTGTCTTATCTTCCCTTCTTTCCCTTGCCATTCTGCTTCTGGGATTCTACTTCGGCATCAATCCGCCGCCCCTTGCTCTGGCCCTCGCCGGGGCCTTCATGATTTCCCTGCCTGCCCGGCTGAAGGGAAACACCCTTACCCATCCGGAAATCCCCGCATTCCTGGCAGCTCTTCTCATGGGCCTTGTCCTTTCCTTTGTAATTCCGGAGAGCCGCTATGAACAGCCCGCCCTCTTTTCCAAACTGCAGGAAGAAATCGTATCCTTCGTGGACCCCTACGATCCCATCTTCCATGCCGGTAATGCCTACACCGGCATGATGAAGGGCAGCGCCGGAAGGCAGAAGCTGGGCAATGTGAAAGGCATCCGCTACTCCGGCCGCATCATTGCGGATATCGAAGCGGCAGACCAGCCGCACCGCCTTTACCTTCGCAGCTGGACCGGCGGAGACTACGGCAGCAATCAGTGGAAAGACCTGCCCGATGGCCGGTATGAAAGGGTTGCGCATTTATTTGAAAAGAATCAGGGCGAATGGTACGACCAGGGGGCCTGGCTCATGGAAGTCATTGCCCGAAGCCCTGCCCTTTCCCAGAGCCTTGCCAACTACATGAAAGATGACGAATCGGTGGAAGGCCTGAAAAAGGATTTCAACGTAGACGCCGTGTATGAAAAGACGCCTTTCTTCCTTCTTCCCTACGATACCAGCTTCGGCGCTCCCCTCTTTGCCTATGACCGCTCTCCCATGAGCCGGGAAGGCAAGGCCTACAGCACCTACCTGTGGAACCTGCCTGCCGGTGCCCTTCTCTCCATGATGGAGGAAGAAAACAGCAGCGACCCCTATTTCCGCACCTATCTGGGCGCCGAGAAGGAATACCGCCGCTTCGTTTATGACCATTATCTGGATATTCCGGATGCCGTGAAACAGGGCCTTGCCGCCCTGGGGCCCATTCCCCCGGCCCGGAGCCTTTCGGAAAAGCGGCAGCGGGTCGAGGATATCCGCCGTTTCCTTGCTGAAAATTACAGTTATACCAGAAGCCCCGGAAAGACACCGGCAGGAAAAGATTTCATTACCTATTTCCTGACAGAAAGCAAAAAAGGCTACTGTACCTCCTTTGCTTCCGCCGCCGTCATGCTTCTTCGGGCCAGCGGCATTCCCGCCCGTTACGCCGCAGGCCTCACGGTGGGAGCTGATGAAATCAAAGGCGCCCCCCTTTCCGAAGGCGGCCTTCACCGCCTGTCCATCAATGACCACCACGCCCATGCCTGGGCTGAGGTCTATGTAGACGGACTGGGCTGGCGGCCGGTGGAAATGACGCCGGGCTATGAAGGCAGTGAAAACCCCTTCCCCCTTCCGGCAGACAGGCAGAAAAATGACACCGGCGCCCCTGATGCTCCGGTAGACGAAAAGGATAAGACCAGCCGGTCCCAGCCGAAGAAAGACCAGTCCCCCAAAGAATCACCTCCGCAAAGCCAGAGGCAGCCGCAGGCACAGCCAAAGGGCGAATCTTCTCCCCAGCCGCCCCAGCTGAATCAGCAGAACCCGGTGGAAGGGAAAAAATCATTCCCGAAAATCCTTTTCCTCTTTCTCCTGATTCCTCTCCTTCTGGCAGGCTTCCTTATTTTCCGTCTCACCGAAGTACGCCGGATTTTCAAAAACGGAACCTCCGGGAAGGAAGGATTTAACCGCCTTCTGGATTACATGGACCGCCTTTCCTCCTATGCCGGCCTTCCGCCAAAGGGAAGCTATGAAGAAAGAAAGGCCGCCTTCCAAAAGGACCGGCGCTTCCAGGGATGGGACCATCTGCTGGATCTTCTGGTGAAAGCCAGATGGTCTGGAAATCCCCTTGACCGGGAAGAAAAAGAAGAAGTTCTTTCCCTCATCGTGAAGGCCAGGGAAAAATGTCTAGCCTCCATGAAATGGGGAGAGAAACTCTGCTTCCTCTTCATCCATAAGCTCTGAGAACGGTATGTCCGGTTATCCCATTCCCCACAGGAAAAAGCCCCCGCGAAAGCAGGGGCTTTTTCCTGTGAAATTGTCTATACCAAGCGCAGGGCGCTATGGCTTCTATTATCCCAGGAAGGCCATGGATTCTTTCCACTGAGCAGCCTTTTCCTTCATAGCTGCCACTGCTTCTTTCCCATGGGCTTTCTGGCGTTCTACGGATTTCGGCCCTGTGCCGCCGTAGCTTTCACGATTTTTCACGCAGTTTTCTATTTTCAGTGCTTCCAGAATATCTTCCTCAAAGAGGGGGCTCATGGATTTGAATTCTTCCATGGTCAGGTCATGGAGCACTTTGTGATGTTCGATGCAGTAATGAACTGCTCCGCCTACCACTGCATGGGCCTGACGGAAGGGAAGCCCCTTCTTGGCCAGGTAGTCAGCCATATCGGTGGCATTGGAGAAGTCATGCTCCAGCACTTCCCGGGTATGCTTCCCGTTGACGGTCATGGTGCTGATCATGCCGGCGTAAATATCCAGGGCGAAGTAGAGGGTGTCTATAGCATCAAATACCCCTTCCTTGTCTTCCTGCATATCCTTGTCATAGGCCAGGGGAAGGCCCTTCATCACAGTGAGGAGACCTATGAGACTTCCATAGACACGGCCTGTTTTACCGCGGATGAGCTCGCACATGTCCGGATTTTTCTTCTGGGGCATAATGGAGCTTCCTGTGGAGTAGCCGTCATCAAGCTCTATGAAATGGAATTCGCTGCTGCTCCAGTAAATGAATTCTTCCGAAAGCCTGGACAGGTGCATGGCACAGATGGAGGCAAAGGAAAGGAACTGGAGGAGGTAATCCCGGTCGGACACAGCGTCCAGACTGTTTCCATAAACTTTGGAAAAATGGAGATCTTCCGCTTCTTCCAAAGGATTGGTGGGATAGGTGGTGCCTGCCAGGGCGCAGGCGCCGATGGGGGACATGTCAGCCATGTCATAGCATTCTTCCAGCCTCTTGAAATCCCTTTCCAGCATGGCAAAGTAGCAGAGCATGTGATGGGCAAAGAGCACCGGCTGGGCCCGCTGCATGTGGGTATAACCGGGCAGGATCACATCTTTGTACTTTTCGGCAGCCCCAAGCAGCGCCTCTTCCACCGCAATCAGTTTTTCCGCCACCCGGCCTATCTGCCTTTTCATATACATATGAAGGTCCAAAGCGCACTGGTCGTTCCGGCTCCTGGCGGTGTGAAGCCTGGCTCCGGCGTCACCGATATCATCGGTCAGCCTTTTTTCCACGTTCATGTGGATATCTTCCAGCTCAATGGAGAAGGGGAACTTTCCATCATCGATTTCTTTCTTGATGGCGGAGAGACCTTCTGTGATTTTCTCACAGTCCTCTTTGGAAATGATGCCGTGGCGGGCAAGCATTTTCGCATGGGCTTTGGAGCCGGCAATGTCTTCTTTATACATCCGGCAGTCATAGGAAATGGATGCGTTGAAATCAAGGGCATTCTTTTCTTCCGCCTTGGTAAAGCGTCCGCCCCACATCATATCACTCATTTTGCATTCTTCTCCTTCATCAGGGCCCGGATAGTAAGGGGCAGGCCAAAGAGGTTGATGAAACCTTCTGCATCTGCCTGGTTGTATACATCATCTTCGCCAAAGGTGACGAATTCTTCATTGTACAGGGAATAGGGGCTTTCTGCACCGTGGGACATAATGTTGCCCTTGTAGAGACGGAGGGTAACCTTGCCTGTTACGGTTTCAGAAGTCTTATCAGCAAAGGCCTGGAGTGCTTCTCTGAGCGGTGCGAACCACATGCCGTCATACACCAGTTCGGAATATTTCACTGCAGCCACTTCCTTGAAATGGAAGGTAGCCCGGTCCAGGCACAGTCTTTCCAGTTCCGTGTGAGCATAGAAGAGGATGGAGCCGCAGGGATTTTCATAGACGCCCCGGGACTTCATGCCTACCAGTCTGTTTTCTACCAGGTCATCAATGCCGATGCCGTTTCTGGCGCCGATGGCATTCAGGGTGTTCACCAGTTCCACGCCGTCCATTTTCTTGCCGTTCACTGCGGTGGGCACGCCTTTTTCAAATTCGATGGTTACCAGTTCATCCTTATCTGGAGCATCCTCGGGATCGCAGGTCACCAGGTACATATCCTTGTGAGGCGCATTGGCCGGGTTCTCCAGGTCGTCCCCTTCATGGGACAGATGCCACATATTCCAGTCCATGGAGTATGGGTATTTCTGGGCAGCCTTTTCTTCATCGGTCTGCTTTTCATCGTATTTATCAATGGGTACGCCATGGGCTTCAGCGTACTTCATTTCATCTTCTCTGGACTTCATATCCCAGATTCTCCAGGGAGCAATGATTTTCATATGAGGAGCCAGGGCCTTGATGGTCAGTTCAAAACGAACCTGGTCATTGCCCTTGCCGGTAGCACCGTGGCAGATAGCGTCAGCGCCATACTTCTTGGCCATGTCCACCAGGCATTTGCCGATAAGGGGACGGGCAAAGGAAGTGCCCAGCAGATACTTGCCTTCATACCGGCCGTCGGCCTGGAGCACTTTGTAAGCGTATTCTTCGATAAATTCTTTCCTTACATCCAGGGTTTCTGCCACAGAAGCACCGGATGCCAGGGCTTTCTTGTGGATGGCATCAAAATCTTCAGGCTGGCCCAGATTCACTGTGCAGGCAATGACCTCGCAGCCATAGTTTTCCTTCAGCCAGGGAATAATAACGGACGTATCCAGTCCGCCGGAATAAGCAAGAACTACTTTTTTTACATTTTTTACATCAGCCATAGGAATGCCGCCTTTCTTCATGGAATATAGACAATTTCAGAAGCCCTTCACGGGGGCTTTTCTTAAGATGTGATAATTATACAGCGCTTTGCATAAATGTGCAATAGGAAATTTGGATTTTTTTATATTTTCTGCATTTTTATTTTTTATAAGTACTGATTTTCTCAGTATTTATCTATTATTTCTCCATTTCAGCGCCGAGAGAAATTTCTTTTATTTTTTATGCAGAATATACATAAAAAGAAAAAAAGCCCAGCGAGACCTGTGGCGGCTCAGCGAGGTGATGCCCTTTGGCTGCCACGAGGCCCTTTCTTCCCGGCTCCAGATAAGGGGAAAGGACGTGTCATTCTCCTCCATTTTCAGCTATAATAATAAGTAAGAAAACTGGATAAAGGAGGCTGTTACCATGAAAACATTACTCAAAAAATCGTTTCCCTTCCACGCCGGTCCGAAAGCCGAGAGATACCTGCTGTCGGCATCGAATCTCTGGAATACGCCCCTTTCTCTCTGGGGGCTGTCCCAGGTAACCATACCGGAGGATGCGGAAATCCTTGAAATCGGCTGCGGCGGCGGGAAAAACCTGGAGCGTCTTTTGAAGAAAGCGCCGAAAGGTCATGTATCCGGCATTGACTCTTCCTTCCGGGCCGTGGACTTTGCCTACCGCCAAAACGAAAAGGCCATCCGGGCAGGCCGCTGCTCTGTGTACGAAGGCGCCCCCGATGTGCTTCCTTTCAATGAAAAGAAATTTGACTTCGTCCTGGCTGCGGAATCCTTTTATTTTTGGAAGGATCCGGAAGCCTGCCTGAAAGAAGTGCTCCGGGTCATGAAGCCCGGCGCTTCCCTGCTCATCCTTCAGTCCAAAGGCGGCCTTCCTCTTCACCGGATGTATGAAAAACTGATTCCCGGCATGAAGGTCTATGGCAGAGAAGATTTGAAGGAACTTCTGGAAGACGCCGGTTTCAGGGATGTAACTATCCGCTCCCGGCTGGGGGCCCTGGCGGTGGTATCGGAAAAGCCGGTGACTCCTCTGGATACAGCCAGAAGGAAACTCCATCTCTCTTCCATCCCCTACGGTAAGCTGACGGCAGCCGCCTTGAGTGCTGCCGCCTTGGGTCTTGCTGCCTATGGGGCCTCCAGAAAATACCGGTCCTGAAAAGGGATTCATGTCCCAGACCTATGGTAAAAAGGCTTTACTGCTTATACTGCATTCTTTAATTTTGGTCATATGGTATCAAAATTTTGATATCATTCACCCATGAAAAAGGACGAGTCACCGCCTGGTGCTTCGTCCTTTTTCTGCCGCTTCCTTCTTTTTATGCAAAGAATGACTGTAAAGCATGACAGAAAAAGTCACTCTCCTTTCACAATCCTTGATGCCTCGCAACTTTTCAAATCTTAAAGTTTGTTTTTGGAAATATTTCATGAATTTATAAAAACAGTATTGACTTTTGTACTATGCACGCATTATAATTAAATGCGTTCTAAACGCTCCCAAGGGACTTTTGGAACGGGAATGTTTCCACATTCCAAGGTAATTCTCCCCCGGCCGGTCTGCCCCAAATAGAACCGGTCCCGCCATACTGAAATAACGCCCTTATTTCAGATGCGGCCCGGTTCCTGCCTGCCGGGGGAGAAGATGAAGGCGCAGGATCCCCCTAAGTCCTGCGCCTTTCCTTTTGCCTGAAATAGAATAAAGCAGGCCTCTATGGCTGGACAGGTGTTTACTATTTCATTAAAACTAAAAGATATCTAAAAGAGCATACCTCTTTAAAAATAGTATCTTTTTCTATTTTCTCTTTTTTTTCATCTTTTCCCCTCTATAAAAAAGAGGGCAGCTGTAAATATGTAAAGAATGTTATCTTCTTGTCATGTCATATTTTTACCATAACTTCCGCATTTTTACCCTTTTTCTCTTCTTCCGTCAATCTCTAAATCATTTTCCGTTTGACAATAGGGTGGAATGTCTTTTATAATAAACTAAGTCAGGGGGCATTTTAGGTATATATGATGCATGTGTATACATTTTTTGTTTAGGGGAAAAGTGAGGTACAAATTACTATGTCCGAAAAAAGGGCAGTCCACATGAAGGGTATACGGAATCAGATTCTCAGAACTGCAGAGAAGCTGTTTCTAACCCAGGGTTATAAAACCACGACCATTCGTCAGATAGTACAGGAATCCGGCATTACATCCGGCAGTATTTACAATATTTTTGAGGACAAAGAACATCTGTTTTCCGCTCTGGTTGATGAATTCCTGACCAATGCCAAAGCAAAGATTGACAAAGCACTGGAAGGACAGCCGGCAGAAAACCGTATGGTAGGCCTTCTGGGCATGGAACTTTACATTACGGAAAAGAATCCTGTGGTCAGGGAATTGATGTGTGCCTTCCATACATCTCCCTTCCTCATGGAAACGGTGATTAAGCGTCACTCCACTCTGGCTGAAGAAGTGTGGGCCGGCAGGAGACATCCCCGTAATTCCAAGCTTTCCACAGCTATCCTTCTTTCTGAAGGTGCCGTATCGTCCTATGTCATTTCCTTCGATTTCTCCCAGAAACTGGATGTTGCTGAAATCCGTCGGAAAGTAGTACTCTGCACCCTCCGGAATATGGGACTGGAAACAAGGGAATCAAACCGCCTTGTCCAGTACATGGAAGATCATGAAGCACTCTGGCTGGATCTGGCCAACCAGGTACTGAACCATTCTGGCGAGACAACGGAAGCCTAACTGCCTTACAGCGAAACATAAAAGGGCTGCGAAAAAATGTAAATCATTTTTTCGCAGCCTTTTTTTACATCCCTTCCGTCCACAGCTTCCTGTAAGCCCTGGAGAAACAGAGATGATATCTGCCCATGGATGCAGGATATATGAAATAACCTGCGGTTTCCCATTTCTATTTTTTCAGGAGATCCTTCGACATGCCCGCCCATACCTCTCTCTTCTGGTCCAGTGATTTCAGCATAGGAAGGATATCCTTTTTCTTGCTTCCCAGAACCCGGAAAGTCAGGGAAAGCAGAAGGAATTCCGCTTCTTCCACCGGGGGCTTGTTCCCAAAATAGAAGGAATTGATGAAACCGCCCATGGCGCCCTTCACCATATAGTTCCGGATGAGGAACTCATCTTCCTTGAAGAGCTTCCCGTAAGATTCGCCGAAAAATTCCTTTTCCAGGCGAAGATGGCGCTTCACCACCTCTTCAAACATGACCGGTGATGTATAGGCCTCCTGATACAATTCCCTCACCCTTTCATCATGAGCAATGGCTTCCATTTCCACCAGAAGCACCGCCGCATACTGATAAATCGGCGATTCACCGCCCGCTTCCTTCTGCACCATGTGGATACAGTTCTCCAGAACATCACCGGCCAGGGTATTGAATATTTCTTCCTTGCTGGAAAAAATATTGTAAATGCTGCCGGAGGTAATGCCGGAGCGTTCCACAATCTGGCGGATGGTGGTCCGCCGGCAGCCCTGCTCCAGAAAAATATCCTTCGCTGTCTGCAGAATCCTGTTTTTCGTCTGCCTCATTCTTTCCGCCATAACTGGTGACTGATTCATATCAAAGCTCCTTTGATACTAAAAATGAACCGGCGGGAAAATCAATGAAATAGGCATTCCCCGTCTATTCCCCTTCCGGGGGGGCAGAAAAGAAAATCTTCTTCTGCCCTTCCCATTCTTCTAAGCAATAGTATTTTAGAACGTTCTTCATTATCATTCAGTATAGTTTCTTTTCTGTCATTTGTCAATAGGTCAAATAAATCAGATTTCATAGGCCTTATGTAGAAACAGCCTTCTGTAGAAGCTTTGTCCCCTTTTGCTAAAATAAATGCCCTAAAAGATAATATTCTATGTTTTTCCTTCTAAAATGCAGCCGCTGAATATTCCTTCCTCAGGAAAAGGAGAGCATCAGCCCTTTGGAACTCATCAAAAAAAGCACCGATTTCATGAAAATCAGTGCTTTTTTCATCAGAAGGATTTCTGTCCTTTGTAGAGAAGTTCTTTGATAAAGTTTGGAAGAACGAAGCAGCTCTTCTGGATGTGGCGGTTGTAGTATTTCATAGGCTCCGGTGCCCCTTCCCTGGGTTCTGCCGTGAGGGGGTCGTACACCTTGGAGGCCAGCATAAAGGAATGCAGGCATGCCGGATAAATGGGCACATGGGAATAGTACATGCGCACAATGGGGAATACATCATTCATGGCTTCAAATACATCGTGCACCGTAGACTGCTGCACAATGGGGGACTCGGTCTGCTGCACAAGGAGCCCGTCTTTGCGAAGAGCCGCAAAGGCACTTTTGTAGAAGTCCCTGGTAAAGAGGCCTTCTCCCGGTCCGATGGGATCGGAGCAGTCAATGATGATGACGTCGTAGAAGTCCTTCACATTCCTAGCAAAGGCAATGCCGTCGCCTACATGGACATGAAGTTTTTCCGGAGGATTTCTAAGGACCTTTGAAATGGTGGGGAAATATTCCTTGGACAGTTCTATGACCCGGCCGTCGATATCGCAGAGGTCCACATGGGTAACGCAGTGGTGGCGGCACACTTCCCGAGCCACGCCGCCGTCGCCGCCGCCGATAATGAGCACCCTTTCCGGATGGGGATGCAGCATGAGGGGCACGTGGGAAATCATTTCATGATAGGTCCATTCATCCTTCACAGAGGTCTGAAATACGCCGTCCAGAATCAGGAGCCGGCCGTATTCCAGGGTGTCTGCGATTTCGATATGCTGGAATGGTGTCTGTTCCTCATGCACCATGTTTGTGATTTTCAATGTGAGGCCCAGATTTTCATTGGCCCATTCGGTGACGTATTTTTTCTCTTCCATTGGTTTATTCCTTATTTTCTTCCTGCGCTGCCGGATCTTCTGCTTTCTCTTCCGTTCCTTTGGCAGTAGCAGCGGCCTGGTCAAAGAGGTTGCCGCCGGCAGCGGGTTCTTTTACTTCTTCTGTCTCTTCGGCAGCCGGCGCTGCTTCCTGGGCAGGTTCTTCTTTGGGAGCGTCTGCTTCCGGTGCTTCCTCTGCGGCCGGTGCAGCTTCTGTCTCCGGTGCTGCTTCGGCAGCCGGTGCCGGTTTCGCGGTGCCGTCTTCTACAGGCTGGGGCGCTTTCACGGCCTTGGCAGACTCGATGAGAGCCAGGGCAGATTTGAAATTGGAGAGAAGCTTTTCAATGTAAAGGTTCATGTCCCCTTCTGTCTTGAGAAGGTCACCATTCATCCGGCGGCGGGCAGCTTCTGCATCAGCCACGATTTTATGGGCTTCGTTCTGGGCTTCCCGAATGGAAAGTTCCGCTTCCTTATGAGCGTTCTTCTTCACATTGTCTGCCGTTTCCTGGGCCATGACCAGGGTGTTGGACATGGTGGCTTCCATCTTTTCATAGTTTCTGAGCTTTGTCCGGATGGTGTCCATTTCTTCTTCCATTTCCCGATGTTCCCGGTAAATCCGTTCATAGTCCTTGGCCAGTTCTTCCAGGAATGTATTTACTTCATCCTGTGCATAGCCGCGAATCTGGCGGGAAAATGTTTTATTGTGTATATCCATTGGTGTAATCATATGTATATGTCTCCTTTGGAATGTCTGTGTTTACCTTGTATGGAAAGCAGGCTCCTCTATTTATATCTGTATATCAGAAGGCCCGTGCGTCCTTTCCGGCTCATGCCGGTTTCTTCCTTGATTTCTATGCGGCCTCTTCCGCGGATGCTGATAATGTCTCCAGCCTTTACGGTTTGGGAAGCGCTTTTGGCAGGCTGCCAGTTCACTTCCGTCCTTTCGTCCTCCACGGCCGCCACCATTTTGGAACGGGAAATGCCGAAGCCTGCAGCTCCTACGGCATCCAGACGAAGGGATGCCACTGTGGCCCGCACTTCTTTGGCGGTCTGCTTGGGCGGCTGAATATCAGAGAGAGGGATTTCCTCCACCTTCACCGGCACCATGGCCACTTTTTTGAAGTTGTCCATGAGCCAGTCCTTCATGGCACTGTCCACCACGATCTGGCAGCCGGCGCCCTGCATGAGGATATCTCCTGTCACAGAGCGGTCGATGCCAAGGCCCATGAGGGAGCCCAGTACATCCCGATGGCCGATGAGACGGTACCGGCCGTCCCAGGTCACCGAGAGCAGGCTTTCGGAAAAGTCCACAGGGCCATCGTAATCCACTCGCTGGAAAGCGATACGCACCCTCTCTGCTTCATGATAGCCGCCAAAGGCTGTGGATTTCACAGTCTTCATATGGGCTGCAATGGTCTGGCCGATCTGCCGGGCAAAGGGGGCCATGAACGGGCCGACTGCAAAGGGCCGTCCCCGGTCTACCGCATCCGCCAGATCCAGAAGCCGCATGGCCATGTCCTTCGATTCATCACCGGAGGCCGCAAAATAACGAAGTATTTTTTCTCTATCCTTCATTCCATCCTCTTTCCTGTCTTCAGGGAAGCGCTGATTGAATCATGTCCGCTTTCATTCCTGTATGATGTCATGGGAGCAGCCGGCCCAGCTGGAGCCGGTGCTCTCCCGGGATTGACAGAGGCAGGAGAGGCAGAAAATCTGCCCTTCTCCTGCCCTTTCTTATTTTCCTGCCATGGCGTCAGATTTTTCAAGGCACGCTTTGACGCCATCCATGAGGGCGGCCCGGATGCCGTCCCTTTCCATGGCATGAATGCCTGCAATGGTGGTACCGCCGGGGCTTGTGACCTGGTCTCTCAGCTCTGCCGGATGCTTCCCTGTTTCCAGTACCATTTTGGCAGCTCCATAGAGGGTCTGCGCCGCAGCTTCAATGGCCAGCTTCCGGGGAAGGCCGATGAGCACTCCCGCATCAGCCAGGGCATCAATGATGACGAAGGCATATCCCGGACCGGCGCCGGAGAGGGCGCCCAGCTCGTCAAGCTGCCTTTCTGTCACCACTGCTTCCTTCCCCAGGGCGGAGAAAATCTCTTCCGCTTCCCTGATGAAATCGGGGGATGCTTTCTTTCCCGGCGCAATGGCAGCCATGCCTTCCCCCACCGATGCAGGGGTATTGGGCATGACGCGGATGACCTCGGTTTCTTCCGGAAGAGCCCCTTCCAGGGCTTCCAGGGTGACTGCCGCCGCAATAGAAAGAACCCGGGATGGATGATACCGGGATATTTCCTGAAGCACTCCGGGTACCACATTGGGCTTCACCGCCAGAATCACCAGATCCGCCTCTTTGGCTTCCCTGCCGTCCATGGAAGCATGAACGCCGTAGCGGGACGCCTTTTCGCGGGATGCTTCTTCGGAATGCTCTTTCACATATATTTCTTCTTTTTTCCACAGCCCTTTAGCAAGGCAGCCGGAGAGGATGGCTCCTCCCATGGCGCCGCAGCCGAAAATGAGAATCTTCTTCATTTCTACGGTCCTTTCCAGGTGGGAATACCTGAAACAAAGGCCAGCCTGTCTTCATGAAGATCCACCGTAGACGGAACGCAGATGAGCACATCATCATTGAGGAGCATCACATCTCCATGGGCCATATAGACAGCGCCGCTCATGAAGTCCACAAAACGGCTGGCTGCTTCATCATCCACATTATCATTCAAAACAACGATAACCGTCATGCCCCTTGCCAGGGCATCCACGGCACGACGGGCATCTCCGTAGGAACCGGGAACCATGATATCCACTTCCTGGGGCCGGATGCTCCTTGCGGGCAGCGCGCCTGCCGCCGGTACATCTTCTCCCTCGTCCCGTTCCTGTTCCTCATAGCTGTCTTCTTCAGGAGCTTCTTCAAACTGGCTTTTCAGCCAGTTCACTCCCTTGGAAAGAAAAGACATCAGCCCTGGGGAGCCTCAGGTCCCTGAGGTGTCTGGGCGTTCCACTGAGGCGCTGCCGGTGCCTGCTGCTGATCCTGATAGGCAGCGAAATTTTCACGGGATACGCTCATGTTATTCGGCGCGCAGAGATAAATATTTTCGGAAATCTGGTCGATCCGTCCGTCCAGTGCATACATGATGCCCTGTACGAAATCTACAATCCGCTGTGCTTCATCGGCATCGGTTTTTTCCATGTTCATCACCACCGGGCGCATAGCCTTCAGATGATCGCCGATTTTTTCAGCATCCCCATAGCTCTTGGGATTCACCACCACCATGGTGTAGGGCTTAGCAGCCTGACGGGGCTGGGCGGTGCGGCCAATGCCTCTCACAGGGCTTACCGCAGAAGCGCGAGGCGGAACGGGAGCAGAAGGGCTGACCGGTGCAGCTTCTTCTTCCATGTCCTCTTCTCTTTCATCCTCATCCCTGTCTACAAACTGATCCTTAAATTTATCAAGCAGACTCATTTTTTTCTCCTCTCAATGGTAGTGTCTTTCGCCAAAAATGGCAGTGCCTATGCGCACCATATTGGCTCCTTCTTCAATGGCAATTTCAAAATCATGGGTCATTCCCATGGACAGAATGGAAATCTGTCCTTCAGGAAATTCTTTCTTCATGTCAGTCCACATGCTGTGAGCCTTCCGGAATACGGGGCGGGTCTTTTCCACATCCTCATAGGCCGGTGCCATGCACATGAGCCCCTTCACCCGGATATGGGAAAGGGCTTTGGCTGTGTCCAGGGCTTCCTTCATAGACTGTGGAGGAAGGCCGTGCTTTGATTCTTCTCCGGAAATATTGAACTCCAGGAGTATATCCTGCACCTTGCCGATTTCTCCGGCCCGCCGGTCGATTTCCTTCATGATATCCAGAGAATCTGCCGACTGGATCAGGTCCGCCATGGCCACCGCTTTTTTCACTTTATTTTTCTGTAAATGTCCCTGCAGGTTCCAAATGACCGGAAGCTTCAAGGCTTTGTACTTTTCTTCCATTTCCTGGACCCGGTTTTCGCCTACCTGGGTGACTCCCAGATGAATGGCTTCTTCCATATCCTCCAGGGGATGGAATTTTGTCACTGCCACCAGGGTCACTTTCTGTCCATAGGGAGAACGATTCCTGGCCGCTTCAATCCGGTCCATTACATGGGCTAATCTTTCTTTGATTTCTGACATAGCCCCCGCCTTCTTTGCAAGTATCTTTCGTATATCCTCCATGCTATGGATAAATGGATATACCTAGAGATTATTATATCACAGTTATTTAGGAGAAAAAACAGGAAAATGGGTAAGTGTCAAGTTTTCCTCGGTAATTCATTTGACTGTCGATGATTACTATCTC
>ERZ773276.951-NODE-951-length-26560-cov-14.608942_pt1 | contig 26560 bp, 33 predicted proteins | sample MGYA00511386_ERZ773276 | MGnify/ENA primary metagenome ERZ773276 (study PRJEB29015, sample SAMEA2737778) | human gut metagenome | biome: human gut; feature: human-associated habitat; material: faeces | place: China | collected 2012 ...
ATTTAATAAGATCATATAATTTAATAAAATCATAGTATGGAGGTAAAATTAATGAGTTATAAAATTAAATACCCTAAAATTAAATACTTTGATAATGAAACAAGAATTCCAAGCTATATAATTATAAAAACTGATTTTGAAAGAATAAAAATCACCTACTCAGATTTTGAAAAGTATACTAAAGAATGTGAGAAAAGTAGCGAGCTCTACGTAAAAATTTCTGGTGAATTTGATGAAATTACTATACCTATAGATTATTTAATAGAAGCATTCAAACCAAAAGATAGGATTAATTACAAAATAAAAGATAAACTATTACGTGACCCATTAAAAATATCTATGGGCTCTTTAATTATTATAGGATCAATAATATTTAAGAAAAAAAATATAAAAATAAAAAATTTAGAAAATTCATTAGCAGAGATGACTAAATTAGTCAACGATCCATCAAATGCAGGAAGAGTATTACAAAGGCAAAAAAGGTAATATTTTAATAATAATGAAAATAAGTTAACTACAGAAAAACTAAAAGATTATAAAGCAATATTAATTCAGGAAAATACATTTATAGAATGTACGGAGTTTATAAAGGATAATTCTGATTCTATCTATGAAACTCTAAACTCATTAATTAAGAATAAACAATGTTCTTTTAAGGAGCTAAAAGAGTGTCTTGAAAAATTAAATTCTATCCGTAACATTAGTAGAGATTTAAAAGAAAATAAACAAGTAGAAGCTAGTTTAGAAACTATTTGGGATTAATAAAAATATTATTGTAGGATTTGCGGAAGAAAAAAGAAAAGAGTAGCCTCTCCTACTCCATATAATATTTTCACTCATATATTTTTTCTTTTTAATAGTTCTTTACTCTAGGCAATAAGGTATCTTTCAGTTTTACTCCACATTGCTCACTAAACTTTGCCTGCTCATATCTTGGACAAACAATATTACAATTGCTCAATAAATAAGTAACCGACTTAATTAACTCTCGCTCCTTTTTACTTAAAAATTGTGACATAATAACTTTATTAAATATTTGCACTGAAACACCTGTAATAAAATCCGAAGTTTGTATAAGAATATTTCTTTTAGACTCTTCAAATTGTATTTTATCTATATTATTCATTTCATTAACTAATTTAATATCTTCAGTCCATTTTTCTAAAGCATTACCAAATTGTTTTTGTTCATCATGATAAATTTTAAGATTATCTATATGCCTTAATCTGATTGTTGCAGTTGATGATATTATGTTTAAATAAGCATCTAAATTAGGTAGAAAAATTGTTTTTGCTCCCTTATTAGTTCTATCAACTATAGGCAATAAATTGTCAAAATTTAATCCGATTTCTTCATATTTAATTATATTCTTCTTGACATTATTAATATTTTCTTTAATTTCCTTGCTATTTATTTCTTTACTTAATTTATCTAAGAAATTAATAAAATTACTTTTAATAGTAACCTCATCTCTATCAGAATAACATAAGTTTATAAATTCTTCTAAAATATTTTCGTCTATATTATAAATTCTATTAGCAGCATTTACTTTCTTATCTCGTATATCTTTATTAATACCCATATAAAAATAATATGGGTATATACAATACTCAACAATATATGTAGCTATTTTAAACTTCTTATTTGAAATATCAATATATACTTTGGCATTATATTTTTGTAAAATATCTATTATAGCGCAAGTGAGTTCTTTTTTAAATTTATAATTTGCTTTACCTTTTAATTCAGTTTCAATGCCTAACCCTTTTTGAAAAGAATTTAGGGTTTCCTTTAAATCATTATATAATTTACTCTCTTTATTTGACTCTATACATATAGAACCAAGTGCAAAATAAGGTTGATTTCCCCAATTCCACTTACCATCTTCTATTTTGATATCTCCAGTATTACCACTTTCATCTAAATAAATATTGTAATCCATAATTCCCCTCCAAAATACAATAATAAACATTATTACATATTTTATCTAATATGTCTATTTTGTTTCATATATTATAAATACAATATTATTTTTCTATAAGATAAAAAAAGGCTAGTAAGTAAGATTTCACCTACTTACTAGCCTTAAATAATTATAAATTTAATAATTTTCTCCAAGTATTTTGACCAACAATTCCATCTGCTGAAAGTCCTCTAGTCTTTTGAAACTCTCTTACAGCAGAATAAGTGCCACTACCAAAGATTCCATCTACCCCGTTAGTAGAATATCCTAGCTTAACTAATTTTTCTTGAAGTAACTTAGTTATATTACCACTTGCACCTTTTCTAAGTGTAGGACATCCAGCTAATGTTGCTGGTCCAGCTATGCCATCAACATTTTGTTTTGAAAATCCTTGGTTATTACATTCTTGTTGTAATCTTCTTACCCAATCATCACCTGTAGTTGTTACAGTAGATTGATTTTGAGATGTAGATGATGTATTTGTATCTACTACTGGATCACTAACTATATGATTATCTAATGCATCTACTATAGCCTTTGCGATTGCCTTATATCCAACTGAAAGATATTTATTTGCATCTTCTGTGTCAACAAAGCAAACTTCTATTAACATAGATTTAGCTTTTGTTCTTCTGATTACATAAAGCCCTGTACCAGCTTTAACCCCTCTATTATTAAATCCTAATGCAGCTATATTATTACAAACATCAATAGCATCTTGATATTGTCTACCTTCGTAAGTGTACACCTCAACACCTTGTCCACCTCCTGCATTAAAGTGAATTGCTATGAACCAATCTAAGTCCTCTCTATTAGCTTGTTGAACTACTAAGCTTAAGCTTTCTGATGTAGTTGCTGCATAATCCACAGTACAGTTATAAACAGCATTACCTCTTTCCTTTAATAACCTTCTTACTTCTTCTCCAACTAATCTAGTATGTTCCCCTTCTTTTATAATTCCTACTGCTCCAGTTCCAGCACCTCTTAAAGTATGTCCATCATTTACTCCAATTTTCATTTTTAAATTCCTTCTTTCTTTAATATATTTTTATAAATTAAAAGAACAGGATTTACTCCTGCCCTTTACTTAACTCTTTCTTTTCTCCATCCTTTAGCTGCACTAATGCATCTTTAAGTTTTTCTGGTATAGGTAAACCTAACCCAGCACAATTTTCTAATAAGCTAATACCTTCGTTTGCTATATAAAAGTAGCATATAAGTGTCCTAAATACCCATGTTCCAGTATTTAATAGCCTGTCTAATAATACTGCAACAATTAATACTATAAGTATAACTGTTTTTCTAGCAATACCCCTTAATCCAACATCTGAACTAATCTCTTTGTTTGTCCATGCTCTTAATACTCCAGTAAAATAATCTAACACCATAAAACAAACCAATACAACTAAAGCTGTATCCCAAGTACCAAATAACCATGTAATTCCTGTTCCTAATGCTGCAATAATAATTTTAAAATAGTTTAATAAGTTTTCCATTTTACACCTTCCTTTTATTTTTTGTATTAAAAAAGAAGCTAGATTTTACTCTAACTTCTTGCTTATTTTTTTATTTAATAATATGTTTTAGATATATATATTTTCATGATATCTTTATAACAATTAGAAACTAAATCATGTATTCTTATAATATCTTCGTCTTTTAGTTTTTTAAATTCACTATTTAATTCTACTCTTGGGATAATTTCTGTATTTATCTTTTCAATTTCAACAGCGAATACTTTCATAATTTACTCCTTTCATATTCTATAAACATGCTTTTGCAAAATTCCCTCCAAAATTACTTATATCAAGTGTTTCTCTAGTTAATTTTAATTCAATAACTTTATCTGGATTATTATTTTTAAATAAATTAAATCTTTCTTTAACATACCAATGATCTTTTAAAACATCATAGTTTTCAGTGGATATTCCATTATCATAATGTACTAATAATCCTAATCTACATAAATTTTCTATACTTGCTGATATTAAAAATGGATCATAATCATCTATTAATAAGTCACTTGAAAATATTTTAGGCATTCCATGGACAAAATATTTTGTATCAAAACATATTGTAATCCATGAACATTTAATATTATTTCCTATATCAACTACTTTTTTTAACACTTTAGCATCTAAAGGTGACATTTGTTTTATTATTTCAACATAACTTGGATGTGCATATATTACTGTTTCTATATTCATAGAAGCACCCAATAAATTTAAATACATTTCTCTTACTTCTGGAGTATCGATAGTATATTTTAAAGATTCTATAGTTGGCCCAACTATGCTTATAGGCGCTTCAATTAAATTTTCTCTTGGAGTATCTTTTATTTTTGATTTTAAATCTTTTTCGAACTCTTCTATCTTATACTTATAAGTTATATTAGCTTTCTTTAAAGGATATAAAATTACATTGTTGAATAATCCTACTATTGTTTGTAATGCTGCCCCTCCTTCTTGTACTGTTCCTTTGAATCCATCTTTATAAATTTCTCCTGATTGTTCTTTTGCAACTTCTGCAATAACTTGATTAAAATTTATTTCTTCCATACTTACCTCCATATAATTATATAAACAACATAATTTTACATTATTCTTTGTTTTTTGGAAATAGTTGTCTAAAAATAAACGTATAATTTTTTACGAACAATATTTATCAATTGCGAATTATACTATTGAATAGCTCTATTTAATCCATCCGCTATAAGTGGTGTCATTATATTGCTTACATAAAATTGATTGGTATGTAGCCCATCAATTTGATACTTACCCCTAGTGTTAATATTTATATCACAAATTGCATATAAATCAATTAAATAAATTCCAAACATTTCAGCAATTTCTCTTATAGCATTAACATAGTCCTTTAATATATATCCTTTACTATTGGGGGTATATTCTAAATTGTAGTGTAAAGGCGTCATTATAACTATTTTCTTATTAGGGTATTTTTTATAAAGTTGCCTAATTAAAGATTTATAACCTCCATAAAAAGTAGTATCTACCTCATCATCTATTGTTCCTAGCTCAACGTTTTTAATAAAATCATTTACTCCACCAAGTACAATATTCACATTTGCATTATTATCCCAAGTTTCAACTCTTGTAGGAGATGACATCGGCTCAAAACTCCCAATAACAGTTCTATCATTTGCTACAGTTGTACCACTTAAACCGTAATTTCTAACTTCTTTTGCCCCTAATAGTGATTTTAGACTAGACGGATAAGGAGACTGCATTCTTGTATCCGATGTTAAAAATCCATATGTTATACTATCACCAATGCAATTAATAATAATGTCTTTAAACTTCATTTTAGTTAAATAAACTTCTTGATTCCTTGAATCATCATCAAATCTAATAAAACTGTTTAAACCATCTAATTCTATCATTATATTTTCTGGCAATATATTTTTCCATACTGTAAATTTGAAGCCTGTTGCATTAGACGGTATATCTATACCATTTATTTCACCACTCCCCCCGCTTACAAATCCTCCGTTAACATCATAGAAGGCATATGTTGAATACATTGTAGTAAAATCATTTTTTATGCAGTTAATTTTTTCATGTCCTTTCACATTTATCATCTCACTAGCATAAAAAATTCCTTCTGCTGTAACATCTATAATTGATCCATTACTTGGACTAACCTGTTTATTTATTATTGCTATATTGGGATTAAATTTATTTCTATTACAATCCGAATAATCAACCTGATTTTCTAATACTTTTTCAATCTTTGGTTTTATATTAGCAACTTCTTCTTCTACTTCTAATATATAAGGTTCTATGTATTCTGTTGCATCTCCTAATTCAAATTGAACTGTATCTACATCAACATTTTTCCATACAGAAACTCTAATAAATCCATCAACTGGTGATATAATATCTGTACCGTTACTATTTCCTCCATTTATAAATTGTTTGTCGTTATTATAAAACGCATATAAAGTATAAGAATTATCTTTAGCTCTATAATTGTATTTACTACCATTTATAACTTCCACATAATCACTAGCATAAAAAGTTCCTTCCACAGAAGGGGTGGTTAGTTCTCCTGTTGTAGAACTAACATACTTACCATATATAGCTTTTTCTTTATCAAATAGATTCCTAGTCTTTTTATAAAAACTGGCTTTACTTTTAATAACTTCTCCATCAACTATATTTTCTTTTAATACACTGTCTTTACCTACAACAGCAGTATTTCCACCAGTGACATTTTCTCTAAAATCTTGTGAAGCCATTGCCCAAGTAACAGATCCACCTTCTCCTTTGCGAACTGTTTTATCCAATTGCGAACCTAACTCTTGTATATTTTCTTCAAGTTCAGGTACCTTTTTTGCTTTTTCTTTATAATTATCATATTCAGAAAGTGAAGCCAATCCATTTAAAAGAGCATTAAATTCATTTGTAGAAACGATAGAATTTTCACTGTTTATACTTTTATCAACCTGTAATTCAAATATACTTGATGTTATTTTTTTATCATTTTCAATTATCATCAACTCTATTTTTACAATTCCTGCTACAGCTAAAACTTGATTTGTAAGTTCGAGAGTGCAATGTCCTGTATTTCTATTATTAATTATTAAATCATTGAAAACTTCAGTACTATCCGGTTTCAACATATAAGCCCTAACACTTCTATTTTCTAAATTAAAGGGCATAGATCCATCTAATAACTGAAAAAGCAAGAATCTACTTTTTGTATCTCCTTGCTTTGCTTTTATTTTTTCATATAGATTTTTATTTATATCTAATTTAATTACTTTAGTTATCATTATTACACCTCGCAATTAACTCTAAAATCTTTAACTGCTTTATCATAAGCTTCTTTATTTTTCAAATATATTTCTTCATTGAAAACTTGAGGTGAAGGATAACTATATAACTCATTATTCTCTTTAATTGCGTATGCAATTAATATTAAAACCTCACCACCATTAATAATATCGGTTTCTGTTATTGTTAATTTCTTTTCTGTTCTAGTATCATTTTTTATATTCATTTTCCATCACCTTCTTATTTATTTATTTTTAAATTAATGCTACAAGCAGTTATATTACTATAATCACTTCCGTGAGTTGTAATACTATTTATTGTGCCATTTTTAATACCATCTACAATAGATTTTGATAGAGTAAAAGTATTAGTTTGTCCCCAGGATAAAGTTCCGACATAAGTCTTATTGTAATATGACGGTGTACCACTTGTACCATTACAACTAGAACCACCTACGTAAATCTTCACTCCGCTACTAGAACCACCTGAATTTGCTCTGGTTAATGTAATTGTAGCTCCATCTAGAACAGTTCCTCCATTTAAAAAGCTTCTTATAGCTGATAAATCAAAGAATAGGTGTCCTGCTTTATCACCATAACTACCATAAACACCACTTTTACATTCTCCTACTTTCCAATTACTCCATAAATATTGATAAGTAGCCATAGATGTTATCGAAAAGTCTTTATAAGTATTTATAGTTGGTGGTATAACTGGAGCATAAACTGTACTCGCAGTTTCAACTATTGTACTAATTTCTTTTATAGTTCCACTAACTTCCTCCAATATACCTTGTTGCCTTATACTGTTACTATCATTTTCCCCTATAGTTACTAAAGTACCTTCAAATGCCCTTACTGCTTTAGTATTACTACCTCTACAACTACCGGATAACCATACTTGACCACCTCTAACACCCAAAGCAGAATAAGCTTTACAAAAATCTATATTATCCATTTTCCCATGTGAATCTTGGACATGAATTCCATATGCAGACGTGTCTGTTAATAACGATGATAATTCAAACTTTGAACAATTTATTACTTCAATTCCATTTGTAGCTTGTATCATAAACCCATCTTTGCTTTGATAACTCGTTCTACCACCGTAAACTGATACCCAATTTGATATATTTCTTAATACTACACCATAATCATTTTCAGTTTTAAGAATAAATTTATTATTAAATCTTATATCAACTTTCCCATTACCACTTAATCCTGTTAAATAAAAAAGATCATTAACTACTCCTTCTGTAACTACATAAATAAATAAATCTTTATTTATTATAGGCATAGACTGCACATACTCTCGTAATTGATTAAAATCTGTGAATGGATAGTCTATTGAACCATTTCGTATAATATTATTTGAATTATGGTCTACATATAAATTAGAATCCCCTATATACACATTTTCAATATTTTTAGCAAATACTTTATCCGCTTTTAATTCAGTCCATGATTCTTTGCTTGCTAATGATGCAATAATTTCATTATTTTCATCTAGAATATAAAATCCTTCATTGTCAATTCTTGTTCTTGTGTTACCTTCACTGTGAGTTACTTCTAAATAATCATCATCTATAGATAATGCTAAATTACCATTAGCACTCATAATAGTACCTGTTTTTATTAATGAAGCATTTAATTCTCCTGTAGTAATACAACTAGCGTTTATCTTTCCATCTATAGTTATAGCTAATGTATAAGGCCCATTATAACCTTGTTGCGAAAATGCAATACCATTTTTATTCATTCTAATAACGTTAATAGAACTTTCAACTTGTGGAGAATCCATTATTAATATCTCATTTTTTCTAGCAACTACATATGAATCTTTAATACCTGCTTCAATTAATTCAGTAGCTTCTTTCATACTTTTATCAAGAATATCTTGCCAACTGTTGCCTCCTAATTGTTCTACTACTTTATCTACTGTAGTTTGAACCTTATCAATAGTAGAGAATACATTGCTTTTTAAATCCCCTAAATCAAAATCCTCATAGCAATCTTTAATATTGTTATACTTATTAGCAGTCATTTTAAGCTTAACATTAAATCCATACTCTTCTAAATTAGCAGTAATAATATCTCCTTGGAAAATACGTTCATTAAGTTCAATTCCTTTATATTGGTCAGTTTTAGTTAAATCAATTACATTTAACCTTAAATTACAATTGGGTTTATCAATATTAGATTCATTAAACAACTTATCACATTCAACCCTAATAGCTGCATATACTTCTTCTAAAGTTTCATATCCCTCTTCATCATAGTTATTTTCGCTATACTTATATTTTATATTATCAAATTTAAATTCTTTTATTCTAGGCTCTGGATAGTTCTTTAGTAAGGAAGAATAATAAACCCCCTCTGGCAATGTTAAACCATCATAAGTTATAGGATTTATACCAGTAACTACAGATGATATATCAATACTACCTTCCATATCAGTAAGGTTTTTACCTATTAAGACTTCAACACCTCTATCTTGGCCTACGCTAGTATTCATAGATATATTGAAGTTATCTAATACTAAATAACCACCCCATCTATTAATAAAGCAATTATCATCACTACCAACTAATGAGGTAATACCATTCTTTCTTACCATTCTAGCACTAGCAACCGTATCAATATTGGATGTTAAATTATATTTACTATTAAATACTGTACCACCTTGTATTTGTTTAATTGCAGCTCTACCACTTTTTTCAACTATATTAATATCTTGAATAAAATTATTTTCAAAATCAAAGGCTATATGTTGTCCAGTAGTAGTTATATATTTCTTATTTTTCTTATTCAATTTTAAAATTCTAAATAATTGCAGTCCTTTTTCAGTAGGTAATTGTAAAATCATTCCTTCTTTAATAGATTCAGATTTATCATAATCTTTTTTGAATTTAGATTCACTTACCCACTTTCCATTTTCACTCCAACTAGTATAAGAACTTATAACAATATCATCTAAAACTTCTACTCCATCATGAGAAAAAATAGTTTCATCTGCTTTAAATAATGTAATCATATTATCCACCTATAGTTCGGGGTTATAGCTATCTTAGTTATATTCCCATCCCAACTTATGTTATTTTCGCCTACTTTTATAATAGGAAAATTGCCTATCTTTTTAGAATTTTGATTTTCTAAATCTTTATAGCTTCTCATTTTAACACTATCTATTGTTATATAATCCTCTACACCTTTTAAAGTTATCTGTTGTTCATCTATTAGAATATTTATATCTCCACTTCCCCAAATAGTTATAATAGGCTTAGAGTAGTTACTAGCATAATTATAAATACAAGTATCTTTTTCACTTATAACAATTTCTTCATTATCAACACTATATCCAAAAGGTTGGCATCTAAAAGTAATATTAAACTCATACCAATTGCCATATTCGTTATTTTTAAATATTTCATCTATTGGAATCTCACTTACTATTTGCATATTGTAAAATCTATCCTGGAAATTAGAAAAAATCACTTTCCCGTCTTGTAGAAAAGTGATTAATTCATCTGGGTTTTCACCATTATAATAAACTTTACAAATTTTTGTAGTAGGCTCATAAGTTTCATCACTTACAGTTAATGTTCCATCTCTACCTAAAACAGTAACTTCTTCAACTCTTTTCTTAGGAATAGTTATAGAAGGTAATTCCTTAACAACTACTCCATGATCTAAACTACATTCATTGTTTATAATAAAAAAATCTTCCATAGTTACCTCCTATATTCTCCTTACTTCTGTATACTCGCTTATTTCTTCAATAATTTCCCTTACATCTGTAACTCCATTAACTTCTACACCACCATAATTGTTGTTAATAACATTATTTAACTCTTTACTATCAATTGCTTTTTTAACTTCATCAAGTTTAACTATCATAGTTCTTAATAAATCACTTGAACTTTCATTAGATAATTGTTTTGATTGCATTCCTTTAAGTATTTCTTGTGTTTGTCTAGCATTATAAACAGTTTCTCCACCTTCCATATTAACTAATTGCCTACTTGTTGCAAGAGTGGCTATCCCACTACGAGATACTATCAACTCTGGACCATACTCCGCTACAGTAGCTAACCCTGTCATAGCATTATCTGTTCCTGTTGCATACATGGTTGATCCATTATAATAAGGCTTACCAGAAGAAGTATATTGAACACCAACTATTACCTGTTTGTATGATTGAATGTTATCAATATTTCTTTGAACTGCTGATGCGGTTCCATTATCAGTTACTATTATACTTGCTTTTTTACCATCAGTACTTTTCACTTCTTCTCTTGTATTCTTTAATTTTCTAATAACTTCATCTGTATTATCTCCAATATTAATAGGATTGCCATTAACATCTAATATAGCCTCTACAACATTTCCATTTGCATCAACTACTTCATCAAGCTTGCCTATTATTTCTCCACTTGCATTAGAAATGTTACCTTGAGCATCAATATAAGCATCTCCCATAATTAAGCAATTCGATAATACTCCTGCCGCAGTTTCACTCCATGCAGCTACTTCATCTCTTAATACTGCTTCATCCTCTTTTGACATAGCTGCAACATTTTGAGTATTTAAGTCATATACCCCTTTTAATTGTCCTGTAGTTGCATCTATACTCACATAAACATCTTTCCAATTTCCTGTAGCAGTATCATAAACCCTTTTATAACCACTTTCTGTTACTTCAGCAATACCTTCATAATGATTTCTCATTTGTTCATATTCTTGATAATTAGCTAAATCTCTTCTTGCAATTTGTTCACCAGTATACCTGTTAAATATATTTGCTAATTCCTCATTGTTTTGAATTGCATAATCAACGTTTGCATCATATTTTTCTTGATTTACTCTCAACTCTTCTGCTTTAGCTGCTTCTAATCTATTAATAGTATCATCAACCTGTATCTTTTCTTCTTCAGTTAAAATATCATAGTTTTGTTTAGCAAGATTTATCAAAGTATCATAGTTTGTTTGGGTTGCTAATTGCTGTTCTTGATATTGCTCATATCTTTGTTGTAGTAATTTAGTAGCATTTTCTGCATCCATAGTCGAAACTCTATTTTGGAATTCTTGTGTAGCATATTCAATTTCATATTGATTACTAGCTTGACATTCTAACTCTAACTGTTTAATTTGCTCATAATAATTTCTAATAGCAGCTTCTTCTTCGGGAGTTAAGTTTCTCCCCTCTGCTCTAGCATTATTAATAATATTATTTATTTCGTTTTGTAAATTTTGTGCTTCTTCTTTTTCTTTGCTCCCTCTATTATTCCAATATTCAATTAAGGATTGTTCAGATTCATCAATAACACCGTCCATACTGAAAGCTTCTCTAATTCCATTTTGAACTTCTGAATATTTACTATCAATAGCTTCTATACAACCATCTAAAGCGCTATTAACTCTTTCTGATAAGGTATTAGCTTCTTCTTCAGTTATAACTCCATCAAAATTAATTTCATTTAATGACATATTAAAGTCTTGAATGTCTAATGTCATTTCCTTTACTGAATCTTGAAATTCTTGACTTATATTTTCATTAAAATCTTTATAAACTAAGCCCATTTCTATTAATTCATCTTTGGAATAAGTGGTCATTCCTGTTAAGTCGGCCATCATTCTTTCCATAAAGGACATTTCTTCTCTTGATACTGCAATAGATTGGTTAGCTGCATCTGTTGCTTCATGCCACGCATAGAATCCTGCTCCTACTGCTGCTAATGGCAAAGCTACTGCTCCAAGAGAAGCAACTAATCCACCTCCAGCTAAAGATGTAACAGTACTAACTAAACTTATTGTTTTTCCTATACCTGTTACAAGCTTTCCTCCAATCATCATTAATGGTCCAATAGCTGCAACTGTAGCCCCTACACTAACTATAGTTTTTTGAGTTGCTGGATCTAATTTATTAAAAGCGCTAACCATATCAGTTATCTTATTTACACCTGTAGTCAATGCAGGTATTAAATTTTCTCCTATAGCGATTCCAGCACCTTCTAAAGCAGACTTTAATTGTGTTACTTTTCCTTTAAGATTATTTTGCATTGTGTCTGCCATCTTTTTAGCAACACCATTGCTTTTATCTATTGCACCAGTTAATTTATTAAAATCTGTTTCTGCAGCATTAACTATAGCTAATAATCCAGACATACCTATTTTACCTGCAATAGCTTCTGCATTACTTGCTTTCTGTGCATCAGTCATATCAGCAAATGCTGCTCTTAAATCAACTACAACATCATTAAGATTTCTCATAGAACCATCACTGTTTTCTACTTCAATTCTCCATTTATCAGTACTCTTAGTTGCTAATTCAACTCCACCTTGTAATCCTAAAAGTATTTGCCTTAACGAAGTACCTGCTTGGCTAGCTTTAATACCCGAATTAGCCATTAAACCTAATGCAACTGCAGTATCTTCTACACTATACCCCATCGCTCCAGCAACCGGCGCAACATATTTAAATGACTCTCCAAGCATTGCAACATTTGTATTTGCATTACTACTAGCAGCTGCTAATACATCTGCAAATCTAGCACTTTGGTCTGCACTTAATCCAAATGCAGTCATGGCATCAGTACAAATATCACTTACTAATGCTAAATTTTCTCCTGAAGCTGCTGCAAGGTTCATTATTCCATCAATACCATTAAGCATATCAGTAGTTTTCCAACCGGCCATTGCCATATAACTAAAAGCTTCACTTGCTTCTGTAGCACTAAATTTAGTGTTAGCGCCTAACTCCTTAGCTTTTGCACTTAATTGCTCCATATCACCTGCAGTAGCACCAGAAATAGCTTGTACTTTTGACATTCCCTCTTCAAAGTTAGCTGCTACAGTTAATGATGCTGCTCCTGCTGTTACAAGTGGAACTGTTAATCCAGTTGTTAGTGTTGAACCAACACCAGTAACAATTCCTCCTAAAGCTTGTACTCTAGTACCAGCCTCTTGAGTGTTATCAGTAAATGTAGATAACTGTTGCTTCGCTGTCAATAATCCTGCACTATATTTGCTATAATCAAGTTCTAAATAAGCTACTGCACTTCCTGCATCTACACTCATAATCACCCTCCTTTCTATAAATTTGGGCATAAAAAAAGAACCACCTAAATTTAAGTGATTCTTTCATTTTTACTCTATATCATATTTTTTTCTAAACTCATTTTCCAAACCAATAGATTTATAATAACCTTCATTTGTTTTATCATTCTTAATTCTTGCTTCACAATACTCTATCAAAGGCTTATTAATCTCTATTAATTCATTTTTAATTTCTGATGAAATATTTTTATCATTTTCTATGATTATATTTAAACTTTCTAAAGCATGTATTCCATCATCATAGCTACTTTTATTAATTTCACCAGTTTCATTCTCGCTAAATGATGTTTTCACTATATAATTTCCTATCCCGCTTTTAATAGTTAAGTAATTTAACGCTATCTCATTCTCATTTATTAAATTTACTTCTTCTTGTTTTTCCTGGCTGTTACACCCTAATAATAAAAATATAGATAATATTAAACTTATAATTGTTATTCTTTTTTTCATGTTATCCCCCTATAATACATAATAATTAATCTTATTATATACTACATTGGTATAATTTTACTACTTATATTTTTCTAAATTAGCTTTCATTTCATTAATAAGAGATGAATTATTATTTGCTTTTTCAACTTTCACCTCATCCTTATCGCTCCAGTTAGGTTCTTTTAACCAACTATCTTCTAAATGGACTTTGTCAGCTTTCTTTACCTCTCTCTTAGTTTTCATAGATAAAATATATTCACAAGCTTCATCAAAAATAAAAGCGAGATACGAATCATTTATATTCATTATCTCACTAGGCCTTTGATTGTACCTTTGGCTTATTCTTAGTATTCTTAATATTTTCTTGCTTTGCACGAAAGGATGTAAGTGCTTTAATACCTATTTGAGTATAATTATATATCTCAAGTAATTGAGCATCTGTTAACTCTAATCCTATTTTCTCTAAATCATCATAAGTAGGCTCTACCATAGCAGTTTTAGCCATTATAGTAAGCAACTCTTTTTGTTCTTTCATATTAATTACATCTTTGGTAGTCTTAGCACCATTAAATAATATATAAGCTGCATTTAGTAATGGATTAGGTATGTCTCCATTTGCAACTAAACCTAACATACTAGGTCTTTTTAATTTACATACAAATGGTTCCTCTCCCCATCCTATTAACTCTACTTCTTGTCCTTCTGCTATTTTTTTTAAATCCTCTATACTTGTAACTGCCATACTTTATTCCTCCTATTAAACCGGTAATTCTTCTAAAAACTCTAAATTATAAGGGGCTATACCTTTTTTAACTCTACTTGAGATTGTATAAGCAGGTGCCATAAATTCACCATCTTTAAACGTAAATGATACTGGCTTTCCTTTACACCCTTTAAATGCAAAACATTGATATCCTAATGTTTCACCATCTCCATCTTTTTCCTCTGTATAAATTTTTGTAGTAAACTTAACTCTATTAACTACAGATCCTACAGCTGGTGGATTATATCCTGTTACCTTTAATGATTCTGCTTCACCAGTTGTTACAAGTTTTCCTCCATCTACAATAGCTAATACTTCTGGCACCATAACTACCTGAGTTAAATTTATATCTGAGCCATACTGTATATCCTCAGTTCTATTTGTAGCTAATATAGAATTTTTTACTCTAAGTATAGTTTCGCTCCCTTCACTTACTACTGGTGAATATGTAGCTTCTGATGCAGTATCAAACCTATAAGTTTTTGGTGAATCCTCTTCTGTTACAATCTCAACTCTAACAATATTGACTATAGGTTTTTCTGTTAACTTTTCTATTGCCATTCTTTTCACTCTCCTAATTTAATCTAATATATTTTTCATACATAATTGAAAAAGTTAATGCTTTCTTATCATTATCTGTTACTATTCCTGTTTCATTGCCTGCATATCTAATTGATTTAAATTCTTTTAATAAATCAACTATTTGTTTTCTGAAATCTTTAATTTTTGTAAATCTATTTTCAGGAATAAAAAAAAGGATATCTATATATCCCTTTCCTACTCTACCATTTGAACTATTTACTCCATCATCTTTTAAAACAACATAAGGCTTTTTACACTCTCCTTGGTGCTGTCCTACAAAGTAAACATCTATTTTGTTATCTTGTAGATATTCAAATAATTTAACTATCATCTAATCACCTTAACCCATCCACTTAAAACTTGCCCTGACCACTTTTGAATAGTTGGCCATAAGATTGCATTACGCTTTTCGTGGCATAATTCTAAGTATTTAAAATGAGGTGTATTTCCCCTTAACCTAATTTCCATAGACTTTCCTTTACTAATAACTTCAGTATCCATAGTTTGTCTACTGTTACCGGTTCTATCAGTCCAAGGAGCATTTGCTTTTGCATCATTAATCATTTTCATACCAACAGTTTCAGCATATATGCGTGTTCCTTGTTGAACTTTTAATTCCATTTCTGCTAAGCCTTTAAATAATCCAGTAGCATCTAATCTAATTCCCATAATCATACCACCTTTAAATCTAAATCCAATGGCAATTCCATTAATGGATATATTTCATCATTATCTATAATAGTATCTTGATTCTTTATAAGATGATGTTTATTTAATTGGATTAAACAATAAACTTCTAAATTCTCACCTGGATCAATAATTTTATAACATTTGTTATCTATGAAAATAAAATCAGTTGTTCTAATGTTCTTAGAAATATCATTAAAATCTACTAAATAATTTTTATCAGCTTGTTCTATATTAATTCCAGCATTATCTATTGTTATACCTAAATTTTTTGTAGTACTTTTAGAATAAAATACACCTTCAAGCTCTCCAACTATGCAATACCCTGCCTTTTCATTATAATTATTTAATACTTCCCTAACTACATACCCTGCGCTTGGCATCTGTTTTATAGCTTGTTTTACTTTTTCTCTGAGATATTCCTTACTTAATGCCATATCAACACCTCTTTAGCCTATTAATATATCCACTACTAGATGTAGTTAAATTATTTTTATTAGCTAATTCAATTGATTTTTTAGAATATCTTTCAGCTAAGTTAATCCAAAATTCAGCCCCAGCACTTTCTATAGTTATAGGACCTACAGTAACCTTATTGTCTCCATCAGCTTTTAAATAGCATAATGTTGAAGCAGTAGTATAAACATCATTATCATTTTCATCTAAGAATAGTTGTAATTCTTCATCACTAAAGAATGGATATTTGTTCTCTAATAAAAGAATTTTTAATTTATTTATCATATTACCCTCCTAACTAATAAGAGGGCCTAAACCCTCTATTATTAATATACTTTTGCAAAGAAGCACTCATCAGCTTTTTCGAAACTTGGCATACCTAATTGAGATACTTTAGTTTCAACATTTACTGGATCTTCTTTAGCCATAGTAGTAATAGCTACTCCAGTATTAACTATTTGTGTATCTAACTTACCACTTCCAAATACTGCATCTGCTTCCTCTGGAGTTGTTCCATAAACAGTCTTTCCTAATGTACCTTTTGGAATTAATGTAACTTTATTATCTTCATAATAAGAAACAGTTTCTCCAGCTTCATTTACAAATGTTCCATTTACAACTGCAACTGTAAGTCCAAATTTTTGTTGTAAATAATTTTTAATGTCATTTTCAGTTACAATATAATTAGTATTCATACCTTTAATATCATTAACTATAGCTGTATTCTGGCATACATATCCAAAGCAAGTATCAGTTAATACTAATACTGTTGGTTTCGCATACCCTTCATTAGTAAATACTTTTTGCCATTTAATAATATCTCCTACTATATCAGCAGTAGCAGCATTCCATTTCTTTGATGTAGTTCCAATAGTTTCTTTATGATTACTTGGAACATTGTAATCTACAATTACATCTCCGGCATCAGAAGATATGCTAATAGTCCCGTTTTGAATTAATTGAGCTCTCATTCTTCTCATTTGAACTTCTGCTCCATCAACTAATACCTTATAATTTTCATAAATAGTTGATAAAATTTGATCTACTATATTTTGATTATTAGCTTGTAATGCTAACATCAGCTTCTGTCTTTCCTTTTCATTTACAAGAATAGACTCTTTCATGAAAGGCATATCTCTCTTTTCGATGTCTACTGCTGCTTTCAATACTCTTGGTCTAACATTAACATCAAAACTAGACATACTTAATGCTACTGGTTTTTGTTTAGCCCCTTTAGCTAATTCTATCTCCATTCCATATTGCTTGTCCGCAGGGAACAACTGCTTATCTAGCGTACTTTCTTGTGGTAAATTTTTAATATATAATGCTATTTCTTTAGCACTTATAAAGTCAAAAATATTCATATTCAATTCCTCCTAAACAAATAATATTTGTGGTAACTTAGCTTTAACATCAGCTGAATAATCAACTCCACCACTTAATTCTTTTGCTACTTTTTCAACTATAGTACCATGAGTTAATACAGGAATAACTATATTGTTACCAGCTTCATTGGATACATTAACTTCATAAAGCACCATTCCTAATACAGGTTCTGTTATTGCTTCTGCTGCCGAACCATTAGCTAATACAGTTCCATCTGCATTAATAACAGTTCCTGCTTTAATAACTCCGCTTGATGCTATTGATTTAGCTACTTTTTTGTTTATAGCTGTGTAATGAGTGTTAGCAAGTATATTTTTTTGCTCACCCATCACTGTTGTTTTTGAATAATTCATTTTATCAACCTCACTTTTTAATATTTAATTTCTACAGTTTGGCTTTTTGCTTCTGCAAGCTTTTCCCCTATAGATTTTTCTTTCTGATTTCCACCTGAACTTTTACCCCCAGTTGAAAAGTCTGGTACTCCTCCTGGTATTTTTTCAAATAAGAAGTCATTCTCTTCTTTAATGACTTTTAGCTGCTCCTCGATACCTTCTAACTTTCCCTCTTTAAGAGTAAGTTTCTCATTATCTAGTAATGCCTTTACTAGCTTTTCATTTTTTACTTTAGCTGCTTTTAAAGCACTTTCTAAAGCAGTATTGAAGTCTTTTTCAGTTGCAGCCTTTTTAAGATTTTCAACTTCCTTAGATAATGTTTCTTTTTCATTTTCTAGATCTTTAAAACCTTCTATCTTAGTAACTGCATCATCTAATTCACCTTCAAGCTTTTCAATCTTTTCCTTATTTTTCTTTAACCTTATATCAGCATTTTCTTCTGAGGTAGTATAAATCTTTTCAGCTTTCATGGTTGTTAAAACTTGTTTAATAGCTTTATCATCTAATCCAGCTTCTTTTAAAATTTCTTTTAAATCCATTTAATAAATTCCTCCTTATCTACGCTTTTTACAAGTGTTGCTCTTGTTAATTTAGAGTTACTAACCATTCTTTAACGCCTACTGAATAGTAATTAAAGGCAATAAAAAAACACCTTAGCATTACTAAAGTGGGGTCTAGTATAACCTTGTTATATAAAACAAAAATAAAAAGCCTTAGTTTACTAAGACTTACTCAACAACTTCATATGTCATTTCAAAAATATCAGGCTTACAAGGATATATTTCTCCCTTTACACCTTTTATAACATAATCTCCACCATTACATTTATGAGTCCCCTCTAAAGTTTCTATAAGACAATATGCTTCATCTATGGAGTATCTTTTATGATCGCAATTACACAATGTAACAGTATTATCACTTACTTTATCTATAAACCAATCTGGCATATTATCCACATAAAATTTAAATGCTTCAATCTCTACTGGTTTCTTTCTGTACTTAGCCATTACTTATTTCTCCCTCAATTCTATATTTTCTATTTCTGCTCTTTCTTCTAAATATTTAGCATACATTTCCATTGATTTTAATTGACCATTTAATAAATCATAACTACAAGATGGCTTAAATGTTAAAGTCCCCGCTTTATATTTCTTAAGCATATTACTTAATCCAGTCATTCTTATTTTTAATTGTAAATACTCTGCTTTAAATCTCTCTTTATAGTCTACACTCACCATCATTTCAATAGTATCTTTTAATTCCATACTTTCACCCACCTTAATTTTAGATATGATAAAAGACTTTAATTACATTGTGATTTAGGTTTATCACACCATTTGCATCTGTAACCAAAGCCTTTTTCATATATAATTTCATGTTTATGATTCTTAGTATTAAATATCTGTTTCAATTTTTCTATAAAACTCATTGATTATCTCCCATATAAAGCCTTATATCTAGCATTTAAAGAGTTATTTCTTTCTAATAGTTCCTTATGTTCTTTCTCGTATTCTTCTACTGTTAACTCTTTTCTAAGGAACTCACCTTTTAGATTCTTAAACCTTTTATTGTTCTTCTTAATTTCTTTGTCAACATAGCTTATTACATACTTTTTATTACACTTAGGACAACAAAAATACGTTCTTTCTACTGTATTAAATAATTTCTCTGTTTTAATATTTTTCTTCTTTATAGCAAATTCCTTTTTACAATCATTACATATAACTTTCATAATTAACCTACCTTTAACCATTCATCTAAATAACTAATATCTTTACCATTAATCCATTCCCCAAGCTCTCTACCTATTTCATCTAAAGACTTAGGTATAACTATTGTTTGGATACATAAGCAATTTGGATGTGGAACTGGAACTTTATCTGGTGGGAAATTACCTTGACCTAAATTATAATAATCACTATTAGCATAATCATCACATTCATCTTCTCCAAATCTATCTACTTGCCTAGTTCCATGCTCTGCTGATAACTCCCAATGCATAGCCTCTGCATAAGGATTATTTTTAGCATTAGATACATTTTGAACATAAAACATATGATTCATAGCTGTTCTTAAAAGTCTTTGTGCATTATAATCAACCTTTCTGTTATAAAGTTTAGTATAAGTTTTCTTGAAGTCAGGATCAGTATTAGACTTAAGGAACTTCTCTAAATCTTTTATAATTTCTAAATAGCTTTTCTGTTCTGCCATTCCTTTAGTTAAAATATATTGAATATCTTTACCATTTTGATTTCCATAGCTCCATATACGGTCAGATAAACTTCTATTATCCTTATAGAATCCACCTTGTATAATTTGTCCTATTAACTTTTCATTTGTCGTATAAGCAAATTCTAGCATTGATTTATCTATGTCTAGAGTATATTTATTATTTATATAACTTAAAAAATCACCTTGAACACTAGCTGCAATCTCTGCACTTGTTCTTATAGAACTATCAGATACTTTAGCAAGTTCATTATTTAGTTCTAAAATCTTATATTTAATATATCTCTCATAATCTTTAGTCCAAGCCCTAGTAAATCCTCTTGATGTACTAGCCTTTTTAAGTAAATCATCGGCTGTACTTTCGTATATCTTAATGATTTTATTTAAAGTTTTAGCAGTTAATTTATTTTTTTCATTAACTGCATCTTTAAGCAAACTATTATATAAAGCATTTGAATTATTCATTATTCTTCATCCTGATCTCTAGTTTTATCATCATCTTCATTTAGAACATTTACTCCAATTTCTGTATTTTTATCTGTATTAACATTAAATTCGCCCATAGATGAACCTTCTAATAATGATTTTTCAGCTAATATATCATTAAATTCTTTTTCTGCATCTTCAGCGCTAGAGAATTCAGTTATATAAGATTTTCTAGTTCTTACATCAGCTAATACTTCATTAATTGCTGTAGCTTTTCTTTCCTCTTCATCTGCTGGAATAGGATAATTATGTTTGAATATTAAACTAAAATCTAAGTCTTTCCACTTAGGATTAAATCCAGGTAACTTAGCTTCTTCTGCTATAGCAATTATATATCTTATAACTTCTTCTAAGACCGGCCCCCAGTCATTCCATTTCTCCTCACAACGTGCAATAAGGTCATTATAAAGATATCTCATAGCTTTAGCACTCGGTATATTATTCATATCATCTAAACTAGGCATATCAAGGATATTATTCATATCCTTTTCTATTCTATCTAAATACATTTCTACACTAGATATATTAGATAACGAAAACTCTTGTCTCTGAATATTACCTTGCTTTCCTTTTTCTAAAGCCTCATCACTAGTTCTCGCTACATGTAATGCTCCAGGAGATACATTGAATTTATTGACATCATCAGGATGTAAATCTACACCGCTTTCTATACCAAATAGCCCAAATTTAATAGCATCAGCTACATCGCTAGTTGTTCTATTATATCTATCTTGACTTGGTTTTAAATCATGTAGATCAGTTTCTCCAAACTCTTCTCCAAGTTCTCCACCATTTTTAATAAGCCATGCTGGTATTTTATTCTCTTCAAACCCAATTTCTTGAGAGTCTTCTTTAATTGGTTTTGATAAATTATCTCCCTTATATGTTTCTATAACATACGTTGCTTTAGCTGGTGTATTTTCTTCAATAACTTTATATGTGAATTTATGAATATAATAAGTTTTCTTATTTTCATCATCTTCATATAAATAATTATTTAAATCCTCTTGAAAGAATCTAGCTTCTGTTAATACTCCATCAATTTCTTTATAAGAAAAATTTTCTACATCTTCATATCTAAGATTAATATTACCTGGAACATCTCTATTACCAACCTTAACTGATGCTCTTAGCATAACCCTTTTCTTAATTGTAGACATTAAAAAAGCCTGTCTAGTTTTCTTCCAGAACAGGTTTTTTCTAAGTATATTATCTATAAATCTTCTTAGTTCTTCTGCCAATTCTTTTTGATTAGTATCAAAAGGTACTATTGTTATATCAGGTTCTTTACTAAACATCCATCTAGCTTGTTTCTTTAAAAGAGGTTTTACTTTATTTCTAATATCTTGAGTTGGCTCATAATCTAAATTATCTTGACTTTCCCAGTTTTGACCTAACTTAGGCTTGTCATGAATGGCTTTTTTCTTATCTTCGCAAGCTCCTTTATAGTAATAATAATCAACTCTTACTTTTTTTCGTTCTTCTTTTTCTTCACTGCTAAGTTGCAATAATGTTTCTCTTACTGTATCCATTAGAAAACTCTTCCTCCTTTCTTATATGAATTGTAATTATTTTTCTTAACACCTTTACCTTTGCTATAAATCTCATTATCATAAGCATTACTCTTACCTTTTAAGACTATAGTATTTACAAAATATCTAACTGCATCCATAGCATGGTCATTTTCCTTAACTGGTTTATCTTCACCTCTATTTGCAGCCTTTTCATCCCATGAATACGAAAAAAACTCTCTAAACGTATTAATACAACAATCATTAAAGAATATTAATAGTTCATTGAGAGCTCTACCAACTTTTCTTATTCCATCTTCAACTTCATTCTTAGCATGTCTTACAGTATATTTCCCCTTATCTCTTATAAGAGCAATAAAAGAGGCTGCTGAAGGGTCAATTATTATTGCCTTAGGAATTATATCTCCTAAGAATTTTTCTAGATCATCATAGTATTGGTTATCGGTTTTTTGTTTTACTTCTTCTCTACCAGAATAGTAATATTCTTTAACTGCATACCATTTCCCATTACATTTGCCCCAAAGTATAAATACAGTAGCATTTTGAGTACCGTAGTCACAACTAACATAGTATTCTGAATAGTTTCTATCTTTGGTCAAAACTTTATGAATAGTTTCATCAAACATATCATATATAATTCCCTCGGCCATAACCCAAAGTCCTAATATATATCTTTTAAAGAATACTCCAGAATACATTTTTCTATATCTTTCCTTAACTCTTTCTGATAATGATAAGTTATCGTCCATAGTAAAATGTAGATATAATATATTCTTTTCTTCTTTCTTATCCATCCAATTTACTTTAAACCAGTGATAAGGTCCATCGGGATTACAGTTAAACCAGTATTTAGAACCATCAACTGAACAACGTCCTGTTGCTTGGTTAACAAAACTTTCAGGCATTAATGCAACTTCATCAAAGAAACATCCTGCTAATGTTATACCTTGAATTAAGTCTTGTGATCTTTCATCTTTACCGCCAAATATATAAAAATAATTAGACGTATTTCCTTTAGTAACTATAATTAAGTTATCTGCTCTTAAATCTTCAACTTTATATCCCCTTGATTTAAGCATAAGCTTTAACCAAAATAATACGTTACGCCTAAATGAACCAATGGTTTTACCACACATTCCAAAGTTCTGATATTTAAATGTCTCCATGGCCCATATAACATATGATAATGACATAGAAACAGTTTTACCACTTCTGATACTTCCATCAGCAATAATTCCATCTTTATCTTTCATAGGTGAGTTAGGCATCCACCATGTTAATACTTTTAATTGCTTAGTAGAAAATGGACTAAATTTAAAGACAGCCTTTTTAATTTTATTAACTATCTTCTTCATCTGCCCACACCTCTTCAACTTTATTTCCTAGTGCTGCTATAAATCCATCATCTTCAACTTCTTCCTCTTCTTCATATGCTCCTGATTTAATCTTAGCTAATTCTAATTTTTGTTTTTCTATTTCTAACTTTTCTGATGTTAATTGGTCTAATTGTCCATAATGCTTATCTAACCATTCTAAAGCTTTCATCTTGTCATGAAGTTTGATTTTTACACCATCTTTTCCTTCTGATACTTCACTTATAATAGTTGTATCAACTTCTTCACTTTCATTTAGATTAATAAAATTATATTTTCTTACTTTTTGTTCTCCAGTTTCAGGATCAATAACTGGTTTAAAACTACCATCTTCATTCATGTTCCAAACTTTCTCTTCTTCTTGTCCAAACCTTAAGTAATCACCAATGTCTGCAAATGCTATTTTCATGTACATCTCAAACAATCTTTTGTTTAGTAACTTAGCCTCTACTTCTTCCTCTTCTAAGCACTCTTTAGTGAGCCTTTGTATTTCTTTTTTTATCTTAGGCTTTCTTAGACTCTTACTTCCTTCAACCATAGCTGTAGCATAACTACAATCATAAGCTTTCTTATATGCCTTAGTAGCATTAAAGTCCTCAATGTAATAAATACAAAAGAGCCTCTGCCTTTCAGTTAATTCAGTATTTTCTAATACCTCTTTAACCTCTTCTGCAATAAGCTCTTCCTTGCTACTTTTCTTATTAACTTTTTTCTTTTTCGAACGTTCGCTTTTAACTTCCTTCTTATCCGAACGTTCACTATCCCAGTTGTAAGTCTTTTTCCACCTTCTTACTGTTCCATCTGGAATATCTAACTCTTTAGCTATATCAACCAACTTATAACCTTTTTGGTATAATGCATATGCTTTATTTAGTTTTTCATTTGGAGCTCTAGCCATTACATATACACCACCTAACCTTAATAATTATACATTCATAAGGTAATAACCATTATGAGTAGTTTTAACCACCTTGCCTAACTTTCTTAATCTCTTAGCTTCATTCTTGGTTATCTTTTTCATATCTATGCACCTCTATATCATTAAAATTATTTTCTTTATCTCTTTGTAAATATCTTTATAGTTCATTTCTTTATTTATAAGCTTAGGTAATTTCATTGACATTACTCTTTCCAAAGCCATTATATCCAGTAAAATATCTTGATCTAAATCTTCTCTTTTAGTTCCTTTAGGTATTCCTAGCTTTTCATTTACTAACTTTGTAAAATGTATATAATACATATTAGGTTTATTACTACCTTGATCTATTGCATAATGAACAAATTCTTGAACTTCATCAGTAAAATCCCTTCTGGCTCTTTTGCTATCAGTTCTTACATTTAACCATTGTTCATCTTTTTCAGTTGCTATATAATAACCATTAACTCTTATCTGCTTTAATACACTACTTACCCATTTAGTAAATAATTTAGCTTCTGGTTTATTACTTCTAAATGATATATTGTAAACTGCCTCTTCAGAGATAAATAATTCTCCTCTATTATTTATAGGAGTTTCAAAATTTCGGTTGTATACTTTATATACATCTGATTCTTTAAATTTCTTTCTATACTCTTTATCAATATTCGGCAATAACTGCCTTACATTAATTACTCCTAATTCATCAGCAACATCATTTACACTAAACCAAATTTCATTACCATTATTTGACCACAACATTCTAACATGCTTTTCTAATAAAACTTTTAACATACCACAACAACTCCTTTTATGTTTATATATAAAAATAGCAGGGTACTTACCTCTTGTTGTAAATATCCTGCTATCTTATTTGCTTTAAAGCACCTTTTTCTCTTTTATATACTGCATGACCCATGCACTCCCTTGCATCATCTGTGTTCCCTACTACCTTTACACTTTTACTGTTACAATGAGAACACACTAAGAATCCATTGAAATCTACTTCTCTATATAATACAAATGTTGTCTTTCTACACTTCTTACACTTTAATATTAAATACTCTTTCTCCATGTTCTCACCAACTTTCATATAAAATAAAAAAGCACCTACCGTCTAAGGGTAAATGCTTTTTACTCAATGTTATAAAGGGTAAACGAGAAATATTTGGAATAATCATACCAGAAATATGGTTTTATTATATACTTAATATATTTAATATTCTATACCTTTTCTCTGCCATATTTGTGCCATATTTTTGAATTATTAAAGTTTATAATATAATTTTATTGTCTTAATATCAATCAAAATCACTCTAAAAATTAGATTTACCAGTTAGATTTAATTACATTTCCATTTTCATCGTAATATATATATTTTTGTGGTGATGGCATTTTATCTATTTCAAATGGGTCATATCCGCCACTGCCATAATCTTCAGAAATTCTTAC
>ERZ773276.957-NODE-957-length-26501-cov-5.171860_pt1 | contig 26501 bp, 20 predicted proteins | sample MGYA00511386_ERZ773276 | MGnify/ENA primary metagenome ERZ773276 (study PRJEB29015, sample SAMEA2737778) | human gut metagenome | biome: human gut; feature: human-associated habitat; material: faeces | place: China | collected 2012 ...
TCCGCACATACCATTCTGCCTGTGCAATCACCTCCGGGCTGTTTAATTTAAAAAATCCAATTAACCGACTGGCTCCAAAGAGCGAAACCAGCCCATACAGCACGGCAAACAAAATCCCCAGCTGCAGCGCACCTCTCGCATACTGCGCCGCACTGTCATTTTCTCCCGCACCAAGACAATGGGCGGTCTTTACCTGACCGCCCGTCCTCGCCAAAATCGCAAATCCCTGGGAAAACCAGGTATACATACCTGCCGATCCCACCGCCGTGACAGCACCTGCCCCGAGGCGTCCGATCCACGCCATATCAGTCAGATTGTAAAGCATCTGAACCAGAGAGGTCGCCATGATCGGAAGCGCCAGCCGGGTCAGTGCCGGGGCAATTGCTTCATTCAGCAAATCCACATGATGAGATTTCATTATTTTTCAGAAAGATACTCGTCGATGCCTCTTGCACCTGCTCGTCCGGCTTCCATCGCGAGAATAACCGTAGCCGCGCCAGTCACTGCGTCGCCTCCGGCGTAAACGCCCTCTTTCGTTGTCTTTCCATTGCTCTCATCCGCCACGATACATCTCCAGCGGTTGATCTCCAGACCTTTGGTCGTATTGGAAATCAGCGGGTTCGGGGAAGTGCCAAGAGACATGATAACTTCGTCTACTTCAATTTCGAACTCAGATCCTGGAATCTCAACCGGTCTTCTTCTTCCGGAAGCGTCCGGCTCGCCAAGTTCCATACGGATGCAGCGGATACCGGTTACCCAGTCTTTGTCATCGGTCAGAATTTCTACCGGGTTGGTCAGAAGATCGAAGATGATACCTTCCTCTTTTGCATGATGAACTTCCTCTGCACGGGCCGGAAGCTCTGCCTCAGAACGACGGTAAATAACGTGTACCTCTGCGCCGAGACGGAGTGCGGTTCTTGCAGCATCCATGGCTACATTACCACCACCGACAACGACAACTTTCTTTCCATGGGAAATCGGGGTTTCATATCCTTCCTCAAATGCTTTCATGAGGTTGTTTCTTGTCAGGAATTCGTTTGCAGAGAATACTCCGTTTGCCTGCTCGCCAGGGATTCCCATGAAACGTGGAAGTCCTGCTCCGGAACCGATAAATACAGCCTCAAAGCCTTCCTTTTCCATCAGCTCATCGATCTTTACGGATTTACCGATGACAACGTTGGTCTCGATATCCACACCGAGTGCTTTTACGTTTTCTACCTCGGCTGCTACAACCTTGTCCTTTGGAAGACGGAACTCCGGAATACCGTAGCTTAACACACCACCGGCACGATGCAGTGCTTCAAAAATGGTCACATCGTAGCCAAGCTTTGCCAGATCTCCGGCACAGGTCAGACCTGCAGGGCCGGAACCGATCACTGCTACTTTGTGTCCGTTTAACTTCTCTGCTTTCTTTGGCTTGATCCCGTGCTCGCGTGCCCAGTCTGCAACGAAACGCTCTAATTTACCGATGGCAACCGGATCACCCTTGAAACCGCGGATACATTTACCTTCACACTGGCTCTCCTGTGGGCAGACACGTCCACAGACAGCCGGAAGTGCGGAAGACTCGGAGATAATATGATAAGCCTCCTCAAAATTGCGCTCCTTGACCTGTGCGATAAATGCCGGAATATTGATAGAAACCGGACATCCCTTCATACACTGTGCGTTTTTACAATTTAAGCAACGGGAAGCCTCTGCAACTGCCTCTTCCTCGTTGTATCCATAACATACTTCCTCAAAATTCGTAGCACGAACCTTTGGTTCCTGCTCACGAACCGGTACTCTGACTAATCCTTCCATTACTTGTCACCTCCGCAATGGCCGCATCCACCGTGATGGGTAGCGCCCTCTTCATATGCGAGCTTTGCTCTGCCTTCTTCTGTCTTATACTGCTGCTGACGCTTCATTGCCTGATCAAAGTCAACGAGATGTCCGTCGAACTCCGGTCCGTCAACACATGCGAATTTTACTTCTCCGCCAACCATCAGACGGCATGCGCCACACATACCGGTTCCGTCTACCATGATCGGGTTCATGGATACAACGGTAGGAATCTCAAGCTTCTTGGTAAGGATTGTAACGAATTTCATCATGATCATCGGTCCGATTGCAACACATACATCATAATGTTTTCCCTCATCGATCAATGCCTGTAACTGCTGGCAGCCATTTCCGTGAAATCCGTAAGTACCGTCATCCGTACATACATATACATTTCCGGCTACTGCCTTCATCTCATCCATATAAAAAAGCAGATCCTTGGTACGGGAACCCATGATCACGTCTGCATCAATTCCATGCTCATGCAGCCATTTTACCTGTGGGTATACCGGTGCGGTTCCCAGACCTCCTGCGATAAATACAATTTTCTTTTTTCTGGTCTCCTCAAGGTTCTCCTCCTCACAGAGTTCGGACGGACATCCCAAAGGTCCAACGAAATCTTCGAGAGCATCGCCCTCATTTAAGGCCATCATACGCTCGGTTCCTGCGCCAATCGTCTGTACCACGATGGTGACAGTCTCCTTCTCTCTGTCATAGTCACAGATCGTAAGCGGAATACGCTCTCCTACTTCATCTGTCTTTGCAATGATAAACTGTCCCGGCAGACACTCATTGGCCACACGCGGTGCCTTGATGTCCATCAGGATAATGTTATCTGCCAATGTTTCTTTTCGAACAATCGGGTACATAAACTGCCTCCTGTATGTAATAAATTTAATCTAATCCCTGTTCTCTTTTTCTGCTGAATACAAAAAGAGGTGCATAACACACCTCTTTATTGTATATGACTTCTTCACTTTTCGCAACGACTTTTTACGAAAAATATACAAGCTCATCTTCCGGTTTCTGGGCTTTTTCGATGGAAACCGGGTAAAGAACCGGTCCTTTTCCCTTATATTCCCGTGCAAATTCGACACGGATCTCTGCCGTAATTGTAATCCATGACTTGTGCGGAAGTTCCTCTTCCCTGTCATATTTACATTTGAAACCGATAAATGTCACATCCTCAATGCAGCAGGTCATCGCAAACCGTCCCGGAACAAACACGCCTTTCTTAAGTTTATCCGGATTATATACCAGAGCCAGGAATTTTACTTTCTTGTGATCGTATTTCTTGTAATTTTCCATGGCATCCATGTACCAGATCGCATAGTCCGCATCGGTCAGCTCAATCACATCCTGATTGATATCAAACGGTAATTCCTCCGGGCGCTCATCAATCGTTCCGTCCTTGCGCTCATAGACGATCTGTGCTTTCCGGTTGATGTTCTTAATGGTACGGCGCAGATGTCCGCGGTCAGTATCATCATCTGTACGGTTAAAAATAACCACATCACTGGAAAAAACCTGTTCCTGCATCATTGCACGCATATTATTCATATACAGATCATACGTCGTGGAATCTACGGTTGCCAGTGACTGTACAATCACCCAGCCCTCCGGCATTTTTGCCTCAAGCAGCTTGTCCATCCCCCAGGTGCCGTTGTACTCGATAAAAATTTGTTCCGGCTGATAGGTGTCCTGGATTTCCTGCAGTTTTGCAGGCGTAAAATCCTCTTCCTCTTCGACCGTTACCAGCTTGAAGTTGATGGTTGCCAGTTTTGCTTCGTCATATTCTTTCTCGCCGTCTTCGCACATGATGATAATTCCTTTCGAACCATCACCGAAGTTATTCTCAAACAGCGTTTCTTCTACGAGAGTTGTTTTTCCGCTGTCCATAAATCCTGTAAATAAATATACCGGAATATCCTGTGCCATAATTGCTCTCCTTACATTTTTATTGGGGTTTACAGCATTTTAAAGACCAAATGTCTTCAGTAATTCATCCTCATGAATCTCCGTTCCGATTACCACGATACGTCCGGTGTAATCCGGCTCACCCTCACGGATCTCATACTCGCCCGGAACCATATCAAAGTACAGCCAGGTACCATCGGTACTCTCCACCATACCTTTGGAGCGGAGGATATTGTCAGAATCGACAAACTTCTTAAGTACTTCCTCAAGTTTTGCACGCTCGAATTTGTGCGGTGTCTCCTTGCCCCAGCTGGTAAATACATCATCTGCATGATGATGGTGATGGTGCTCATGGTCATGGCAGCCACAGGTACAGTTTTCATCATGCTCATGGTCATGGTCATGATCGTGATGATGCTCATGTTCTTCGTGGTCATGGTCATGGTCATGATGATGCTCATGTTCTTCGTGGTCATGGTCATGATGATGCTCATGTTCTTCGTGGTCATGGTCATGATGATGGTGCTCATGCTCATGTTCTGCCTCTTCCTTTGCATGATGTGCCTCGGCAAGAGCCTTCATCTCCAGATTATCCTGTCCTTCTATTACCTTAAGAATCTGTTCTCCGGATAATTTTGCCCAGTCTGTTGTAATAATGGCAGCCTTTGGATTCAGTTCCTGAATTTTATTGACACAAAACTCCAGCTGTTCCGGTGTTGCATTCTGGCTGCGGCTTAAAATGACAGTTGTCGCATACTCGATCTGGTTGTTGAAAAACTCACCGAACGCCTTCATCTGCTTGCTCGCCTTAAGCGCGTTTACAACCGTTACCAGTGCGTTTAATTTTACATCCTGCTCTTTTTCAATATCAATCACGGACTTCATAACATCGGAAAGCTTACCGACTCCGGATGGCTCAATCAAAATACGGTCCGGATGATACTTGGTGATGACTTCATTTAAGTTCTTTCCGAAATCACCAACTAAAGAACAGCAGATGCATCCGGAATTCATCTCTGTAATCTGGATTCCTGCATCCTTTAAAAAACCACCGTCAATGCCGACCTCGCCAAATTCATTCTCGATAAGGACAATCTTTTCCCCGGTAAATGCCTCATCTATCATCTTTTTGATAAAAGTTGTTTTTCCGGCTCCTAAGAATCCGGAGATAATATCTATTTTGGTCATGATAATCCACTCCTTTTTGTTTTTTCAAAATCTATTCTATTTTACTCGTTTTTTTATAATAATGCAAGTTGTGACACAGCCGGTCTAATAATGCATATGATAAAGTTTTTCATACACACCGCCCCGTGCCAGCAGTTCTTCATGGGAACCGGATTCCGCAATCCCGTCTTCTGTCAGAACCAGAATTTTTTGTGCATTCTGGATCGTTGTCAGACGGTGGGCGATCACAAATGTCGTACGGTTCTTTGCCAGTTTCTCCAATGATTCCTGTACGACCCTCTCGCTCTCGTTATCCAGCGCGGAAGTTGCCTCATCAAAAATCAGAACCGGTGGATTTTTCAAAAAGACACGGGCTATGGAAAGCCGCTGCTTCTGCCCTCCGGAGAGCTTAATTCCACGCTGTCCGATATCTGTATCATATCCATCGGGAAATGCCATGATAAATTCGTGGGCATTGGCATTTTTTGCAGCGGCAATCACTTCTTCCCTTGTCGCATCCGGCTTTCCATACCGTATATTTTCAAAAATCGTTCCCGCAAACAGGTATACATCCTGCTGCACCATTCCGATGTGGTCACGCAGGCTCTTTAACGTCACCTTACGGACATCTTTCCCATCCACACGGATACATCCCCCGGTTACATCATAGAATCGCGGAATCAGGGAACAAAGCGTTGTCTTTCCGGCACCGGATGATCCCACCAGTGCCATATATGACCCTGCAGGCACATGCAGATTGATCCGGTTAAGCACCTTCTCCTGATTGTCTTTGTACTGAAAAGAAACATTTTCAAAATCAATGGTTCCTTTCACATCGGTCAGTGCTACCGCATCTTTTGCATCCTGGATTTCCGGTTCGATATTCATAATTTCCTGAAACCGTTCAAATCCCGTATAGCCATTCTGAAACTGCTCGGTAAAATCCACCAGTGTCCGGATTGGATCGGTAAATACCCCAATATACAGCAAAAACGTAACCAGATCATTGACCGTGACCATTCCCTTTGCAATAAGAACCCCTCCGGCAAGGATGACATTTACCTGAATCAGTGTTGTAAAAACGCCAACCCCGGCCTGAAAACTACCCATGTAATGATAACTGTTCTTCTTTGCCGCAAGAAATCCGTCATTTCCATGACGAAATTTTTCGTTTTCAATCGCCTCATTGGCAAACGATTTCACCACACGGATGCCCGACAGATTATCCTCGATCTGTTCATTAATCTCGGCAATTTTAATGCGGTTCTGCTGAAAGGCCCGGCGCATCCGCTTATTTAACGCAAATGCAAATACAAACATAACCGGAAGCACTGCAAACGCGGCAAGCGCAAGCCACCCATTAATGTTGAGCAGGATCACAAACGCTCCCACTATCTTTAATACCGACAGGATAATATTCTCCGGACCATGGTGCAGCAGTTCTGTAATATCAAATAAATCTGCCGTCACACGGCTCATCAGCTGTCCGACTTTTGCATCATCATAAAAGGAAAAAGACAGTTTCTGCAGATGCCCAAACAATTCGGCCCGCATGTCATATTCCATCTTTGCCCCCATCACATGTCCATAATTTCCGATAAAAAACCGGCTGTAACAGTCCAATGCCAGAAGCACAAACAATCCGATGCCAATCAAAAAAAGTTTCCGCAACATCATCTGGGGCTGCTGATAAATCAGAGTCGATGTCACATACCGCACAACCAGTGGAATGGTCAGTGCCACTGCCGCAGAAAGTGTCGCAAATAACATGTCTGCCGCAAAAACTGCCCGGTAGGGTTTGTAATAGCTTATCATTTTTTTCAGATTTTGATTCATGGTTCACCTCATCCTGATCATTTCTGCAAAAAAGCACCCCGCGAGTTATCCCGCGGGGTTAAATACATTAGTTGTATTTTCTTTTTCTAGCAGCTTCAGATTTCTTCTTACGCTTTACGCTTGGCTTCTCGTAATGCTCTCTCTTACGAATCTCCTGCTGGATACCAGCCTTCGCACAGTTTCTCTTGAAACGGCGTAATGCGCTATCTAAAGTCTCATTCTCTTTTACGATTACACTAGACATTCTTTCCTAACCTCCCTCCAGTTGCGATATTGTGCATCAACTGTAAGGTAATCTTAATTGCACTATCGATTATTTTAACAAAATATCCTGATTTGTCAATAGTTTTTCCGAAATTTGCATAGTTTTTTTCTTCCACATGCTTAAAGCTTTGTAAACACGGAAGTTTCTTTCTTCAATCCCTCTGCAATCGCAAAGTTCTCATCCATCTTCTTGGAAATTTTATCCATATCGGATACAAGAACCTGTGTGCTGTCCGCTGCTGAAACGACTCCACTGACGCCTTCCTCGATCGCATGGGAAATCGTATTTACGGAATTTGCAATCTCATCCATGGAATTCTGTAAAGAATCCGTCTTTGCCTCGAAATCTGCCATGACACCTTCGATAAATGTTGCCTTGTCATGATATGCGCCACCGGATTCCACAAATTTCTGGAATTCCGGCAGGATTTTTTCATTCATGTACTCTACCAGTCCGTTTGCATTGTCTGCAAGATTATGTACTGCAGTTATGACAATGGCATTGATGCTCTGGATATTGTTAGCCGCTTCCTGACTGGCGGCTGCCAGCTGGCTGATTTCGGAGGCAACCACTGCAAATCCTTTTCCTGCATCCCCGGCACGGGCAGCCTCAATGGATGCGTTTAATGCAAGCAGGTTTGTCTGGCTTGCAATATTTAAGATGTCGTTTGTCAGATTGTCTACCTGATTGACACTGTTGCTGTCCTCAATTGCCTGACTCAGCACGGAAACAATGTCATTTACTTTCGCACCCGTTGTATCCATATTTTCACGTGCAGCATGTTCCATTGCCTCTGCATGCTCTTTCATTTCTTTTGTATACTGATTGATTTCAATCGTTTTCTCTGCAATTGACTTGACTTCACCGGCAACCGATTCGGTATTTTCATTAATCCGTGAAGCATTGTCGGAAATATCCTGCATCGTTGCAGAAAGTTCTTCCGTCAGTGCGGACAGATCGGATACACTTCCGTTGGAAGTCTGCACACTCTCACGCACTTCATTTACAACACCCTCAAGATCCCTGGAATTGCTGCTGATCATCCGGAAAATTTCCTGCAGCTTTGCCATAAAAGCATTGATGCCTCCACCGACAGATGCCACTTCTTTGTTGTTGGTAATGGTAACCCTGCGGGTCAGGTCACCCTGCCGGTTATCAATTTCGGAAATAATCTCATTCATTTCCCTGTTCGTATTTGCAAGCGGATAAATTACCCACCGAAGCACTGCCACCATTGCTGAAAAAAGTGCCGCAATACTAATCAGAATCGTCACTATGCTTGTTCCGATTGAACTATGGTATGCAGATGTCAGTTTCTGTCTCTGTGCATTTGCATCCTGATTTACAATTTTCTTGATACTTTCGATATCCGACTCAATGGCATCTGCACACTTGCTGATTTTTCCATTGGCAAGTTCATAGGCATCTTCACTTTTCCCTGCTGCGGAAAATGCCATAACATTGGCACATTCATACTTTAATTCTTCGTAATTTTTTTTGATATCATTGTATTCTTTTTTGGTATCCGGTGTCACGTATATCTTGTAACTTTCCAGATCTTTCTCCAATGCATCTTCCTGACTGCGGATTTTTTCCACCAGCTGGATCATGGAATCCAGATCCACCGCTATGATATGGGACAGACCCAGATTATGGATGTCCTGCGTCTGTTTCTGGATTTCTGCCAGACCCGAAACATTCTTTAAAGATACTTCCGAAATCTGTACGGCACTCCGGTTAACGTTCCTGATATTGGAAACAGACATCACATTCGAGATGATACTGAATATTCCAAGTATAAATACCGGAATTAAAATGATAAGTTTGGTACTTAATTTCTTTTTCTGATTCATATGCTCCCACCTCTTAGCCTGCTGCTGATTTTGTAATACCACTGACCAGATTATCCATCAGTTCCTGTAACTTTACGTGGTTTGGATTTCCTGCTGCCATCGTATTCCCGAATGCCTTGCTTGCATCCCAGTAACTGTTTCCGACACGCTGCAGTTTTCCGAATTCCGACTGTGCAATCACTGCCTGAATGGATGGGGAAGCCTTAACCGCATCCGAATCCGCTGCCTTTGTATTGGAAGGTCCCTGTCCGTTCATCTCAAACCGGACAGTCTGGTTCTGCTCATTGGTCATCCAGTCTGCCAGTTTTGCTGCCCACTGTGGATTTGCCGAATAAGCACTGACTCCCATCAGCTTATAGCCGGTAAAGGAAGCCATCTGTACCTGTTTTCCTGCCACGGTATAGGTCGGAAGCTTGGCTGCGCCAAGATCATCTCCCCAGATCTTTTTCAGTTCGGTCTCACTCCATACACCGCTTACCCCTGCAATTACACTGCCTTTTTTGGCATCTTTAATAAAATCTTCATTCACCGCATTTTCAAATCCACTGCTGGAACTGATGTCAAGCATCGCCTGCGCAATATCCACACCTTTGATATCCCCTTCGGTGGAATTCCAGTCACAGTGGTTTGTCACATTGTCATCATTGATACCGAAATCCAGTCCCGTATTTCCGAAAAACGAATACAGATACCAGCCGGAAGACCAGTCCATCATAAACTTCTTATGATTTTTTTCTGCTACTTTTAAAATGCCGTCAAGGGTTTTGACATCCGAATCACTCAGGTACTTTTTGTTATAATACAAAAAATACCCATTGTCTGCAGTCATGGGATATGCATAAAGCGTATCATCGACTGTGGCAGCGTCTATTGCGCCCTCCACATTTGCTTTTTTCACTTCGTCCGCATTCGGAACCGGATACAATGCACCGCCGGCCACCATAGAAGCCACCTGGTCATCTGCAAGAATAAACACATCAGCTGCGTTATGCACATCTCCAAGCACATTGTCACGCGTATCGGAATCCGCATTCTGTTCCAGGGTGATATCAAAAGTTGCCTGACCCTTATACTCTTCCTTGAAACTGTCGATCATCTTATTCAACGCATCATACGTTGATTCCTCCGCCCACACTCTCAGTTTTACCGTTCCGCTCGTTCTGTCCGTCTCCTGTGCACTGTCCTGCGTGGTCTCCGTTGCACCCTGAGGCACCGCCGATGCGCAGCCGCCCAGCATGGACACGGCAAAGATTCCTGCCAGCACGGCCGACAATAACCTCTTTCTCTTCATAAAGTCTCTCCCTTTCTTCATGTCGTTTCCACCTTTTGTTGTATATACACAAATTTCACAGTGGATTAACTGTAATTATACTATAAATATTTGCAAAAAACAGGTAAAATCGCATTTTTATTGCGCATTTTTACCTGTTTTTTGCGTTTTTATTATATTCTTTTATACGTTATCAGTGATAGATTATTTTAACATGTTTTCCAGTGCCGTCTTCGCCTGTGCAATTGCATCCGGAATACCAGCCGGATTCTTTCCACCGGCCTGTGCCATATTCGGACGTCCGCCGCCGCCACCGCCGACGTTTCCGGCGATCGCCTTGATCAGATTACCGGCATGTGCCCCCTGCTTCATCGCCGCATCGGTTGCCATGGCAATCAGGTTTACCTTTCCGTCACAATCGGATGCGATCACTACGACGCCCTCACCGATCTTATCCTTCAGCTGGTCACCGAGATCACGCAGACCATTCATATCCACACCGGATACGCTGGTTGCCAGAAGCTTCACACCTTTGACATCCTCGATCTGATTCATCACATCACCAAGTGCATCCTTGGCTGCCCTGCTCTTTAACGCCTCATTCTCGCTCTGCAGATCTTTCATCTCTGCGGTCAGATGCTCCAGACGTTCCTTAAGGTTTGCAGGTGTGGATTTTACAACCTTCGCTGCTTCCTGAAACTCTTCTTCCATCTTTTTGTAGTATGCAATCACATTGTCACCGGTCAGTGCTTCGATACGGCGCACACCGGCTGCAACACCGCTCTCAGAAAGAATCTTAAATGTCTTGATCTCTGCGGTATTCTTTACATGTGTACCGCCACAGAACTCCCTGGAGAACTCTCCCATGGAAACGACACGGACTTTTTCCCCATACTTTTCGCCAAACAGAGCCATTGCCCCGGTCTTCTTTGCCTCATCAACGGTCATGATATCGGTACGGACTTCCATGCCCTCGTTGATCTTTTCATTGACCATGTCTTCCACTTTCTGTAACTCTTCCGGAGTCATGGCTGCAAAGTGGGTGAAATCGAATCTGGTACGTTCACTGTCCTGATAAGAACCCGCCTGCTCGACATGTGTACCCAGCACTTCTCGGAGTGCTTTCTGCAGTAAATGGGTTGCCGAATGGTTTGCACAGGTCTTTGCGCGAAGGTCTGCATCTACCATCAGTTCCACTTCCTCGCCGGTATGGATCATGCCGGACACCATATGCCCGATATGTCCGTATTTACCGCCCAGAAGCTTAACCGTATCCTCTACCTGAAATACGCCGTCTGCGGTACGGATCTGTCCCTTATCGCCCTGCTGGCCGCCCATCGTTGCATAAAACGGTGTCTTTTCTACAATAATAGTTCCCGCATCGCCGTCAGAAAGTGCCTCCACGATCTCGGTCTCTGTCGTCATAACCGTAACTTTAGAAGTATATGTCAGATTCTCGTATCCGACAAATTCTGTTGTGATGGAAGGATCAATCTGCTCGTAAACCGTTGCATCCGCACCCATGTAGTTTGTCACTTTACGGGCACTTCTGGCTTTCTGCCTCTGTTCTTCCATACAGGCCTTAAACTCGTCCTCATTATAGGAAAAGCCCTTTTCTTCAAGGATTTCTTCGGTCAGATCTACCGGGAATCCGTAAGTATCGTAAAGTTTGAATGTATCGGCACCGGAAAGTTCCTTTTTGCCGTTTTTCTTCATCTCCTCCATCAGGTCAGACAAAATGGCAAGTCCCTGATCGATGGTCTTATTGAATTTCTCTTCTTCCTGTGTCAGAACCTTAAAGATAAATTCTTTCTTCTCTTCCAGTTCCGGATATCCATCCTTGCTCTCATTGATGACAGTTTCTGATAATTTTGCAAGAAACAGTCCGTCAATTCCAAGCATCTTTCCGTGACGTGCCGCACGACGGATCAGACGGCGCAGAACGTAGCCTCTTCCTTCATTGCTTGGCATAACACCATCGGATACAAGAAATGTGGAAGAACGGATATGATCCGTAATCAGACGGATGGATACGTCATCCATGGCATCTACTTCATACTTCTTTCCGGACATCTCACAAATCTTGTCGCGGATCGCTTTCATGGTATCAATATCAAATACGGAATCCACATCCTGCATAACAACTGCCAGACGCTCAAGTCCCATACCGGTATCAATATTTTTCTGGGCAAGCTCGGTATAACCGCCCTTGCCATCCCCTTCAAACTGTGTAAACACGTTGTTCCATACTTCCATGAAACGGTCACAATCACAGCCTACTTTACAATCCGGACTTCCGCATCCGTATTTTTCGCCTCTATCATAGTAAATTTCAGAACACGGACCACATGGACCGGCACCATGCTCCCAGAAGTTGTCACATTCTCCGGTCTCAGGATCACGGTAAAAACGTGTGATCTTCTCTCCCGGAACTCCTACTTCCTTGGTCCAGATCTCATACGCTTCCTCATCTTCTCCATAAATGGACGGATACAGACGATCCTCCTCAAGACCAAGTACCTTTGTCAGGAATTCCCATGACCAGGCAATTGCTTCATGCTTAAAATAATCCCCAAAAGAGAAGTTTCCAAGCATCTCAAAAAATGTAAGGTGCCGCGCAGTCTTTCCTACATTTTCAATATCTCCGGTACGCACACACTTCTGGCATGTTGTCACACGTCTGCGTGGCGGAATCTCCTGTCCTGTAAAATACGGCTTGAGCGGTGCCATTCCCGCATTGATGAGTAATAAGCTGTTGTCATTGTGTGGTACTAATGAAAAGCTCTTCATGACAAGATGTCCCTTGCTCTCGAAGAAGTCAAGATACATCCGGCGCAGCTCATTTACGCCATAACTCTTTTTCATTACCAGTTCCTCCAAAATCATTCTTTCGTCGTGTCAGCCTTCGCATCCTTGTGTCTGCGGAGTCTGATACCAATAAATGCCCCTAATCCGCCGATCAAAGCCAAAACAGCCATCTCGACCACATATCTGCCAATACATAAAAGAAAATCTGTCATATAGTTTTCTCCTCTCTGTTGTTACCCCATTAACTTAATTATTATATATGAATTTTTCTGTAAATTCAAGAGTTAGAGTTCCCCGAACGGAAATACCTGATTCTCCCTTTCAATTTCAATTACGCGGTCTGCCATTCCAAGATTTGTAATGTGTTTTTTGTATTCCCTGATTGCAGAATAATCCTGCCACATATGCATCGGGAAAACAAATTCTGCATCGGTGTTTTTCAGCACAAAATCAATTCCGAGTGTCTGATACGGTCCCAGCCGCGGATCCATCGGGACAAACGCAAAATTGACCGGCTTGTCCGCAAGCTTACGGATCTCGTGCCGGAAAGTGCGTTCCTGTTTGCCGTTTATAAGTTCTCCCACATGTTCCATCTTCCAGTCGTTTAAATCTCCTGCATGGAAGATACTCACCCCACGCACATTCACATAAAATGCCACTCCTGCATCGGTAGACAACAGGGTCTGGATCTTTAGATCATCCACTTCATAATGGTTGTTTGCGGAGACAAACGTCACTTTTTTCCGCACCCCCGGGTCAATTCCATGCTTTTGCAGAAAATGCGGACTGATGCGGATATCCTTGGATAAAATATAATGTATATTGGTATATTTTTCACTCCAGCGCAGAATATCCATGTCAAAATGATCCTGATGTTTGTGGCTGGCAAACATATAGATTTTTGTATCCGGTGCGTAATCCGGAATCTTTCCCGTAAAGTGGAAACCATTCACCCGATCCCCGCCAAAATAATCAAAAATCAATACCAGATCATCCACTTCCACCAGAAAACAGCTGTGATGTATAAAAATTACCTGCATGTTGTTCCAATCTCCTTTATCATCTGTGTTACAAGCTTTTGAAATACCGGAGCCACCGCATCGGCTGCTTCCTGCACCTCCTTATGTGACAATGGCTGTGGCGAAATGCCGCATGCCAGATTCGAGATACAGGAAATTCCCACAATCCGCATCCCCATATGATTCGCCGCCACAGCCTCACATGCCGTACTCATTCCTACGGCATCCGCTCCGAGTGTACGCGCCATTGCCACCTCCTGTGGAGATTCATAGGCCGGCCCGGTAAACTGCAGATACGTTCCCTCTTTTAAATCCGCCCCGATCTCTGCCGCACATTTTTTTGCGATTTTCTGTAAATCATAATCATAAATCCGGCTCATATCCGGAAACCGCGGTCCCAGTTCCTCTATATTTTCTCCAATGAGCGGCGACGGAACAAAACTTGCAATCTGCCCGGTAAGAAGCATCAGATCCCCCGCCTTCATGCCCAGCTGGATTCCGCCCGCTGCATTTGTCAAAAACAGAACTTCTGCCCCCAGAAGTTTCATCAGCCGGATCGGCCGTACCACTTCCGTCATGGAATATCCTTCATAATAATGCACACGTCCCTGCATGCACACAACCGGCACATCCCCGACATAACCAAACACAAAGCGCCCGGTATGGCCCGGCACCGTAGATACCGGAAATCCCTCGATCTCATGATAATCCACCGCGGCCTCCACGCGAAGCTGCGACGCATAATCACCCAGACCGGACCCCAGTACCAGTGCCACTTTCGGCACAAAATCTGTTTTCGTCCTCACGCTGCGCACACAGCGCATGAGAGTTTCATATTCGTTGCTCATTTGTTCTCCTTATTTTTTGCAATTACATACACAATTTCATTAACTAATAGTATAACAGAATCAAAAATAAAATAAAACAAGAGCAACTGAAATTCATACTTTTTTTATTTCTCTTAAATAATGATGCAGATCATTCCCCCATTGCTGTCATTGACAATTTTCTGCATGGTATCCTGCAGTTTCAGCTGGCACTCATCATCCATCTGCAGGATCTTGCTGCGGATGCCGTCTTCCATCAGTTCCCCGACCGATTTTCCGAAAATATTTGTGGTCCAGATTCCTTCCTTGCTCTCCTCCCCCTCGCGGATATATGCAATCAGATCATTTGCCTGTTCCTCACTGCCGACAATCGGTGCTATTTCGGTCTCAATGTCTGCCTTGATCATATGAATGGACGGGGAAATTGCCCGCATTTTCACGCCATATTTTCCGGCATGCTGGATCAGCACCGGATCTTCCATCCGGATATCCGAAAGCCCCGGCATGACCACTCCATACCCCTTCTGTTCCACAGCAGCCATGGCATCTTCCACACGCTCGTATTCTTTTTTCATCCGGGAGAGGGAACGCAGCATGGAAATCATCTGATATTCCCCTTCGATCTGCATTCCCGTCATCTCACTGATATAGGAGAAATAGCACTGTTCCGTTGTCTCCATACGGATCGTCACGGTTCCGTTGGAAAGATCCGCCGTCTGCAGCTGGATGTCACGAAAAACTTCTTCTCCCATCTGCTCATTTGCACTTTTTACCCATTCCTGCCCGGCAAGCACAGCCGCTGCATCCCGCACGCGGCCGATTCCATCCATCAGTCTTGATGCCGTCTGAATCATGGCTGCCTTTAATTTATGTTCCATTGGAAGCATTTCCGTCCACTTCGGAATTGCAAAGTCCACACGGGTAACCGGAAATTCAAACAGAATCGCCTTCATAACTGTGACCAGATCCTCCCGGTGCATCTGCTGACAGTTGACCGGAACCACTACCGCCTGATATTCCTGCTCTAAACTTTCTTTCAGTGCAAGTGTCTCACTGCTGTATGGGCGCACGGAATTTAAAACAATCACATACGGTTTTCCAATCTCTTTAAGCTTTTCCACCGCGGTTTGTTCTGCCTCCACATAATTTTCCCGCGGAAGTTCCCCGATACTGCCATCCATTGTCACCACAATACCAATGGTTGCATGGTCTTTGATTACTTTTTCTGTTCCAATTCTCGCTGCATCCGAAAAAGGAATTTCCTCCTCGAACCACGGCGTATGTACCATGCGGTATCCGTCCCCCTCCAGATGACCATTTGCTCCCTCTACCATAAACCCGACACAGTCAATCAGACGCACACTGACACTGCTCTCATCTGCAAGTGTGATCTCTGCTGCCTCCTGCGGAATAAATTTCGGTTCTGTCGTCATGATCGTTTTCCCGGCGGCTGACTGAGGCAGTTCATCGAGCGTCCGTTTTTTTTCTTCCTCATCTTCGATGTACGGAAGTACAAACAGATCCATAAACCGCTTAATGAACGTTGACTTTCCGGTGCGGACCGGTCCTACGACACCAATGTAGATTTCGCCGTTCGTTCTTTTCTGGATATCTTTATATAAATCAAACTCCATAAAAAAATCTCCCTTCTTTGCATATTCGATTAATCTATCTAATCTATATGCAAAGGGGAGAATTCTTATTCACAGAAATACTCTGTTGTATATTTATTTCTCAGATGACTTCTTTTTGTCGGAAGTCTTCTTCTTTGCAGCTTCTTTCTCTGCTGCTTTCTTTGCCTGCTCAGCAAGCACTTTTTCACTGATGCGTCCATACATCTGCATGTATTTATAGAGTTTCTTTGCCAGATCCTTGGTAATCTGTCCCTCCAGGGCACGCCACTTCCAGTTTTCTCCAAGTGTGGAAGGAATGTTGATACGGGCTTCGGAGCCGAGTCCGATCAGATCCTGCATCGGAACAATCGCCATATCTGCAACGGATGACCATGCGGCACGCATCATACCCCAGTTATATCCTTCCTCCTCGGTCAGATTCAGGTACTCGGTTGCGAACTTGACAGATGCTTTCGGTGCCGTCTTCATCCATCCCATCACGGTATCATTATCATGTGTTCCTGTATACACAACACAGTGACTGGTATAGGTGTGTGGCAGATAATCACTTCCCTCACGGCTGTCAAACGCAAACTGGATGACTTTCATGCCCGGGAATCCGGAATCCTTTAAAAGTTTGCGGACGGAATCTGTCAAAAATCCAAGATCTTCCACAATGATCGGAAGCTTGCCAAGTTTCTTCTCCAACTGGTTAAACAGATCCATTCCCGGACCCTGTTTCCATTTTCCGTTCTTTGCAGTCTTATCTTTTGCCGGGATTGCATAATAAGAATCAAATCCGCGGAAATGATCGATGCGGATAATATCATACAGCTCGCTCATCGCTTTGATTCGTTTGGTCCACCATGCATAGTTATCTTTTTTCATTTCATCCCAGCGGAACAGCGGATTGCCCCAGAGCTGTCCATCTGCCGAAAATCCGTCCGGAGGACATCCTGCCACTTCAATCGGATTTAAATCTTCATCCAGATAAAACTGTTTCGGATTTGCCCATACATCCGCACTGTCTCCGGCCACATAGATCGGCACATCTCCGATAATCTCGATTCCGTTTTCATTGGCATATGCCTTTAACTCTCTCCACTGTTTAAAGAACAGATACTGAAGCATCTTATAAAACTCAATATCTTCTGCGTACTTTTTTCTTGCCTCATCCAATGCCGCTGCGTCACGCACACGAAGTTTCTCATCCCACTCGGCCCATGCTTTTCCGTCATTTGCATCTTTTAATGCCATAAACAGCGTATAATCTTCCAGCCAGTCTTTTTCCGCCTCACAAAATGACGAAAAATCTTCCGGCATATTTTTTACAAAACGGGCATATGCTTTATGCAGCAATGCATAGCGTGATACATACATGGTTCCATAATCAATGTATTCCTCGCTTGTGCCCCAGTCAAATGACTCACATTCCTTTTCCTTTAATAAATTTTCCTTGCAGAGAATGTCCAGATCGATAAAGTACGGATTTCCCGCAAAACTGGAAAACGACTGATACGGTGAATCTCCGTAACTGGTCGGACAGATCGGCAGAATCTGCCAGTAAGTCTGACCTCCTTTTACCAGAAAGTCTACAAATTTTCTGGCTGATTTTCCCATAGTTCCAATGCCATACGGTGATGGCAGGGAAGATATCGGCATAAGTACGCCACTTGTTCTCATAAGTGATTCCTCCTAAGATCCAATCTATAATCTATAATTATATCATACCACCTTTTTGTCCCCTTGTAAAAAGCATTTTTCAATGCTAGTATGAAAGAAAGGGATTACGAGGTGAAGAATTATGAACGATGTCATAAAACATAAAATCAAACACAATGCACACCGTGCACTGGTATCTGTCAAATGGGTAATTTTTGCAATTCTTGTCGGCGGTATCGTCGGGCTGTGCGGCACGGCATTTTACTTTTGCCTGACATTTGTTACCGTACTGCGCGGACAGAATCCGTGGCTTTTATATCTGCTCCCTGTCGGGGGACTGATCATTGTCGGTGCTTACCATCTGCTGCGGGACGAAAAAGATACCGGGACCAATCTGGTCATCTCTGCCATCCACTCGGATGACGAGCTGCCCCTGCGCATGGCTCCTTTGATCTTTATTTCCACACTGATCACGCACCTGTTTGGCGGATCTGCCGGCCGTGAAGGTGCCGCCCTGCAGATGGGTGGCAGTATCGGAAACGCAATCGGAAAATTCTTCCGTTTTGACGATAAAGATAAACATGTCATGATCATGTGCGGCATGAGTGCTGCGTTTTCCGCTCTCTTTGGTACCCCGATGGCTGCTGCCATCCTTCCAATGGAAATTGTAAGTGTCGGCGTCATGTACTATACCGCCCTTGTTCCATGTGTGATCAGTTCTCTTGTCGCACACGGAGTTGCTTACCTGTTTGGTGTTTCCAACCAATGGTTTTCCATCGAGCACATCCCGGACTTTGGCATTCTTCCTGCCGTGCAGATTTCCATCCTTGCCGTACTCTGCGCACTGGTAAGTATTGTTTTTTGTATTCTTCTACACAAAAGTGAAGAAATTTACCGCAAACTGTTCCAGAATCCCTACATCCGCATCTTTGCCGGTGGATGTATTGTTGTCATTCTGACGATGCTTGTCGGCAACCAGAATTACAACGGTACCGGTATCGGCATCATCCAGATGTGCATTGATGGAACGGTCCGTCCGGAAGCCTTCCTGTTAAAGATGATCTTTACCGCACTGACTCTTGGTGCCGGTTACAAAGGCGGAGAAATTGTTCCTTCCTTTTTCACCGGCGCGGCCTTTGGCTGCCTGTTTGGAACGCTGACCGGCATATCCCCGACACTTTGTACGGCTGTCGGCATGACTGCCGTATTCTGTGGTGTCACAAACTGTCCGATCACTTCACTGTTAATCAGTTTTGAATTGTTCGGTTATGACGGCATGCCGTATTTTCTTCTGGCTGTCGCTTTCAGCTATATGCTCTCCGGATACTTTGGTCTGTACCGGAGCCAGAAGATTGTGTACTCCAAATACAAAACCAGTTACATCAACAAGACAACTCATTAATCCCAAGAACCACACAGCCAGTCGCCGGCAATTCCATGTTCGAATGAACCGAACCGATTGGTTCGGTTCCTGCATGCAGGTCATCAATATATAACGTCCATGTCCTGTCATCCGGCAGCAGGAGTGTTTCTTTTCTGCCGGATGCATTGTATGCCACCAGAAGTGTTTCTTCCGGCTGGCGGATTGTAAACGCGATGGTCTGTTCGGATGTCATTTCCATAAACAGAATATTCTGGCGGATCTCCTCTGCGTCTGTCATACGCAATCCTTTATGTGCTTTCCGGAAAGCAATCAGTCCCCTGTAATACTGCTGCAGCCCTTTTTGTCCATCGCTCCAGTCATAGCGCAGTACATTTGTTTCATACGGCAGATTATAACTGTTCTCGGATATCTCACCATTTTTTCCGGCCGGTTTGGTTCGTGCAAACTCTTCTCCCCCCAGGAAAAACGGAACTCCCTGTGCGGTAAATACCATCGCAGCCGCCAGACGGTTCATTGCAAGGCGTTCGCCTGCATCACAATCCGGTCTGGAAATCTGCAGTTTATCCCACAAGGTCAGATTGTCGTGACAGGAAACATAATTGATCACTTTCTCCGGTGTATCCGTCCATGTGCCGCCGACTGCATAGGTATAAGCTGCATAATCTACCTGTGGATGCCACACACCTCCTGTTGCACAGTAACGCACCGCAACTTTCATTTTTTCCTTTCCGCTGACATAGCCGCAGTCTTTGTTATAAAACACATGTCCGCGCACCATGTCCCGGATATCATCCGAAAACATTCCGATGCCGTCCAGCATACGCGCGTTTCTCTTCATGGCACGCCTAAATTCCGGCATGGTTGAAGTACCGCCTGTCCAGCCCTCTCCATACAGAATGATATATGGATTGATTTCTTTTAACCTGCGGCTGATCTCATTCATGGTATCAATATCAAGAACACCCATCAGATCAAACCGGAACCCATCCACATGATATTCCCTTGCCCAGTAACAGACAGATTCTACGATGTATTTGCGCATCATCGGCTGCTCCGAAGCAATTTCATTGCCACAGGCAGATGCATTGGAATATCTGGTTCCGTTCATCCGGTAATAATAATCCGGCTCACATTTCTGCAGACAGCTGTCCAGATCATAGGTGTGATTGTACACCACATCCATGATCACTCCGATGCCCTCCCTGTGAAAAGCCGCAATCATTTCTTTCATTTCCCGGATACGCACCTCCCCATGGAACGGATCTGTTGAAAAAGATCCCTCCGGTACGTTATAATTCAGCGGATCGTATCCCCAGTTATACTCCCGCTTCTTTGGTGCCGCCTCATCAATACTTGCAAAATCATACATTGGCATGATCTGCACATGCGTAATACCGAGCGATTTCAGATAATCCAACCCGGTAGCTTCTCCCTCTTTGTTTTTGGTTCCCTTTTCTGCCAGTCCCAAATACTTTCCCGGATATTTTACCCCGGAAGAGCCATCCGCGGTACTGTCCAGAACAGAAATCTCACAGATCACCAGATCCGTACGGTTTGAAAAAACCGGTCCATGATCCTCCTTAAAATTCTCCGGATCGGTTTCTTTTAGGTCCAGCACCATACTCCGCTGCCCGTTCACACCGACAGCTACCGAATATGGATCCTGTGACTCCACGGTCTTGCCGCTTCTCTCCAGACGGTATGTATAATAAACATGCCGCAAATCTCCGTCTACCCGAATCGTCCAGGTTCCCTGTACATCCCGTTTCATCGGAAGTGTATCCGACAGGCAGTCCCCGTCTCCTTCCCGATACAGACACAGTGTTACTGCATCCGCAGTCGGAGCCCAGAGCCGGAACGCTGTATATTTCTTTGTGTACACAGCACCCAGATCATTTCCATCATATGGAATCCTTTGCTGCATTCCCTCTCTCCTCCCTGAAATATATTATTTTCGCATTTTTTCGTAATTCATTATATTTTAATTTTATGTATCTGTAAATTGGAAAAATCACTAAGTTTTTTTCAATATTTTGTGAAATAAGACGAAGAAAAAAGACATTCCATGTTTTATGCCATGAAATGCCTCTTTTTTGTTTTCCGTATCAGGCAAACCCTTATGCGTTTGTTGCCTGTACCATTGCCTCAAGGGTTCTGACAGCAGCACCGGAATCAATCGTCTTTGCAGCAAGCGCAATTCCATCTGCAATACTGTCTGCTTTTTTTCCTATATACAAAGCAGCGCCGGCATTGAGAAGAACAATTTCTCTCTTTGCCCCCTGCTCTTTTCCGGAAAGGATTTCTTTTGTAATCTGTGCATTCACGGTACCATCCCCGCCCTGCAGCTCGTCGATGTTGCACCGTTTTAATCCAAACTGTTCCGGTGTAATTGTATAGGTGATTACTTTTCCTTCTTTGATCTCCGATACGGTAGTCTCACCTGTCAGCGTAATCTCATCCATGTTGTCCTCTCCACTGACAACCATGCCTCTTTCTACTCCAAGATTCATCATAGTTCCTGCAATCACTTCCGTAAGTGCTGGAGAATACACACCTACGAGCATGGCCTTCGCGCGGGATGGATTAGAAAGTGGTCCTAAAATATTAAACACCGTGCGGATGCCCAGCTGTTTTCTGACCGGTCCTACATATTTCATGGCCGGATTAAAGTGCGGTGCAAACATAAATCCGATGCCTACGGTCTCCACACATTTTTCTACCACCGCCGGATCTGCGGAAATATTTACGCCAAGTGCTTCTAACACATCTCCGGCACCACTTTTAGAAGAAATGGAACGATTGCCATGTTTTGCCACCGGAAGCCCTGCTGCTGCCACAACGAACGCTGATGTTGTGGAAATATTAAACGAATAGGTACAGTCTCCGCCGGTGCCGACAAAATCTACATAATCCTCTACCTTCGGACTGATCGTATTTGCCTTGTTGCGCAATACAGCTGCCAGTCCCGTAATCTCATCCAGCGTTTCCCCTTTCATGCGGAGTGCTGTCAGAAAACATGCAATCTGCGCCTCTGTTGCCTGTCCGGTCAGAATCAGCTCCTGTGCTTTCATCGCTTCCTCTTTTGTCAGATCTTTTCCCTCTACCAGTTTGGCCAGAATCTCTTTCATCTATGATATCCTCCTGTTTGATTCGCTTTTCCGTTACATTTCATTTAACTCTTTTTTGAATGTGCTGCAATAGTCTGCTGCAGCCTGCGGATCAAAATCGTGCTTCCGCATCAGTGTGATAAAATGAGAGCCTACAATGGCTCCGTCAATAATCTCTTTCATCGGACGTACATCCTCCGCCGTGCGGATACCAAATCCCATCATAACCGGAATTTTTGCCTCTTTCTTTACCGCTGTCAGGTATTCTAAAATCTGACGGTGGAAGGTTGCTTCCTGTCCGGTAACTCCCATGGAAGACACACAGTAGACAAATCCCCGTGCATTTTTAAGGATTTTTGGCACACGGTCTTTGGATACCGGGGAAACCAGCTGGATCAGAATGGTTCCATCCTCTTTCTGTAACTGTGTCTGGAGTTCTTCCTGCTCTTCCAGCGGCAGATCCGGAATGATCAGTCCATCCACCCCGCAGGCATTGCACTCTTTTACAAATTTTTCCACGCCATAATGCAGTACCGTGTTGTAATACATCATAAATACAACCGGGATCTGCACACCATCGGTCCGCATCTCTTTCATACAAATAAATGTCTTCTCCAGATTTGCCCCGCCGAGAATTGCCTCATAGGAAGCCGCCTGAATAACCGGACCGTCCGCTACCGGATCGGAAAACGGAATTCCAAGTTCAATAATGTCCGTTCCCGCCGCTTCCTGTGCTTTGATGATCGCCTTTGTCTTATCATAATCCGGCAGACCTGCTGTGATATAAGTAATAAATGCCTTTTCTTTCTTTTCCTGTAACGCCTGAAGCGCTGTCTCAATTCGATTCATCCCTGTTATGCCCTCCTTAATTCAGATATCCTTTTCCGTCAAGATAATCCGCAATGGTGTTTACATCTTTATCTCCACGACCGGACAGACAGATAATCATGCTCTGGTCCATGGTCATTTCTTTTGCCTTTTTAAATGCATAGGCAACGGCATGTGCACTCTCAATTGCCGGAATAATTCCTTCTAATTTACACAGTTCCATCAGCGCATCCATTGCCTCCACATCCGTAATTGCCACATATTTTGCACGTCCGGTATCCCGCAGATATGCATGCTCCGGTCCGACTCCCGGATAATCCAGTCCGGCGGAAATGGAGTGTGCCAGCTGGATATTTCCATCGGTATCCTGCAACAGATACGAACGCATGCCATGCAATACTCCAGGCTCTCCCAAAGCCATGGCGCTGGCATGTTTTCCGGTCTCGATACCAAGTCCTGCTGCTTCTACACCAATCAGTTCCACCTCCGGTTCGTCAATAAAATCAGCAAACATTCCGATGGAATTAGAACCACCACCCACACAAGCCATAACGACATCCGGATTCTTTCCTTCTACCTCCATGTGCTGACGCTTTGCTTCCCGGCTGATGACACTCTGAAACTCTTTCACCATCTTCGGATACGGATACGGTCCTACCGCAGATCCGATAATATAGAACGTATCCTCCGCTGTTTTGGCCCAGGTACGGATGGCTTCGTTTGTCGCGTCTTTTAAGGTATTGCTTCCGGATTCCACGGATACCACTTTTGCACCAAGCATCTCCATACGCATCACATTCAGTTTCTGTCTCTGGATATCTTCTTTTCCCATGTACACCGTACATTCCATATCAAACAGTGCTGCTCCCGTTGCAGTAGCTACACCATGCTGTCCTGCACCGGTCTCCGCGATTACCTTTGTCTTTCCCATACGCTTTGCCAGAAGGATCTGACCGATCACATTGTTGATCTTGTGGGCACCGGTATGGTTTAAATCTTCACGCTTTAAATAAATTTTTGTACCGTATTTTGCAGACAGACGCTCTGCATAGTAAAGCGGTGTCTCTCTGCCGACATACTGTTTCAGATAATAATGATACTGCTTCATAAACTCCGGATCATGAATGGCCTCCTCATATGCCTGATCCAGTTCCTGTAAGGTATTCATCAGCGACTCTGCCACATACTGTCCGCCAAACTGTCCATAATATGCTTTCTTATTCATCTTTCTTTCCTTTCTTCTGCTTCCTCTTTGACACATGTTACAAATTGTTTGATCAATGCTTCATCTTTGCCATTTTCATTTTCCACCCCGGAACTGACATCCACAACATCCGGATGAAACAGCTGGATTCCTTTGTTCACATTTCCGGCATGTAAGCCTCCTGCTAAAACGAATTTTCTCCCGGCAAAAATCCCCTCTGTCTGGTGAAACGTCTGCGTCTTTTGCCAGTCAAACGTCTGTCCGCCTCCGTAATTTGCTCCATCCACCACAAGTGCTGTAATTTTCTGCTGTAACTTTTCCGGCAAATCCAAAAAATCTTTTGTCTTTTCTGCAAACTCTTTGGGATCTGACAGGTTTATGGCATACCAGACGGGAAGTTCCACTGCCGAAAGTGCCTCGGCTGACAGCGTTCCATGCATCTGGATGATATCAAATTTCATCTGTTGCAGTATTTGAATCTGTGCTGCATCCGGAGAAACAGTCACGGCAACTTTCTTTATATCCGGACGGATTTTTTCCATAATTTTTTTTGCTTTTTGACAGCTTACATTGCGTTTGCTTTTTTCATAAAACACAAATCCTGCATAATCGGCACCTGCATCATTTACATATTGTGCATCCCCTGGCTTTTGAAGTCCGCAGATCTTTACTTTTGGTCTCATGCCTGATACAGCTCCTTCCACTTTTGTGCAAGCGCTTTTGGATTTTCCGATTCCATAAATGCCCGCCCGATCAAAAAGGCATCTACTCCGCAGTCGCGCAGAAAACGTACATCTTCATCCCCTGTAATTCCACTTTCTGCCACAAACACCTTATCCTCTGGCACATAAGGGCGAAGCCGTCTGGTATGTTCTAGAGAAATCGTAAAATCTTTCAGATTTCGATTATTGACTCCAATAATGCGCGGATTAATTTTCATTGCCCGCTCTACCTCTGCCTCATCATGCGTTTCTACCAGCACATCGAGTTCAAGTTCTCTTGCCAGCTGATAAAAATCATGCATCTGTGCATCATCCAAAATTGCCGTAATCAAAAGTACCGCATCCGCTCCAATCACTTTTGCCTCATAAAACTGATACTCACAGATCATAAAATCTTTCCGTAAAATCGGAAGCTGTGATTTCGCCCGGATTTCCTTTAAATATTCTACATTTCCGTGAAAATGATCTTCCTCTGTCAGGCACGAAATGGCATCCACCGATGCATTGTACTCACTGATGCGCTCCATCAGATCAATCTTGCTGGTAATCGTTCCGAGACTCGGGGAAGCTTTCTTAAATTCTCCGATAATCGAAAGTCCCGGTTTCTTTAAATGATTATAAAAACAGTCTGCCTCCCTCGTCTTTGTTTCCTCTGCCATGCGCCGCATTTCTGTTTCCGGAATACGTGCCATGTGTATGGGAAGCCGTTTTTTCTTATCTTCTACAATTTCATCCAGTATCATATTTTTTCTCCTAATATAAATTGCGATAATCTAACACGTTCCATTTACAAAATTTTCGATGATGCGTTTGCCGTGCTCGGTATAAATGGATTCCGGATGGAACTGTAATCCCACAACCGGATATTTCTTATGGCGCATTGCCATAATCTCTCCGTCATCGGTCCGCGCCAGCACCCGCAGACAATCCGGCAGATCCTTTTCCTGCACTGCCAGGGAATGGTATCTTGCCACACGGATCGGAGAATTGATCCCGGTAAATACACTGCTTCCATCATGTTCAATCAGCGACTGCTTTCCATGGAACAATGCCTTGGCATAGGAAACGGTTCCTCCCAGTGCCTCACCGATACACTGATGCCCCAGACAGATGCCAAGGATCGGTTTTTCTTCTGTAAATTCTTTGACAACATCCATGCAGATGCCTGCTTCCTTCGGATTCTTTGGTCCCGGTG
>ERZ773276.959-NODE-959-length-26366-cov-18.330356_pt1 | contig 26366 bp, 18 predicted proteins | sample MGYA00511386_ERZ773276 | MGnify/ENA primary metagenome ERZ773276 (study PRJEB29015, sample SAMEA2737778) | human gut metagenome | biome: human gut; feature: human-associated habitat; material: faeces | place: China | collected 2012 ...
CTTTGTAAGATTCGCTTTCCGATAGCTCATCGACTGCCTGTGTCAGAATGTGGGTGAAGTTCAGTGGACTCATTAGGTCAGTTACTCATATTTATATGGGTACAAAGGTATTAAAAAAATAATAAGATTGATTGGGATTCAGGATAAATAATGTATTTTCACGTGGAACATCCGATTATATAATGTGAAATGCCACTTCTTCACCAGAAGCGGCATTCCTTGCTATTAGAATATTAGAATGAGAGAGAGTTTTGTTACATATTTGTATTATCCATCGTAACGGTCATTTCGGGAACCAATACGTAGGCTTGCTTTTTAGTGTTCCATTTATAGTAGTTGGTAGTGACGGTTTTACCTTCGTAAATATAGTTGATTCGTAAATCTTTTTGCCATTCATCCTTGTCACTGTCCCATCTCAAAGCTTCACTTTCAACCATCCGTTTGCTATCATCGTACTTATAATTGTACTTCATGTAGTTAGCAAGGGTACTTCCGTCCATTTTGTAAACAGTTTGTCCTATTGTCATACCATTTTCTTCTACCGGATTGTAGATCAGTTGACCATCATTGCTGCGCGCAGAAGTGGCAATTGATGCAACCAGAAGAACTGCTGATACAACGAACATCTTTAAAAATACTTTGGCTTTCATGGCTATTTAAGTTTTTGAGTTATTCTTTCATTTTTCTATAACTGCATCTGTTTTACGCTGCGAAATTACATATTAATTTGGTATTTATGCAATATTGAAGATGAAATATTATCAAAATGTCAGATTTGTGCGTTAGTATTGACTTGCTTTTTGGCAATATTGGTGACAAAAAAATATCCGGCAGTCAATCTGCCGGATATAGGATGAATCACTTCGTTGAAAAAGTGTTCCTTTTTCTTGCTTTCTGGTTGTCAGGTTAAATAATGTTATTACTTAATCCTTTTGAAATTTTGCTGGTATGCACTGTGGCGGTGCAAGATGCATTATCGGTTTTAATGTGCTTCGAGCCAGTTCTTTCCCCATCCGCAATCCGCTTTTAAGGGAACGTGCATACGGTATGCTTTTTCCATTTCTTCGATAACGATTTCTTCTACCCGTTCTTTCTCATCAATAGGGACACTGAAATTTAATTCGTCATGTACTTGCAGAATCATTTTGGCTTTTATTCCTTCTGCCCGGAACCGTTGGTAAATACGTGCCATAGCCACCTTGATAATATCGGCCGCGCTTCCCTGAATAGGAGCATTGATGGCGTTTCGTTCCGCATATCCGCGTACGACTGCATTCCGGGAGTTGATATCCGGCAAGAAACGTTTCCGGTGGAAAATCGTTTCCACATATCCTTTCTCTTGAGCTACCCGGATACTCTGATCCATGTAGGCTTTCACTCCGGGATAGGTTTCAAAATAACCGTCGATTAATTCTTTAGCTTCTTTTCGTTCTACATTCATCCGTTCGGCAAGTCCGAAAACGGATATACCATATATAATACCGAAATTGGCGGTTTTTGCTTTGCGGCGCATATCAGAGTCTACCTCTTTCAGTCCGATCTTATAAATCTTTGCGGCTGTTGCAGCGTGGATATCATGATTGCTGAGGAAAGCGTCAATCATATTCTTATCTTCACTGAGATGTGCCATAATCCGTAATTCGATCTGTGAATAGTCGGCGGAAAAGAAAAGACAGCCTTCATCCGGAATAAATGCTTTACGGATTTCTTTCCCGTTTTCGTCGCGTATGGGGATATTCTGTAAGTTCGGATTGCTTGAGCTGAGACGTCCTGTAGCGGTGACAGTCTGATTGAAAGAGGTATGTACCCTTCCCGTACGTGGATTGATAAGTTGGGGGAGTGCGTCGATATACGTTCCCAGTAACTTCTTCAGTCCGCGGTGTTCCAGAATTTTCTCCACCACCGGATGTTTGTGGCGAAGACTTTCGAGAACCTCTTCCGAAGTGACATATTGCCCTGTCTTTGTCTTTTTGGCTTTTTCTACAATCTTCAGCTTATCAAACAGAACTTCACCGACCTGTTTCGGCGAAGCGATATTGAAAGTCTCGCCTGCCAGATCATAAATCTCTTTTTCGATGCGTTCCATCTGTTCTGTAAAATGAGCGGACGACTGTTTCAACGCTTCCGTATCCAATAACACTCCGTTTCTTTCTATATTGACCAATACCGGGACGAGAGGCATTTCGATATCATAGAACAAACGTTCGGCGCCATTCTCTTTCAATTCTTTCTCCAGTACGTTTTTCAGTTTCAGCGTTACGTCTGCATCTTCGCAAGCGTAGCGGTAAACATCCTTCGGAGCAAGGTCGCGCATATTCTTCTGGTTTTTACCTTTTGGCCCTATCAACTCATCGATATGAATCGTCTGATAATGCAAATAGATTTCTGCCAGATAATCCATCCCGTGGCGAAGTTCCGGTTGAAGAACATAGTGAGCAATCATTGTGTCGAAGAGCGGGCCTTTTACTTCCACTCCATAATTTTGGAGAACAATCATATCGTACTTGATATTTTGCCCCACTTTCAGCGAACTTTCGTTTTCGAATACCGGTCGAAACTCATTGACGATTTTTAACGCTTCTTCTTGGTTTGTGGGAACCGGGACATAAAATGCTTCATTTTCGGCAATGGAGAAACTCATTCCGACCAATTCTGCATCCATCGGTTCCGTTCCGGTGGTTTCCGTATCTAACGAGAGAATTTTAGATGTAAGTAACTTTTGAATAATTTCCTTTCTTTTTTCTTCTGTATCAATGAGTTGATAGTCACAACAGAGCGATTCTAACGTCTCTAGATTCGATTTTTTGGCTTCACTCGGCTCGTTGCCCGTGAAATTTGCAAATAAATCGCCTTGTATCCCTTCACTTTTTTCGGGAAAGAGTGAGAGAGGAGCGGAAGTCTCTTTTTTAAGTACCCGGTCGATAAGTGTTCTAAATTCCAGTTCCTCGAAGATGGAACGAAGCGCCTCTTCGTCCGGTTGCTCGCGAACGAGCGCATCCATCTCAAGTTGGATAGGTACATCGATTTTGATAGTTGCCAGGAATTTAGAGAATGTTATCATCTCCCGGTTCGTTTCCACTTTTGTCTTTAATGCTCCTTTCAGTTGGTCGGTATGCTCCAATAGGTTCTCGATACTTCCGAATTCGGCAATCAGTTTCTGAGCGGTCTTTTCGCCTACGCCGGGACAGCCGGGGATATTATCCGAAGAGTCGCCCATCAGACCGAGCATATCAATCACTTGTGCCGGAGACTTAATATCGAACTTGGCTTTCACTTCTTCCACTCCCATTACCTCAAAGCCTCCCGTATGTTTGGGACGGTACATGAATACCTTGTCACTTACCAATTGTCCGTAATCCTTATCAGGTGTCATCATATAAGTAGTGATGCCTTGACGACCGGCCTCGGTAGCAAGTGTTCCTATCACGTCATCGGCTTCGTAACCGGCAACCTCCAGAATAGGAATGCGATAAGCACGGATAATATCCTTTATAATAGGTACGGATAATCGGATTGCTTCCGGAGTTTCTTCGCGTTGTGCTTTATATTGTTCGAAAGCTTCGTGGCGGAAGGTAGGCCCCGAAGGGTCGAAAGCCACTCCTATATGCGTCGGGTTCTCTTTTTTCAGCACCTCTTCTAGGGTATTCACAAAGCCTAGTATGGCTGAAGTATTGAATCCTTTGGAGTTGATTCTGGGGTTTTTGATAAAGGCGTAGTATGCACGGTATATCAGTGCATAAGCGTCTAAAAGAAATAATTTATTATCTGAATCCATAGATTTAATTAATTTTTCATGGTAAAAATACAAAAAAATACCGTATTAAGCGTTTTATTATTACTTTTGTGCTCAAATTGTGTAGTAAATGGACAGTATATCACTTATCAGAACTCCGATTGAAGCGGAACTGGAGGCTTTCAAGAAACTTTTTGATAGTTCTCTTTCCAGTTCGAATGCATTGCTCGACAGTGTCGTATCCCATATACGGCAGAGGAATGGTAAGATGATGCGTCCTATTCTTGTCTTGTTGGTGGCACGTCTTTACGATGCCGTCCGTCCTTCTACCCTTCATGCGGCTGTTTCGCTGGAACTGCTTCATACAGCCAGTTTGGTGCATGACGATGTGGTGGATGAGAGTACCGAACGTCGTGGTCAGCTTTCAGTGAATGCCATCTTTAATAATAAGGTAGCCGTGTTGACGGGAGATTATTTGCTTGCCACTAGTTTGGTTCACGCCGAGCAAACGAAAAGCCATCCTATCATTCGACTGGTTTCTTTGCTGGGGCAGGATCTTGCCGACGGTGAATTGCTTCAACTTTCGAATGTAAGTAATCATAGTTTCTCGGAATCCGTTTATTTTGATGTAATCCGTAAGAAAACCGCTGCTCTTTTTGCTGCCTGCACGAAGGCTGCCGCCCTCTCGGTAGATGCAAATGAGGAAGAAGCCGAATTCGCCCGTTTACTAGGGGAGTATATTGGTATTTGCTTCCAGATTAAAGATGATATTTTTGACTACTTTGATAGTAAGGAGATTGGTAAGCCGACAGGTAATGATATGCTCGAAGGCAAGTTGACCTTACCGGCTCTCTATGTGCTGAACAATACGAAGGACGATGCTGCCCGGGAGATTGCGATCAAGGTGAAAGACGGTACGGCTACCCCTGACGAAATAGCCCGTTTGATCGCGTTTATCAAAGAAAGCGGAGGTATCGAATATGCAATTCAAACCATGAATTTGTATAAAGAGAAAGCTCTAGGATTATTGGCCTCTTTGCCGGATTCGGATGTATGTACAGCTCTCCGGGCCTATCTGAATTACGTGGTGGACCGCGAAAAATGATTACTTTCGATATTTATCCAACCGGGAATAACAAGACAAAAATCGATCCCAATCTTCTATCTTTTCTGATTTCATAGCTTTGCCTATTAGGAAGCTTTTATCTATTTCTTCCGGTGTATGGAGTACATCAGCGCATAATGTATTGGCCTGTTCTATGTATCTCCAGGCTTCTTCTTTTGTAATATATCCGCTTCCTAAAGCACTGCGAACCAATCCTACGAGCAGCCCCATATCCCATCCGACAATTCCTCTTTCCAAATCATTTATCCATATAATAGGGTCTCTTCTTTCCTCTGTGTACTTCACGAAATTGTATAGATTCTTTCCTTGCCGGACAAAGCGGTCTATTCCGAAAAAGCGTTTGCGAATGATTTCTTCGAACTCATGTATATTGCTTGCTGAAAGCAGGTAAGGAAGCATGATTTGATAGGAGACCCTATCGCCCTCATTGATCAGAAATTGGAATAATCCGGTGACGGCTTCGGTATCGTTACAATAAAATTTCTCTAACAACAAATCGGATAATTTTTGCGGGTGCATTCCGGTTTCTATGGAATTAAGATAAAATCCTTCCAATGCGGCTTCCATATAGCCGATGCGTAATCCCTTTTTCCTCTCGGTTTTGAGGAACAGGTTTAGAGGGTTATGATTGAATCGTAAGGTTCTCGTGTATACATCCATCCTATACTTTCATTCAGATTTATGAAAAGCGTGAGAACTGTTGCAATGTATCCTCCTGAGGCTTCGGCAAGCCGTTATGATAATACAAGCAACAGTCCCACGCTCCGTTCGATATATAACAAAAGTATATACATGAAGGTGCGTGAGACCCGTTTGCTTATTACCTTCATAACTTTGAATTTTGCCGAATTCCAGGAAGTTGGTAATAAATGAAACGTTCTCTAATATAACTGGTTAGCTATATTTTCATCGCTAAATCGTTTACAAAGATAAGGAATTTTTGAATTGTAGGATAACGAACTTTAGTTTTTCTTAATATAAAAAGTGCCGCGTCGGCTTCCGTAAAGGCGGGAGCCAGCGCGGCGGGGCATATTTGATTGCTAATGTAGCCTTAGGGGGTTAGAAGAATTTGATTTCTTCGCCTTTGATATCCGAAAGGAGGAGATTGGCCAGACGGCTGGTACCCAAGCGGAACAGCTGGTTGTTGAGCCATTCCTCGCCCAGTACTTCCTTGACGATGGTGTAATAAACAACTGCGTCGTTGACCGTATTGATGCCCCCTGCCGGTTTGAAGCCGACTTTATTTCCTGTTTTCTGATAGTATTCCTTGATGGCTTCACACATCACATACGCAGCTTCTGGAGTGGCGGCAGGCTGTTGCTTGCCGGTGGACGTTTTGATGAAATCCGCACCCGAATACATGGATAGGATAGAGGCTTTTTTGATGTTGGAAGCACTCTTCAAGGCTCCTGTTTCGAGGATTACTTTCAGATGATGTTCTTTGCATACTTCCTTCAACTCCACTATTTCTTCGCACATTCCTTCGTAGTCTCCGCTCAAGAACTTGCCTATGGAGATGACGATGTCTATTTCATCGGCACCGTCTGTGATTGCCAATGCAGTTTCTGCTACTTTTACTTCGATGAAAGTCTGAGATGAAGGGAAACCTCCTGATACACAGGCGATATTGACTCCGTCTACCTCCAACGTATTCTTGACGATAGCGGCAAAATTAGGATATACGCAGATTGCCGCTACATTCTTCAGATCAGGGTATTCATCGTCAAACTGATTGACTTTTTCGGTGAAATGCATTACGCTCTCATCGCTATCTGTGCTGTTCAGTGTAGTCAGGTCGATACAGTTGAACAGGAACTTCTTAACGTCTTCCGTATTGTTTCCCGGAACTTTCTTCTCGATCAGTTCGGCTACGCGAGCTTGGATGTCCGCATCGTTCAGATTGGTGTTATACTTTGCCAGTGCGGCATCATACTTGCTGGGCTGTGAGTTATTCTCTTCCATGATCTTTCAGTTTTGGGTTGTTGATATGTCTTTTATTATCTCGTTTCGTTTTCTTGTCTATACTCTTTTGCAACGCGTCGGTGATATCTACACCCGTTTGGTTGGCAATGCAGAGAAGCACCCATAATACGTCTGCTATTTCTTCATCAAGGTTGTCTTTTTCTCCCTCTTTGAAGGATTGGTCGCCATATTTTCGAGCCATAACCCGTGCCAGTTCTCCGACTTCTTCGGTCAGGACTGCCATGTTGGTCAACTCGCTAAAGTAGCGGACGCCGTATGTCTTCACCCATTGGTCTACTTGTTTTTGAGCTTCTTCCAGAGTCATTTCTTTAGTGCTTAGGGGTTAATAATTGTGATTAATAGGGTTGTTACTGATGGTTAGTCAGTCTGTTATTCTTTGTTCTTGGTATCTATACATATAGTAACAGGGCCGTCGTTTAAAAGTTCGACTTTCATATCCGCCCCGAAAGTACCTGTACCGATTGCCTTGCCCAATGCGCTGCTCAGATCTTTGCAGAACTGCTCGTAAAGCGGAATGGATACATCCGGCTTTGCGGCTTTGATGTAGGAGGGGCGGTTTCCTTTCTTGGTGGAAGCGTGTAAAGTGAACTGGCTGATGACCAGAATCTCGCCTCCGTCTTCCAGAATAGACTTATTCATTACTCCATTTTCATCGTCGAAAATACGCAGATTTACTATCTTTTTGCAGAGCCAGTCAATGTCCTCCTGACCGTCGGCTTCCTCGATACCGACTAAAATCAGCATTCCTTTTCCGATGGCAGACTTGCAGTTTCCGTCAATAGTGACTGATGCATGGCTTACCCGTTGTATAACAATTCGCATTACTCTTCTTTTATTTCATGATTATGAAAGGCAAATTTACAAAATTAAGAAGAGAAAACGGTGTATTGGGAAGAAAATATTATAATCCTTCTTTGACTATTTTTGCTTTGGCTTCTCCGACAACGGCGGCAATATCCTCTAATGAGGCCTCTTTGATTCGTTTTACGCTCTTGAACTCTTTTAGAAGAGCCGTTTTGGTCTTTTCTCCAATCCCTTTGATGGTATCCAGCGCAGATGCCACTTGCCGTTTGCTGCGTTTATCGCGATGGAAACTGATTGCAAAGCGGTGTACTTCATCCTGAATCTGTGTCAGTAGACGGAAGAGCGGGCTATGCTGCTTGATACCGATTGTTTGCGGTGGAAAGCCGAATAGGAGTTCCGATGTACGGTGGCGGTTGTCTTTTGCCAGTCCGGCAATAGGAATATTGAGACGTAATTCATCCTCAATAACTTCTCTGACGACCTCCATTTGCCCTTTTCCACCATCAGTGATGATCAGGTCGGGTAGAGGAGCGTTTTCTTCAATAGCACGCTGATAACGCCTTCTGACGACTTCTTTCATCGAAGCGTAGTCATCCGGGCCTACGACGGTCTTTATATTATATTTTCGGTAATCCTTTTTCGATGGTTTGGCTTTTTTAAATACGACGCAGGCTGCCACTGCGTCAGAACCTTGTATGTTCGAGTTATCGAAACATTCAATCTGCAATGGAGGCCTTTCCAAATGCAATTCTTGTTGTATCTCTTTCATCAAACGCATGCTCCTCTGCTCCGGATTCAGCTTTTCCGCCTGTTTCAGGCGGTCGGCCTTGTATTGCTTCACGTTTAAGATGGAAAGTTCCAATAGCTTTTTCTTATCTCCCCGTTGGGGAACGGTGAAAACGACATTATTCAGCTCCATATCAAGCTCAAAAGGAACGATAATCTCTCTCGACTGACTCTTGTAACGCTCTCGCATCTCGATAATGCCCAGCGTCAGAAGTTCTTCTTTTGATTCATTCAGCTTCTTCTTATATTCGAAAGTGAAAGCCTGGTTGATAGCTCCGTTGGTGATATGGAGGTAATTGATGAAGGCTGAATTGGTTTCATCTTCTTCGATAGAAAAGACATCTATATTATGAAGGACAGAGCTGACCACTTCCGACTTCGAACGATAGTTTTCTATTAAAAGATACTTCTCTTTTATTTTCTGTGCCTCCTCAAACTTCATCTCACCTGCCAATGTCTGCATTTTCTCCAGCAGCATACGGCTTACTTCTTGCGTATTTCCCTTGAGAATCTCTTTGATTTCATCGATATTCTTGAGGTAGTCTTCCTGTGATTGCAGCCCGATGCATGGTCCGGCGCATTTCTTGATATGATATTCCAGGCAAACATTGAATTTGCCTGCCCGAATGTTCTCCGGGCTTAAATTTAAATTGCAAGTCCGCAAAGGATATAGATGCTTTATTAAGTCCAATACCGCATACATCGAGGGAATATGGCTATACGGACCATAATAGGAAGAACCGTTTCTTATTATCTTTCTCGTTTTGAAAACTCGGGGAAAATACTCGTTTTGTACGCAAATAGAAGGATAAGTCTTGTCATCCTTCAATAAAACGTTGTAACGGGGTTTGTATTTCTTTATCAGATTATTTTCCAGAAGGAGAGCGTCCTCTTCCGTGTTGACTACAATGTAGCGAATATCCACGATTTTGCTGACCAACACCCGTGTCTTTCCGGGTTCGTGTTCTTTACTGAAATAGGAGTAGACCCTTTTCTTTAAATTTTTAGCCTTTCCAACGTATATAATCGTTCCTTCCGAATTCAGGTATTGATAAATACCCGGCTTTTCGGGAAGATTGGCTACGATTCCTTTCAGATATTCATTGAACTTCGCTTCCATACGTATACTTATTCTCATTCTTTGGGTTTCATCACACAGAGGACGCGGAGTATTATAGCGTCAGTACGGATTCTACCTCTACATCATCGCCGAATACGGCTTTCCCGTTCAGGTCTTTCAACTCGATGATGAAGTTTACATATACTTTTTTAGGCTTTAGCATTTTCACAAGTTCACAAGCAGCTTTCATTGTTCCTCCTGTTGCCAGCAGGTCATCGTGTATCAGAACTACATCGTTCTCGTCCAGCGCATCTTTATGAATCTGCACGGTATCTTTTCCGTATTCCTTGTCATAACTTGCCTCAAGTGTTTCGGCCGGAAGCTTGCCTGGTTTGCGGATAGGGACAAATCCGGCATTCAGGCGGGTTGCTAAAATAGGCCCCATGATGAAACCTCTTGATTCTATGCCTATAACTTTTGTGATACCTTTGTCCTTATACATATCGAACATGACATCCGACAATTCCTGCAAACACCACGGGTCTTTGAATAATGTCGTAACATCATAAAACAAGATTCCGGGAATGGGGAAATCTGGTATTTCCCGAATACTTTTGATTAGCGTTTCTTTGCTCATAATCATTGATTTATATCGTTTCTTTAAATGTTTTGTTTCACGTGAAACGTTGCGCATTATCATCGTCCCGAAAGCACCAGTAATACATTGATGTCGCTTGGAGATACTCCCGGTATTCTGCTTGCTTGGGCAATTGTTTCCGGATCTATCTTTACCAGCTTTTGGCGGGCTTCGGTAGATAGCGACTGAATGGAAGCATAATCAAACTTCCCTTTAATTTTTATACTTTCCAATCGTGCCAGCTTTTCTGCTATCATCCGTTCTCTGTCAATGTATCCTTGATACTTGATTAAGATTTCAGCAGCTTCGAGAATTTCTTCTTTTCGGCCTTCATCGGAACTTGTCGCTTTTTCCAATTCCCGTTGGAATGCCGGAATATGCTCTGATATGTTTTCAATCGTCACTTGCGGACGATTCAGTATTTCTATCAACTTGCATCCTTGACGCAGGGGAGTGGTTCCTATCTTTTCGAGTGCATCATTGATTAATGCAGGTTTCATCGAATAGTTTTGTGCGAAGGAAACGATTTGCTCCACTGCTTCCTTTTTGCTTTTCATTAATTGATAACGATCTTCTTTGGCCAGGCCAAGCTGATAGGCTCTTTCGGTGAGTCGCATATCTGCGTCATCCATTCGGAGCAAGATCCGATATTCTGCCCGTGAGGTGAACATCCGATAAGGTTCATCTACACCTTTTGTTACCAGATCATCGATCAATACGCCTATATATGCTTCGTCACGTGCTAATGTGAATGCTTCGCCACCATGACAATTGATATGTGCGTTGATTCCGGCTATTAATCCTTGTCCTCCGGCTTCTTCATATCCGGTAGTACCATTCACCTGTCCGGCAAAGAATAAATTTTTGATAATCTTCGATTCCAACGTATGTTTCAATTGTGTCGGGTCGAAGTAGTCATATTCGATGGCATATCCCGGACGGTAGATCACTAAATCTTTGAATGCCGGAATTTGTTTTAGCGCTGCGATCTGTATATCCATCGGAAGCGAGGAAGAAAATCCGTTCAAGTATAATTCTTGGGTGGTTTCACCTTCCGGTTCCAGGAACAACTGATGCTGGTTCTTGTCGGGGAAAGTAACGATCTTGGTTTCGATACTCGGACAATAACGTGGACCGATACTCTGAATCTGTCCGTTGAATAGAGGGGAATCCGGCAGACCTTCGCGTAGAATGCGATGTACTTCCTCATTCGTATAGCAGGTCCAGCATTGAAGTTGTTTCAAATGCCGCACGCTTGTGTTCATAAATGAAAACTTATGGAAGTCACATTCTCCATCCTGTGTTTCCATCTGATCAAAATGAACGCTGCGTGCATCTATTCGTACCGGAGTTCCGGTTTTCATTCTACCGTATGTGATCCCGTGACGGGCGATGGATTCGGTCAGTTGGTAAGAAGCCGGTTCGGACATTCTTCCTCCCGGCAACTTATGACGTCCGACGTGCATAAGTCCGTTGAGGAAAGTTCCTGCGGTTAGTACGACACACTTCGCTTTGAAGGTAACTCCCCAAACTGTAACAAGGCCGGTCACCTCTCCGTTCTCCACCAGAAGTTCGCAGACGGTATCTTGCCAGATGTGAAGATTGGGTGTGTTCTCCAGTTTTTCCCGCCAGGACCAGATAAACTTGGCGCGGTCACATTGAGCGCGCGGACTCCACATGGCAGGACCTTTTGACCGGTTTAAGATTCGGAATTGGATGGCCGTCTCGTCCGTAACCAATCCCATCTGTCCACCCAGTGCATCTATTTCACGTACAATTTGTCCTTTGGCGATTCCTCCTACTGCCGGGTTGCAACTCATCTGTCCAATCTTGTTCATGTCCATTGTGATGAGACAAGTCTTTGAACCTAAATTAGCGGCAGCGGCTGCCGCTTCGCAACCGGCATGTCCGGCACCAATTACAATTACGTCGTACTTAAAATCCATTCCTATCTTATTTATTATCTAACGCTGCAAAGTTACAGAAAAGTTGCGAGAGTTGTATCTTTAAGCTGTTTTTGCTTCCGAAAAATCGGGGAGAGGGATGGGCGGATTGAAAAAAACGCCGTGATTTCGGGTTATGAACATACAGTTTGTTCAAAAAATAAAGTTGTTTTTGCTGCTTTGGTGGTTTACTTTCTACTAAAAAGTAAGAATTTTGCCTCTATATGTTCTCGTATGCTTTCTTTTTGCTACTTCGGGAATTACTAGAATTTTGAAGAAACTAGACTCGTCTTTCACCCGAACTCTTGACATAAGTCAAAAAAATAAGTTCAAATATATTTTTTAATAAAATGTCTCTTGTCATTTTCCAAAACAGCTATACCTTTGCATCGTAGTTGTGAAACTACTTAGATTTTTAGGTATTAGAAAAAGAAAAATTAAAAGGTAAAAATTAGAAGGTATTAGTTTATAAATTTAAGGTATTAGATTTTTTAGATTGTTTTTAGGAAAAAGGTTGTTTTGATTAGGTATTGGTAAAAGAGTAGTTTTTAGGTAACAAGTAAATGAAAGATGAAGAAAAGAAGAATCCCATTAATGGGGATTCTTTAAGGTGGAGCGGAATGATTCGCTCTTTTTTTATGCCCGTTTGTGTCATTAGCAGTACTATTTCATAGATGAATACTCTGTAGTCTTATCCTGGATTGGCGCTCTTTTCAGATTATAAAAGCGACATTCCATTCGTTCCACTCTAGTGGATAGAACCGTTCACTAGAGTAGACGGAACTGTTCACTAGAGTACAATGATCTGTTCACTGGAGTGCAACGGTTTGGATGCGCGATAGATAATGCGGGGAATATGGCTTGATAAAGCGCTTTTGAATGCTTCCTTGCATATAAATGTCTGTTGGTTGTGGGCTGAAGTACTGTTGGATAAAGAAAAAAAGAAGCTTGTGTTTGTCATGAGAGGAAAGAGTATGAGAGATTCTGTAAAAGATATGAGAGATCTCGTGAAAAGTATGAGAGATGCGGAACTTTAAAATCATCTCTCATTATATAATCGTCTGATCATAGGTTGTTTGCCTTCCTTTTATGAGAGATATGAGAGATGAAAATGAAAAATCAGGTTCTTCGGGCACTATAAAATAAACTGTGTCACGCATTATTTTTTCTCTAAAAACTCGTCGGTCGGGGAACGGCCAGCGCCAAGGGGCGGGACCACCTGTCCCGACGAGCGTAAAATTACAATAATTTAAACCGTTCTCCAAATTTTATGGCCAGTTGCTGTGAGATTGTAGCCCAATTGGCCAGTGGCATAGTCCACTTCTTCCGTATATTACGGTATGCAAGATAAACCAGTTTCTCAAGGGCTGTATCCGACGGGAATACGCCCTTGTTTTTTGTTACCTTACGGATCTGACGGTGATACCCTTCAACGGTATTTGTGGTATATATAAGTTTACGTATTGCCGGAGTATATTGGAAGTATTCACACAGCTTATCCCAATTCTCCTGCCAGGACCTGATAACGATAGGATACTGTTCACCCCATTTTTCATCCAGTTTGAGAAGTTCATTCTCTGCAGATTCTTTATTTACGGCCTGATAGACGCATTTTAAATCCTTAAGGAATTCCTTCTGATTTTTGGAGCCTACATACTTGATGGAATTACGTATCTGATGTACTATACAAAGCTGTACGGCTGTGTTAGGATAAACACTTTGAATGGCTTCAGGAAAACCTTTCAAACCATCTATACAGGCTATGAGAATATCTTCCACTCCACGATTCTGAAGATCTGTCAGGACACTAAGCCAGAAGTTAGCGCCTTCATTTTTAGATATATACATACCAAGAAGTTCTTTGTGACCATCCCTATTAATTCCTAATACATTGTAGATTGCACGGGATACAGCACAACCGCGTTCATCTGTCACTTTATAGTGAATGGCATCCATCCAGACTATTGGGTAAACTGAATCCAACATACGGGATTTCCATGCCTTTATTTCCGGAAGTACACGGTCGGTTATGGCACTGATTGTATCGGCAGAAACACGATTACCAAGGTTTTCTTCCATCCAGTCACTGATTTCCCTTGTGCTGTTTCCCATTGCATAAAGACCTATTATACGGTCGGCAACTCCTTCTGCAAGAATTGTCTCGCGTTTCTTTATAAACTGAGGTTCAAAACTTGAATTACGGTCACGAGGGGTAGAAACCGTGACCTCACCCAATGGAGTCTGCACCTGCTTCTGCATCTTACCATTACGACGATTACCCAATTGGCGTTCTTCATCGGTAAGATGTGCGTCCATCTCACCTTCCAAGGCTGCATTTAGGATACTTTCCAATAAAGGAGCAAATGCACCATCCTTACCTAACAAAGGCTTACCTGCTTTAAGTTGGCCGATTGCCTTGTTCTTGATACTCTCAAAATCAAATTCTTCTTTCATAAAAAAAAACTGTGTTAGCAAAGTTAATATTTTATTTCTTTTCTTGGCTGACACAGTTTAATTTACATCCTCTGAAAGGACTCTTTGTTGGTACTTTTCTGTTGAACTTTATTAAGAGCTATTTTATTATAGATAATAAAACTGGTTGTCGTTTTTTGACAGTAGACGCATATGCTAATGCTGTTCCATTTTATTTTAAGAATGGCTTTATTCCGTTGAATGAGGATGATGCGGATTCTGATACTCGTTTATTATTCTTTGATTTGGCAACTATTGTTGATGGAACGAATTGATAAATATTTAAGGGAAAGGGAATAAATTCTTTATAAAAATAAAGAGAGTGTCCTCGAACACTCTCTTGTATCTTTTTAATTATTTTTTTTATATCTCAAAGTCCGGCAAATAATCCGTCAGTACTTTACTGATCTGTTTGCCTTTTATCTGATCGGTTACAATTGTTGCACCTTCCTTTTTACCTGCATCATAGTTCAAAGAAACCTTTTCAGATTTGTTGGTGACAGTGATAGCGGCTTTTCCTTTCTCAGTCAGATTGCAGTTGATAACCCAATCTCCGACTTGAACGGTATTACCGTTACGGACTACTTTCATATCCGGGCGATTATTTCCATGAGTATCCATAACCGTTAAGAAACGGGCAACCTTGCATGGAACGGTTGTAGAAGAGAAATGCCAGTGATTAGGATATTTCAGAGCTTTCCCTTGCGCGTTCGTTACATTTTTCCAGTTTGTCGGAGCACAGAAGAAAGTATCTGCAATAGCCTGTTCTGTCTTAGCCGAACTGAAGAGGTGAGCTACAGAAACTCCGCCTGCCTTATTCTTGCCCGTAACTTGCACTTCGTTCGGAAGTTCTTTCATTTCCATAGGTAGTTCTACCGTATGCAAAAGATAACTCCATGTTACAGCCTCTTTACCCTCCAGTTCGTCATAAATCACATATACGCCACTATTGCCTAATTGGATGATATGACGGCGGAACATATCCAGTTTGTTCTCATCCCATCCTTTTTCCGGAGTATATTGAGTACCCGATAGCTCACCGCGTTTCAGCCAAATGGGAGCAGTGACTTTTCCGTACGCATTGGATGCATCACCCACCATATAGGAAATCTTTTCCCCTTCATACCAACGTGGAATCCAGCCGTATCCTTCCGTACCTATCTTCTGCGTCATGCCATTGACCAGAATACTATTGTGCGCACGTGTATTGCGGTAGGCGTACATGCAATGATCATCCGTAAAACCGGTACGATGACCGCTACTGTAGAAAATAGCCTTCCCACCATAGAACGTGTTGAAAGCATTCTGATTAGCCAGTGCATGAGAAGTGGAACCGTAAGGACTCGAACGGAATGAAAGCATGGCATTCTTACCTATATCTCCCAATGAAGTATGCATCGTTGCTATTCCCGTTTCGTTGAATACTTTTGTCATAGGGAGTTCAGCCAATGAACGTTCCTCTTTCGGCAATGATTTTTTAGTAGTACAGCGGTACCAAGTCAAGTCGCCGGATTTACCTAAAAATGTTTTCTTCATGATGTCCGGTTCTTTTTCCAATATCGTACGTGCATAAGCTGCAGCCCACGGATTATTACATTCACGTGCCAGTGCATCTGCATACCCCACACGTGTGCCGTTCGGCTTCATCTTTGTCTCATGAGAATTCCCCTGTCCGGCAGATTTGGAGAATGGAGGTTGCTGATAGATGACATAAAGTGCATTGTTGTTATACCACGGGTCGGCAAAGAAATCGAATCCACTGATACGAGAGTAGAAAGCAGGCACTTCGATCAACGTGCGGAGGTTGACATGGAAATAAGAATCGCCATTATGCCATCCCCCGTCCGTATTAAGTCCCGGCAGGCGAGATACCCATTCATTGTAACAATAATCCACCCAAGTGGAAGCCATCGGAAGTTCGCCGTACGTAGCGAAAGCCGCCATATTCAGAATACGGAAAGTCATTTGCCAGACATGATTGTCGGCAATACGGTTTTCCAGATGATTGACATACTCATGATAGAACTTCTTGCCATTATCGCGGATCGTTCTCAAGAGCAGTTTTTTTTCTTCCGGTTTCATCAGGTTATACCATGCATCGTATGCCGAAGTACTCATCGACAGAATAGTGGAACGGTTGAAGTCTCCTGCAAAATACTTGCTGTTTTTCCATGAGAGGATTTCAGAAAGGCGTTTGATACCTTCCTTATAATACACCTCATCTTTAGTCAGCAGATAAGCGCGTACCATTGCTTCGATGTTCGCTTCTTCACGGTCTACAATCTTCCGGCTTTCCCGAATCAGTGCAGAACGGTATTGCACGATGTTCGTCAGCTTCACAACCTGTGTCGTATCAATTTCCTCTTCCAGATGTTTCAGCGGGTGATTCAAACATTTATTGGCCTTTGTGATATACGCCTGTGCTTCCGGGTTGTTCTTATTCCGTTCGATGATGTTATCCCAGTCGTTCGCATCGAGCAGAATACGGGGATGAGTCTTTGGAAATTTAGCCAATACTTCTTGCAGTGAAGGCGGGTTGAAAGTACGCGTCTGCTCGTCTACATAGAAATGGTAAACAGGCGACCATTCCTCCTTACCGTCTTTGTCAACGTATGCGTGCTGCCAATACCATTTTCCTTTCCCGAACAATTTGAAAGGATTGAAGAATGCCCATTTCCTTTCGGCAGTGATAACTTCCGACTTAAACTCCGGATCACGTGCGATGCGGATACGATAAGTTACTTCCGGTTTGAAATCCTCTTCTTCCACACCGTCGAGTACGGCACCGAGATGCGGATACTTATCCGGCCACATGAAGCGTGGCGGATTAACTGCAATATGCTGTCCGTCCAGTGGCGAAGGAGTTTCGCGTACCTCATGCATCAATGTCTGTTGGCTAAGGCGCATAATACCTTTCTGGGCATATCCGTTTGCGGATAACAGGATGGAAAACAAAAGGAGAATATAGCTTCGTTGTTTCATAATCATGCTTTTTTAAACAGTTCTTTCAGTTTCACTGTCTTATTGTTAATCAACGGGCGAGCCCAAAAGCCGATGAACGTGATGTATCCTACAAAGACCAGGATAAACAACATACCTGTTCTTAGCGATGTAGCATCGGCTATCGTGCTGACAATCATCGGACCGCCTGCTCCGCCTACGATTGCGGAACATAAAATACCGGCAAAAGAGCCATGATGTTGTGAGGCGGAATTCAAGGCCAGAGAGAACACGATGGAGTACATCATTGAAATGCTGAATCCTACGGCAGGGAAAGCAATCAAAGCAATTCCCTTGCTTCCGAATAAAGCGGAAAGCAACAACACAATCGTCAATACTCCCGAAATCTGTAACAATCGTTTGCTGTCAATCAACTTCAGCAGCAACATTCCGACCAGACAACCGGCCGTCATCAATCCCCAAAAATAACTAACGGCTTGCGCGCCATCTGTTTGAGGGTTGACTCCATGATACTGTTCGAGGAACGTACTCATAAAGATAGAAGTGCCCTGCTCTGTGCTGACATAACAGAAGATTCCCAGAAAGAACAGCCATACATACTTTTGTTTGAATAAAGCCAAATAGGAATCCTTTGATCCGCTTTTCTCGTCTTCTTTCAATTCGATTTTCGGGAAACGAGAGAGACTGACGGCAATCAACATGACCAACAGAATTAAGGCGAATACCCAATAAAGCGATACCCAAGGCATTTCCCGCGGGGTGACATCTGCCAATAAATCAATGAAGAATCCTTTTCCGGCTGTGTACGTTGCCGGATCAAGTTCACGAATCAGATAAGTATACACTAAAGGACTCAGGAAAGAAGCGATTCCAAACATAAATTGCGCCAGTTCGGCAACGAACGCATAGTTCTCTTCCCCTCCCACAGTACGTTGAAGCGGATTCAGAACCGTTTGCAGCATAGCCATTCCCAAGCCGATGATGAAGGAAGAAGCCAGCAACATCGGATAGGTATGCATACAAGCAAACAGAATCGTTCCGATAAACGGCATTAGGAATCCGCCGAACAATACCGGCTTTTCACCGAAACGGTCGATCAGTAATCCGGCGGGAATGGACATGATGGCATAAGCCAGAAAGAAAGAGGTCGGGATAAATCCCGCCATTGCCAGGTCACTTAAATTGAAGTTGTGAATGATGTCCGGAATAAGTGGTCCCAGAATATTAGTGATAAACGAGATTGTGAACCAAAACGCCATTATCAGCGCCAGCATTCCTATATTTCTTTTCATAATATTGAATAAGTTGAAAGTTGACAATTGGAAGTCGAGAGTTTATTCAACTTTTAACTTTCCATTAAAGAAGAGGGAAGCGGCCCCGATACTTCCTGCCTTATTGCCTAATGCGGCAGCCATGATTTCCGTATTCACGGCACAGTCGGAGATAGCATAACGGTGTGCTTTTTCACTTACCTTCCGGATATAAAAATCACCGGCTTCGGAAAGGCCTCCGCCGATCACAATCTTCTGAGGGCTGAACGTATTGATGAATCCGGCAATACCGTGTCCCAGAAAATCGCAATGTTCTTCCAGTGATTCGGTGGCAATCTTATCGCCTTGTTTGTAAAGACGCACAATCAATTCACCGTTGATCTCTTCGCCCGGATAGGAGATACCGGCTTCTGCTATTCGTTTACTGAAACGTCGTACGAGAGCGGAAGTAGAAGCATAGTGCTCCAGACAGCCGACAGAACCACAAGCGCAGGGCTCTCCATTGGCAATTAAGGGTACGTGCCCTAATTCCGTTCCCCGATTGGCAAAACCGTTGAATAATTTACCGTCGATAACAACTGCACCGCCGATACCGGTTCCTACCGTTAAGAAAACAACATGAGTCGCCCTTTTTCCTGCCCCGTACATAGTTTCACCTAGTCCCATCAGGTTAGCGTCATTCCCCAATAAGACCGGAATGCCGGTTTCTGCTTCAATGCGGTCTGCCAAACATAGGTTTTCCCATCCCTTGATGTTCTCCGCACCTCCCAGAACGATCCGGTTCGTACAATCTACGATACCCGGTGTTCCGATTCCTATACCGTTAATCTTACAATTCTGTTCTTTTGCAAAAGACTTCACTTCATTGATGGCGGCAACCAACTGTCCGATGACCGCTTCTGCCGATACATCGGCTTTCGACGGCAACTTCCCTTGAAAATGAAATACGCCTTCATTATCAATAAGGGCGTATTTCACTGAAGTTCCGCCAAGGTCAATTCCTATAGCGTATTCTTTTTCCATATCATTTTAATACTTGATTTACACTCTTTCTGCCCAGATCGGTGAACTCCACGCCCATTGTCCGTCGCGTTGACGGGCGCGTACATAGTAATAATCCGTATCACGTTGAGGCTCTTTATCCTCCATGTAATGTTCTACCGTGAAGCAACTTTCCGGCATAGCGCGGTTGAAGAGGATCGCTTCGCTCAACCAGCCGATCATAAAGTGCGAACGTGAACCTTCAAGCAGTTCACCTAATGTATGTTCAAACTTCTTGCCATTGAATTCTGCGATAATCTTACCGTCTTTCGGCATTTCCACATCAAGTATTACAGCCTGCATAGCCGCTGTGGTAGTATTCGGATTCTTGCTGCTGTACATATCCAGTTCGGTTTCCTTGTCGTTCACGGAAACGATGCGGTTGACGTGCGTGTGGAATTCTGTTTCACCTTCTTGCGGAGAAGTGAAGGCCGCACCACGGAAGCAAGGAGTTACACCGTGCAATTTTCCTTTATCCAAAGACAGTTTACCCTGCCAGTGTACATATTGTTCTTCGCGGTTCCAACCGAAATCCATCTTCACTTTGCAACGTACCGTGTCACCTTCCGGAGCAACCGGAGTCAACGGACCGTTCATGCGCGCCAGAATCTGACCGTTCTTTATAATATCTACATAGTCGATACAGCTTTCACCGGTTACATTCACATAGATGCGACGGCTGTTTCCGCGAACTACATCTCCCATAAAGGCGTCATTCAACCGGAAATCGATAAGAATCTTATCACCTGTTGCGGCGCATACGTGGCGGGTACGGAGTGCGTCCCAGATTGCATCACGGGTTAACGATGGAGCAAGCACTCCGATACGTCCGTCTCCGTAACTTCCCGGATAACCGGAATGTTGGTCGGTAGAAGCCATGATACCGAACTTATTGCCTAACTCAAGACCGTATTGAATGGTTCCTTCCCATTGGCGAGGTCCCATATCATGCAGATACGGATAATCTCCCTGATCACTTTCCGCCAGACCGTGACGGGAATACATCTCTACGAACGGAGTCTGATCTCCTTCGGTGAAACATTTCCAGTTGTAGCCACGATAACCGCCTTGATAACCCATGTGGTGCGGAGTGATAAATACTTTATGTCCTTTGGCTTTTTGTTTCCAGTCCTCAATAGAAGTACATTCAACAAGCGGTGCATCCAGGTCATAGTTCAGTGCGACATGGTCACCATGTTCCATGCTGTGAGCTTCGTAGCCGATAAAGGCGAGGAATTCACCTTCTTTATTGTATTCGTTTGTCATGGCTACATATTTCTCGTAACCACCTTCACGCAAACGTTTGAAAGCACCTGTATGATAATCGATTACCCATTTCAGACGAGGATCGTCCGCTCCGGGAATATCCGGCCACATGGCATGGGGAGTGACGCTGACAAAATCCAATTGTCCTTTTGCTGCTTCAAAAGCGTCGCGCATATCGCCGTGTCCGTATGTGATGTTACAGTGGTTATGTAAGTCTCCCCAATACATTTTGAGGTTGCTTGCCGATGGCATGATTTTCTTTGCATCTTTGCTGCCCGGTGCACAAGCACCCAATAAGCTGCCCGAAGCTGCCAATCCGAGGAAAGACCAGCCTGTGTTTTTTAAGAACTTTCTTCTATCCATGGTTTTAGTAATTAGTTTATCTGTTTTTCATTAGTCGGCGATCCCCTTTGAAAAGAACTTTCTCTTTCTCATCAGGATCGGTGTCTTTGTACTGTTTTTGAGTCTCCTCAAGAAGTTGCATCAGTTCCTTCTGTTTTTCTGCATATTCCGGTTTGCCGAAAACATTATTCATTTCTTTGGGGTCGGCTTTCATGTCGTACATTTCCCATTCATCAATGTCATTGTAGAAATGAATCAGTTTGAAATCTTGGGTACGGATACCGTAATGGCGTTTTACAGAGTGCTCGGCAGGATATTCATAATAATGATAATAAGCTGCTTTTCGCCAGTCGGCAGGAGTTTTGCCTTCGTTCACCAATATCGGTTTCAGCGAGGCACCTTGAATATCCGATGGTATTTCCACTCCGGCAAAGTCGAGGAAAGTAGGGGCAAAGTCAACATTCATGCTGATCGCATTGCTTACGCTTCCTGCTTTGATTGCCTTCGGATAACGGATGATAAGCGGCATACGCTGGCATTCTTCATACATAAAGCGTTTGTCGAACCATCCATGCTCACCGAGGAAGAAACCTTGATCGGAGGTATAGACAATAATTGTATTGTCCAGCTCACCAATCTTTTCGAGATAATTCATCAGGCGACCGATGTTTTCGTCCACTGCCAATGTGGTAGCCAGATAATCGCGCATATACTGTTGGTATTTCCAACTGATCAACTCTTTGCCTTTCAAGTCGCCCTTACGATATTCTGCGATACGTTGTGCATACACAGAATCCCATTTGTCCTGTACTTCGGCAGGCATACGTTTGTACACACTGTAAAGACGGTTGGTAGTATCTTTCAGCATTTCTTCACGAGTCAGCAGTTTGAGATCCCAGTCGTCAGTCAAAGTGTGTTCGATAGACATATCCTGTTCACGAGCCGCTCTTCCACGTCCTTCGTAGTCGTCGAACAAGTTGGCAGGTTCGGGAAAGGTAGTATTGTTGAAGATACCCAGATAGCGGGGAGCAGGCATCCAGTTGCGGTGCGGTGCTTTCTGATGATACATCATGCAGAACGGTTTGCTCTTGTCGCGGCCTTCGAGGAATTTGATGGCTTTATCTGTGATAATGTCTGTTGCATATCCTTTTTCAACGATATGTTTACCGTCTTCCCAGAAGTCAGGATCGTAATAGTCGCCTTGTTCATGCTGACCGCTAAGGATGCTCCAATGGTCGAAACCTTGCGGCTCACTGATAAGGTGCCACTTGCCGATCATGGCAGTCTGATATCCGGCTTGTTGAAGAAGCTTTGGAAATGTCTGCTGGTCACCGTTGAAAGTGCTGGCATTATCGGTAAAGCCGTTTTCGTGACTGAACTTACCGGTCAGGATACAAGCACGTGAAGGACCGGAGAGGGCATTGACAGCATAACAATTATCGAAACGGATACCTTCGTTGGCAATCCGGTCCATGTTAGGAGTCTGGATCAGATTTCCTCCATAGCATGACATCGCCTGGGTGGTATGGTCATCCGTCATCATGAAAATGATGTTCGGCTGTTTGGCTTCTTCCTTCTTTTGACCACCGCATGAAGCAAGGCTTAATGCAGCCAACGGGAGGAATAGGGTAGAGGGGTTTTTCATCAATTACTATATTTTGTATTTTAGTGACTGTTTCTTTCCGTTTACTTTCACTTCTACTTCCAGACCATTTTCATCGAACGCTTTGTTCTTGAATTTAGCGTCAAATTTAGGGGCATCTGCGCTTTTCTTTACTGGATAGATCACAGTGATATAACGTACAGCTTCTTCGCCGTCTTTCTTCACGTTGAATGATACATTCATACGTTTGTAGCGTTTGCGGTAAGCTGTAGAACACCATCCCGGTTCTTTTTTCATAGTCATGCCGGTAGGACCGAAACATTGCAGTTTCATGTTGCTTCCATCCTCAAACTGAGTAAGGAATGTCATGTCTTCGCGACTGTTTGCGATTTCTCCCTTTGGCATTTGATAATGAAGGTTGATGGAACCTTTGGCGCTGCCTGCCAATTCGTCTACAATTACAAAGTATGTGTTGTCGACGAAGAAAACGGAACGACGGTGCTTCAAGTTTTTGTAGCTTGGGTTTTCAGTCACCAGCGTTTGGATTGTTCCTTCCGGTTGCCATAACTTAGTTACAGATTCTGTTGTATCCAGATTTTTGTTGTTCAGAGTCACAGTGTTGTGAACACAAGTCTGACGATGCCAGTTACGTTGCTCCATAACCTCACCATCGCCTGCATACACATACGAACCCGAATCGGGGAACAGGTTTTTGCCATTGAACCAAAGCTCGAATGTACCGTTGTCCGGCTGGCAGTGCCATTCTCCTTTCGGACCGGCTTTTACTACCATCTGGGTGGCATTCATTCCCCAAGAATTGCGGAACACGAAGAAACCTGACTTTTTGAAACCTTTAGACATATAATCCGGCAATGCGCCTTCCTTGCCTTCTGTTGCGAAGTATTTGACAGTCTGGTTTTTCGGGAACAACTTGCTCCATGCCTTGTAGTTCTTCACCATTTCCTTCTTTGTTGTCAGTTTGGCATCGCTGAAACATGGGTTAGTGTAATCCGGGAAGGAAATATTTGCGTAGAACATAATCATGCTTTCGATGGTATCCAGATAATCCTGTGGAAATTCTTTGCGGAATCCGTTAACATCTGCGATACCCAATGCTTTGCAGAAAATGTTGATTGAAGCAAGGTGGTAGTGAGGATCAAGTTCGAACTGTCCGCCGTCTTCGTATACCTGTACACGGATTTCGCGGTTCAGAATATCTATACCGCTTTTTCTCCAGGTCGGAGCATCCTTGAATTCAGGAAAGAAAGTACCGGCATAAATCATACGTTGGGCTTCAAACAGCAAGTGGTTGCCTTGATCTGAGTAATTGCCCAGAATATGTACGGCGTGTTTGTGATAGTTCACCAGAAATTCTGTCAGGAAATCCGGAGTGAAAGAAGGAGAGGGGAGAAACAACTGGAACTGTGAAGTCTGGTCCTGCAGACGGTTGCTCACTTCCAACGGACGCCATGCAAAACGTACGTTTTCCACTTCACCTTTAAGTTTGCTGTCACTCAACATTTCATATTCTTTTTTATCCATCTTCACCAACGGATTCTTTTTGATCCAGTCGATATACTGATGAGCCCATTCTTTGGCATATTTCTCATCACCGGATACACGGTAAGCCTTACCCATCGGAGTGAACCATTTGTGGCGGTGCAACTGCCAGCGGAGTTCGTTATCTTTCACCGGCCAATATTGCCAGTTGATGTCTTCTCCATAATTATAAGAAGGTTGATAACCTTTGTGTACAAAGAAAGTATGTTGCAGCGCGTCGTCTGCCCATTTCTGTTCTTCTTTGCCGATAGTGATTTTTTTCAGATTGATGTCCGGGGTTTTTACGTTTGTACGTGCGCGATAGTAATCAAGCAAAGCTTTGGCTGCATCCTCATTTTTACCCTCCTGATGGAGTGCTTTCACTTTTTCCAGTCCCGGATAGTCCAGATTGAGAAGTGAAAATACTTCGCTTTTCAACTCTTGGGCATAACCTTTGCCTACGAGACATGCAAATGTCAGTAGGACGATATATTTTAAAGTTTTATTCATGATATACTTTACGATTTTAAAATTTACTATTGGACTCTTACTCTTATATTACTGAATCACTCTCAACTCTCCATTCTCAACTCTCAACTTCTTCAACTCCATGAATCTCTTCAATGCTTCCAGATAGTAGTAGTCGGCATAGTTTAGCGGAGTGTCTATTTCAGAACCGTTAGGCAATGAGCCGACAGAGTGCAATAGGATAAATCCTTGATTATCGCCAACTTTTGCAAGGTATGCATCGCTTGACAAACTCTTCAGAATCTTTTCTGCGTAATCCAGATATTTCTGTCCGTCGGGAACCATAGTACTCAACTCGATTAATGCAGAAGCAGTAACGGCAGCAGCGGATGCATCACGCGGAGTCTCTTCTGTCACAGGAGCGTCATAGTCCCAATAAGGGATAGCGTCGTCAGTCTTTACACGATCCATTATCATGTCGGCTACTTTCACTGCAAAGTTCAAGAAAGTAGTGTCGTTCGTTTCACGGTAGCAAGCTGTGTAACCATATACAGCCCATGCCTGGCCGCGTGCCCATGAAGAATCATCGTTCTTGCCTTGATGAGTCTGTTTGCGTTCTACTGTTCCGTCGTTGTTGTAGCTCACTACATGCCAGCAAGTGTAATCCGGACGGAAATGGTTGTTCATGGTAGTCATGGCGTGTTTAACGGCAATATCTTTATATTTGTTGTCACCTGTTGCTTTTGCTACGTTAAACAGAAGGTCGAGGTTCATCATGTTGTCGATGATAACCGGGAAGTTCCATGTTCCGAAATCCCATGAACGGATAGCGGCGATAGAATCGTTGAAACGTCCGCAGAGGTTGTCGGCAGTTTCTTTCATCACAGCTGCGATAGTATCGTTAGGGGCCAGACGTTCAGCATTGCCATAACTGCAATTGATCATGAAGCCTAAATCGTGTGTGCCTTTGTAATAGCGTACAGGATTCAAGAGATTTGTATATTGAATGGCTTGTGCTTTCAGAGTGTCATTCCCAGTCAGTTCGTATGCGTACCATAAAGAACCAGGAAAGAAGCCGCTTGTCCAGTCATAAACGCCACAGAGACGGCGTTTTCCTAATTGCTCTGCAGCAGGTTGTGCGCGAAGCGAATCTTTGAAGGTCAGTGAGTCTCTTTCCAATTGACGGCAAAGAAACGCCATGTCATAGCCTGTACGGATAGAACGCGGCAGCATTCCTATGCCGCTAACTTCTTCTGCGGAAAGTTGTAATTGTGCAGAAGCTACATCCAGTCCTTTTTTTATCCAACCGTAGTCTTCCTTAGGGGCTGTTT